>Ga0181357_1000502_pt1 | contig 14837 bp, 17 predicted proteins | sample Fa13VDMM110DN_FD_130094 | JGI IMG/M metagenome (GOLD analysis project Ga0181357, IMG submission 130094) | Freshwater viral communities from Lake Michigan, USA - Fa13.VD.MM110.D.N | ecosystem: Environmental > Aquatic > Freshwater > Lake | place: USA: Michigan | collected 2013-09-24 | reverse complement strand
ATGCGTAAGCCACGCCCTGCCATCTGGACGTAAAGCCCTGGGGACATAGTAGGGCGCAGCATGGCTATCAGATCAATGCCTGGTGCGTCAAAGCCGGTGGTCAGTACATTGGCATTAGTTAGGGCTTGGATGCGCCCTGCCTTGAATTCTTTGAGCATCCGGTCACGCTCGGCGCTCGCTGTCTCGCCGGTCACGCACTCGGCCACAATTCCCTCTCCTTGCAGCGCCTCTTTGATATGGTTGGCATGGTTCACCCCAGCGCAGAAAATCAACCACGACTTGCGCTCGGCCCCTAGTTTGATGATCTCGGCCACGACCTTGGAATTCTTGTCGGTGGTGTCCACTGCTGCCTGCAATTCGGCCTCGATGTACTCGCCGCCACGCTTATGCACCCCGTCCACCTCTAGTTTGGTGGCCGTCAGTTTGCTTCGTAGGTTTGATAGATAGCCTTTGAAGATCAGTTCCTCAATGCTGGTCGGTGCAATCAGCGCGTCGAATATGGCCGGTTTGTCGGTGATGTAGCCATGCCCTAGCCGGTACGGTGTGGCCGTCAAACCTATTACCCTGACGTTTGGGTTTGTCTCGTAGATGCCTGATAGCAGTGTCCGATAGCCTCCTTCGTCCTTGTGGCCGATAAGGTGGCACTCGTCAATGATGATTAAGTCAACATGGCCTATTAGTTTGGCCTTGGAGCGCACGGACTGAATTCCTGCAAAGGTAATGGGTTCACCTAGTTCCTTGCGGCCAAGCCCTGCACTGTAAATGCCAAGCGGTGCATTGGGCCAGTGCTGGCGCATCTTTTCAGCGTTTTGGACAATCAGTTCCTTAACGTGGGTCAGCATCAAAATGCGTGTCTCCGGCCATGATTGCAGCGCGTCCTTGCACAGCGCAGCAATGATGTGGCTTTTGCCGCTACCAGTAGGCAACACCAGGCAAGGGTTGCCCTCGTTGCCCGCCTCAAACCATGCGTAGAGTTCGTTTATGGTGCGTTGTTGGTACTCACGAAGCATCACCCTACTATCCTCCCATCCCACTCAGCCCGTAGTTGGTTCACCATAGGGATAGAACAAGCCTTGGCATTGGCAAGCAATTCCTTGCTACCGTACACCCCTTCGCCTGGCTCACCATTAGCCAAGCCCAAGCCATTGATCTCATAGACCGCCACCCAATCGCTAGGGCTTTCCAAGCGCTTCCACGGCACCAGATCAGGATGCAGCACATGGGCCTCGCAGCCGGTATGCTGCGCCTCAGTTGGCACACTGGCATCCCACTTGGCACAGTGCCAGGTGCTATCGGCCATCGGCGTAATGTGGGCGCAGGTTCGGCAGTTGACCTCTTTGGTAGTCTTGCTACCGTGGCAGAAATCATGCCCAGCGCACATCTTGCATTCAAACCACGTTGGGTCAGTGCTTATCGGTGGTGGGATTCTGTCCGACAAAGCTAGGCGGTGGCCTTTGGCAATAGCCTTCACCGCATGGTCGCGGTCATACTCTAGGCGCTCGGTGTAGATGCGGTCATCGTCCTTGCAGATAGCCACATACAAAGCCCGTTTCAATTCAGTGCCGTGCATATAGACCTGACACTGTGTAAAGTGCATGGGCTTAGACTTTGCCACGCCATTTTTCTCTAAGTCGTTGAACGACTTTAGGCTATGGGTTTTAAACTCCAAAACGTGCTCAGTTTTAGGCGCACCAGGTACACCATTGCCAGTACCGTCTAGGCTACCGTATACATGGCTCCCAAAGTCAACCCGCCGCTGGGTGCCTGATACGGTCATTCCAATAGAGCGCAGGTCACTGACAATGGTGGCCTCTTCATTGTTGCCACGGCGGAACAGGCGCAGTATCCTGCCTTTGAATTGTTCTTGCACTGCCCACCGAAAGCTCAACCACATCCAGCGTTCGCAGTGGTGGCCCAAGGTACTGGCTCCCATGTGGGCGCGTGGCTTTTCTAACCGTGCTTCATGGGCTTGGTCAATCAGGGAAGTTATGGTAATCTCTGGTTCAGGTATTTTCATGTGTGTTCTCCTTGAGTATTGACCCCGCCCTAATCAGCGGGGTCTTTTTTTGCTTACTTCTTAGCCCACGGTGGTGCAGCCTTGGCAGGTGTAGCACTAGGTGCTACAGACTTAAACGGTACAGCGGCAGCAGGTGCAGCCCCATTCAAAGCCCTAAAGCCCTTGATCTCGTTACCGGCATACTCGCCAGTGCGAACGGTCAACTTGATGCCCAGGTTGCCGCCGATCAACTGGTCGGTATCCGATACCTTGCCAAGCCCAATAGCCCGCATGATCTCGCCAAGCTGCTGGCGTCCGATTTCTTCCGCTTTGGTTGAAGCATTCTTGATGTTCAAGTTTCCAAACACCACGCGCCCCTGATGGCTCGGGCCGGTCACGGTGTACTTGCAGGCAATGTACTTGCCATCACCCGCTTTGGTTTCCTTGACCTCAGCACCAGTGATGGTGGCGTTATACCAACCCTCTGGCAGTGGTTCAAAGTTGCTGGTGCCTTTGGGCAGCGTGTCTACGCTAAATTCTTCGTCTAAAAAAGCCATGATATTAATCCTTAGTGATAGTAAAAGTAGGGCGTCCAGGTGTGGACGTAATTGCACCAAGCAAAGGCTGGGTTACAGCGTCAGCCGCAGCGCCCCATGCCTTTGCATTGATCTCGGGTTTCCAGCGGAAAAGGCTGGATAGATGTTCAGATAGACCAGCTTCAGCAGCCAGCACTTGCAACTTATCGGCATCAATCTTTTTGTTGATTCGGCCTTCCATCTTGATTACAAAGTTGCCATCCTCTTTCTTCAAGGTGCCATCCAAGTCTTTAGGGACGCCAAAGTGGATAGCTAACTGATCTTCAATGTCGCGGCGATCAGCCACTGCTTTGGTTTCTGTTTTTTTGGCGTCTAGCCATTGTTGGTAGAGGCTCATGGTGTGTACTCCAGTGCTTGCAGCTTGCTAATTCGGATGTTGATCTCCATCACGGTTTCGTTGTAGTCCGACATTGCCTTTTCTTTCTGAGACTCCAATGCAGCGATTTTTTGTGCTATTGGGTCGTATTTATCTGGAACTTCTATTTCAATTTCTTGCTCACTTACAAATGTTCGATTTTCATCATCGTCATATTTGTAAGAGAAAACTTGGTAAATGCCTTTATCCTGCCAAGTGTATTTGGTGAAATAGATATAAACGAAAGGTTTGATTTTCATGCTGCACCGCCAATCTTGGCAATGATCTCACCCAGATCAGGCGCTTCCCATGCGCTTAGTTTGCCGCTACGGTCTTTGGCAAGCCATAGTCCATCGCTATCGCACATCAAGGCACGTTGGGTATTGCCCTCGGCATCCTTCTCCACTCGCAGCGCCAGCACTTCATCAAAAAAGTAAGGCAATGCTTGGCCGGTCTTGTTTCCAGGCATTGATGGGCTATACAGTACACGCCCCATCTCGTCTTGGGTTTTCTCCAGCTTGGCAGTCATCAGAACATGGCGACCAGGAATGTCGCGGAATGCCCGAATAATGTCGGCCATCTGCTCCTGCATTGCACCATAGGCAGCGCGTGGGTCTTTGTTGACCTTCTTCTCGTGGTTCAAACAAACTTCAGCAATCTCGCTGATGCTGTCCAGCGCCACCGACTTGTAGTCAGACTCCAGCACCCAACTGTAAGCCTCGCGTAAGTCATCCATACTGGTGATTTCCAAGTAAGGCAGGTCAGCGTCTTGGATAGACAATAATCCACCCTCGGCAGACAATACAACGGGGCTTGGCAATGTCTTAATCAGACTTGTTTTACCCGCACCAGCCTGTCCGTAGACAAGCAACTTAACACCGTTGGCACTAAGGCCGCTGGTGCGTTTTAACGATATAGCCATGTGGCTCTCCTTCTCTGTTTGCGTTACCGTCTGGACTCAGTTCGTAACGTGGTTGTATCTTAGCACAAGTTCGTGGTACAGTGTCAACAACTTTTTAACAAAGGATAAAAATAAATGTCAGACCTCGCAAGTATCCTTGGTGGCCCTTGGTCGCCACCGGCACAAAAACACATCGAATCACCAGAGGATCAGCTAAAAGACGCCATGCTTGGCGCAGGGCTAAAGCCACCGGAGGCCATACACCTAGACGGTAAAGTCCACCGATTTAACAGTGGCACCAAGGGCGAAAAGGGCCACGACAAGCCTGGTTGGTACATAGCCTTTAACGATGGCGTACCGGCAGGGCGCTTTGGTTGCTGGCGCTCTGGCGTAGAACTTACTTGGAAGGCAGACATAGGGCGCAGCCTGACGGTAGCTGAGGAAATGGCGCAGTCTCGCAGGCTCTCAGAGGCCAAGGCGCAGCGCGATGCAGAGCAAGCCAAGACCCGCGAAGTGGCCGCGAACACCGTGGATTTAATTTGGTCGCAAGCAGGTGCCGCAAGCCCAGAGCATCCCTACCTACAGCGCAAGGGCATACAGCCTAATGGCGCACGAATTACGGGTGACGGGCGCTTGATGGTGCCTCTGTATAACTCGGATGGCGAACTCTCCAGCATCCAATACATTGCCGGTGACGGTGATAAGAAATACCACCCAGGTGGACAGACCGGCTCAATGTTTTGGCTAGTTGGCAGCATGGATGATGCCAGCACTCTCTACATTGCCGAAGGCTTTGCAACAGCGGCCACCATTGCCGAGGTGACGGGTCAGCCTTGCGCCGTGGCGTACAGCGCAAGCAACCTAGTGCCGGTTACTGGAATTTTGAAAGCAGCGCATCCGGCATTGGACATTTGCATTGTTGCCGACAATGACGTTAGTGGTGTAGGCCAACGCTACGCAGAGCAAGCAAGCGCAAAGTTTGGGGTACGCATGACAACACCGCCCATTGAAGGTGACGCCAATGACTACGTTCAAGCAGGGCACGACTTAGCGCTGCTTTTAAAGCCCCAAGTGGCAACGGACTACCTAGTCCATGCTGATGGGTTTTCGGAGCAGCCAGCGCCTATATCGTGGCTTGTTAAGCACTGGATACAGGACAAGGCATTGGTGATGGTGCATGGGCCTAGTGGTGGCGGCAAAACCTTTGTGACCTTGGATTGGATGCTGCACATTGCCAGCGGAAAAGCAAGCTGGTTCGGCCACAAGGTAAGACCTGGAAACATGGTGTATTTGGCCGGTGAAGGACACCACGGCTTGCGAAGTAGGATTGCAGCATGGAAACACCACAACAAAGTCACTAACCTCAATATGTGGGTGAGCAAGTCAGGTGTAGACCTTAACACCCCCGAAGGATATTTGAAGGTTTTGGAAGCGGTCAGGGCGCTCAAGATAAAACCAAGTGTCATCACGGTAGACACCCTACACCGTTTCATGGCCGGTGATGAGAACAGCGCACAGGACGCCAAGACCATGCTAGATGCCTGCGCTGCGCTAATGGAAGAGTTTGGATGCACAGTGATTCTGGTTCACCACACGGGCGTATCAGACGAAGCCCAACACCGCGCACGAGGCTCTAGCGCATGGCGTGGTGCCTTAGACATTGAGATCAGCGTCATACCCGCCAAGGGCGAAAAGTCCATTGAGATTGTGCAGCGCAAGAGCAAGGACGCCGAAATGGCTGCGCCGGTTTATGTTGATTTGGAATCGGTGGCAATCCCTGGCTGGTTTGATGAAGATGGAGAAGCCGTTTCCAGCGCAGTAGTGGTTAAAGGCCAAGTGCCGGAAACAAAGAGCAAAAGCGAATCGCTTGGCTTTTCATCGTTTGAACGGGCATGGTTTGCTACTGGTGCAGAAGATCGTGGCGGCGCACCTTACCTTACCCGTAGTGCGCTTTATGAATGGGCATTGGTCAACGGTTTGAAAAACAAGAAATACACAAAGGACAGCTTGAGGGCGCAAATACCAGCAGACGGAAACAAGGGCAAGTACATAGGGCCGTTGATTGAAGAAAAGTTGATTGAAGTCCATGAGAACGGCTGGATTGTGATTGAGCCAGGCCAAACATCAGGAATGATGTTGAAAAGAAATTCTCTTTAACTAAAGGAATGAAGAAATGACTTTTGATTACAAGTGGGGAGCAATGAGTTCAAATGATCCAACTCCAGTTCCTTTAGGTTTTTATACCAAAGAAGAAGCACAGTCTCACGCTGACAAAATGAATTCTTTGATTGAAACTTGGGAAGAAAATCCAGTGATTTATGAAGATAAATTAACTGGAAAACAATTTAGAAGGTGGGACAAGAATCATTGGAAAGTAAAGCCTAATCCTTGGATTGTTATGGATATGAATAGAGGAAATTAGCCGTGAGAAGTTGGATTGCTTTAACTTAAAAAGTGTGATAAACTTTTGCACATGAACAAAAAATTAACCCAACTCAAGGCCAAGCTAAGAGCCGCGCAAGCGGAACTTGCTATACGAACCCGTACAAACAACATTGCGTCACGGGCTTACAACAAGGTGACTGCAAGGATTGCCGAACTGGAGAAAAAAATTGCTGACATGGCGGAAATTTCAGAGTGAGTTGCCCAATTACAGCGAAACCGAACTTTTGGTTTTGCTTGATGAAGAACGCAAGCAACACAAACGTGTGTCAATGCTGGAGCGAATCCACCAGCGGTATTGCACACTTAGAGCCAATCGGGAACGGTTGGAAATTTTAAAAGAAGGAAAAAAACCATGAGATTTTTAAAGTTTCTAAAGGACTACTACCGCAACCTAACGCCAACAGAGGTCATTGCTAGGGAACTTGCCCAGGCCCATCTGGACAGGCTAGAGGCCGAAGGTGCAGTCGAGTATGCCAAGGCTGTTCTTGATCTCAATATGGGCCGCATTGAGCGTTTAAACAAACGTATGGAGGAATACAAATGAACTGCTGTAACGCTAACGGCCACTGCACACAAGGGCGCGACTGCCCTATACGCAAGCAACGCGCACAGGAAGCCAATGATGCGTACATCAACAGGGGAAGCTGGGGCAGTGTTGCTGACCCCTATGATGACATTACAGAAACTTTCAAAGCACTGCTTGCCGTGATTGCTGTAACCGCAACAGTAACGTTGCTGGCCTATATGGTGTGGGGGAAGTGATGACACGCAAGTCTATGGCGATACACACTTGCACACCCCCAGAAGAGAACACATGAAACCAAGTCACCCAAAAATTAGGCAGCTACTGCACCAGTACCAAGATGGCCTGACAGCGAAAGAAATATCTGAACGGCTAGAAAAAAGACACGACACAATTTATGCTGCGCTGCAAAATATGCCGGATACTTACATAGACCGTTGGAGAGAGGCCCAGCAGCAGTTGCCGCCACAAGCCGTATGGTGTGCAGTAGTGCCACCCGAAGATTGTCCTAAACCAAGACCAAAGAAATTAAATGACAGACCTGCCAAACTTCGCCGCCTGGTCAAATGAGAATCTTGCTAAATTCGCTTTGGATTCGTACTTACGAATGCAAGCCCAACAGGAAGCTATTGAACAACTGCGCGGCGACCTGAAGGACGCTATGAAGTTAGTACGGGCGAGTACCCTGCCGGTCAATAATTAGCACTTGGCCCCGAGGATTGCCCTTGGGGTCATTTGTTATGCTGGCGTGAGTCCAACGGTCAAACTCGCGTATCAACTGGTCATAGGGTAAACCCGCAGCCATAATTGCCTTGACTACTTGGTCTGGCGTCATGCCTGGTACACGGATGTCAGCAGCACAGCCTAGCCGGTGCTGAGACCGGTCAGAACTTCCAACCGCATCATTCACGGCCTTACTGCGGAAGGCGCTATTTACCATCACAGGCTTGCCGCCTATTGCTTCCTTGACCTGCTCCAAAAAGTCCGCTAAACGGGTCAAATTGGCGGTCTCAGAGGCATTGGGTGTATTGTCAAACTCACGGTGATCTGTGATGGTTAATTCTTCAAGGGTGAAGTGTGGGCTAAGGTTCATTTCGATGCCTTATCTGCCAGCTTCTCAGCAGTACGCAATCCACCAAGGCCAAGCATACCAAGGAGCAGAGGCATCATGGTGCCAGTATCCATCTGGGGGAACTTTACAGGATGACCGGCCAATGATGAACCCCACTCGGCTAATGGGCCAATGACAAATTGGACAGCGAAACCCGCGCCGCAAACCCAGCCAATGCCTGGACGCCAGCCAGAGACAAAGATGCTGCTGCTTGCCGCCTCTACCTTGTTAATCTCCATCTGGCCGGTAATTTGGGCCAACTCACCGTTCTGTTGCAGCTTGAGCAACTCTAGCTTTGCCGCAGCCTGTTGCGCGGGGTCGGGCAGAACTCGGTCTAAGACTTTGCCGCCAATGTCTAGCAGCGCTGATACTGGGTCAAGAGCCATTTGGAGTTCCTTTGTTAGTGCGGATGTCTACAATTTTCTCTGCGGTCTTACCCGCAAAGATAGCGGTAATCACAATAATCATTGCTTGGCCTAGAAGGTCAACATATGCACCTCTAGTCTCCATCTCAAAGACGGACAAAAGCGCAAAGAAAAAATAAGAGAACAGCAGGAATATAACCGTGATTGGCTGGATGTTTTTGGCTAACCATGACTCGTTCATCTTGCCTTCTCCATAATCTTGGCCCGTAACACAGGGCTATCTGAAGTACCAGCCCACTCCGGTAGGGCATTCCAAATTAGGACGTAATCGTCACCACTACACTTTGTTCTATCCAGCCAGCCTAGCATGGCTTTGTGTCGTTCCGAAGGGTCGTGCATTGTCAAACCAATAACGTATAGCTCCTGTACCGCGCATCCTGGCATTGCCTTTGGTGGCTTTTTTGGCAGCGGTGGTGGCGGCTCTATAGACAGGATTAACTTGTCCTGCGCCAGAGCCACTGACAGTAGCAAAACCAAAAAAAGAAACAAACGCATACATTGGAGGTATCCTGTTTTACTCTTGTTCTTGCGATTGCTGCACTGCACCGCGAGCAGCGCCGGAAGTAATGTCATTAGCAGCGTCAGATACCCACTGAATCCCGTATTTTCGCCCGATTTCAATAGCGTCTTGAACTTTTTTCTGGTCAAGCCCAGAGACTTTTGGTTGCACAGCTTGAAATACCTTGACCGCATCGCTAGGGTTAAGCAGTAATTCTTTCAGCTTTGCTTCAGTAGCTTCAGATGCCTTTTTGGCCCAGAACTTACTGAACAATGAAGTGATAGCGTAAGTTGCGCCAGATACAGGGTTGTATATGCGAGATAGGATTTGTTCAGGTGGTATTCCGGTTAACTGCTCAATTGGAGTTCGAGGTACAGTCTCGCCCTTAAATGTCACATTAGTCAGATCGCGTGTCATTCGGTCAGAAACCGTCACGAAGTCCTGCACCTTTTGCGAGTAAGTCGGCCCAAACACACGATTAAATATAGCCGACTTATTGCGGTCAGCCAATAGGGCAATTGGGTCTGCTGAGTTAACTAAATCATCAAGCATGAATGACCGCACAGCGTTAACAGAATCTTTATTGGCTCCGTACTGCTGCATGAATTTGTTGGTGAACTTGACATCGCCGTACATTTTGGAAACCAACTCTTGTGGGCTACCAACGCCTTGTGCGCTAATAATCTGATCACCAGCAACACGCTTAAAGTCGGCGTTAAGACGGGTACGCTCTGCCAGCAACTGTTGGACATCAGTGGTAGCTGCCTGCAACTCATCGCGCAAGCCAGGCACCAGCGATACACCGCCTTCATTTTTCTTGAGCCATTTGGCCGCAGCTTTGGGGTCTAAAACATCATTCTTGAGCGCGGCATTGGTAAAACTGTCTAAAAAAGCAGATCGTGCTAATTGCAATCCTTCAGGGCCAGTAGCTGCAACAAACTCAGAAACATTGGACTTGTTTCCAATGATTGCTGGTGCTATTTGTTCAACAAACTTTTTACGGTCAACTGCGCGTAAGGTAGCCGCATCAAATGGCAAGCCAATTTTTTGCAAATATGCTTTGTCAGCATTGCGATACGCTGCTACAAAGTCAGGGTCGAGGTTGTCAATATGCCCACCAACACGCTGCTTGAATTCTGAAAGCAAACGAATTTCACTTGGAACATCAGTTTTGCTTAACTGTCGATTAATCTCGCGTTTGAGAGAGTCTAAGTCCTCAATCGTGGCCGCGCTAAACTGAACGCCACCTGGCGTCATTGGCTTGCCTTCAGCAGTCAGGATGGCGCTTGGCTCAACAGTGGATGGCCTAAATCTAGACTGCACTCGGTTGTAGATAGACGGGAAAGTTTTAAAAATGTCAGACGCCCGTTCACTGCCAACAAAATTGTAAATGTCATCAACCGATTCGGCTGGCAATTGTAGATTCTTAGTCTTAGCAATATCAAACGCTTCTGTGTAGAGAGGCTTGACTTCAGCATAAGCTGCTTTTTCTTTCTTCTCGACCAGATTAGCTACACGTTGACCAAACATATTTGGGTCAATTGATTGGTCTTTGTAAGCATCAGCTATCTGCTCGTCCAACGAACGAACTCTGCGAACTTGCGCCTTAGATAAATCTGTGCCAACAGCAGTAACACTTACTTTTGTAGGATCGCCAAATAGGCGAATCTGGTTTGCGGCCAATGCTTCTTTAGCCGAATTATATTGAGCGCCATATTGAGCGCGGAATACAGGGTCACGCGCTGATAGATTCTGAATGAAGTTGTTGATAACCGGATTATCAGCAAGCATAGCCGATATTGGCATTTTGAGTTCAACGCCGCCTGGTGCTTTAAGGAAAACACTTTCTTGCGCTTTAGCAGCGTCGGTAAGCGTTTTCATAAAGTTAGGGTCAGCAGCACCCGCTGCAATAAAGATGTTGCTAATACGGTTGTTTACATCTTTAAGTAGCGTATCTTCGGGGTCTGTTCCTCTGACCTTATCCCATTGACCTTTAGCTAAATCATAGGCTTTGCCTCCCAATGGCGCAGCTTTTAGTAAAGTTCCTGTGCCATACGCCGCACCGCCGCCACCTAGTAAACCACCAACAATGCGGCCTGTACCTGGCATATCAACTTTGCCGCCAGCATATTCACCGGCCATGCCACCAGCTTCTGCGCCGCCACCAACAATAGCTTGCTCCGCAGGACGCATAAGGGCTTGTCCAAACATCCCCATGCGCTTAATTGCAGCTAGTGGTGAAAACGCATAAGAAAGCGGGTCTGATCCAGCTTGCAAACCACCGGCAATAATTTTCTCTGTACCAGTTTGAGGTTCTGCACCAGTGCTGCCAAGCGCAGACATAATGCTTTTATAGACCGGCTGCTGCGCCGAAGAATATACTTCTCCAGGTGAACGTGGAGGTTCTGCTTGGCTTGGTTTACGCAATGCTTGGATTAGTTGTGGTATGCCAGAGCCTTGACCAGCAGAACTTTCACCGTAAAGAGCGCCCAACCCAGAAATCATTGCAGGGGTTGATGCTACGCCTTTGCGTAATGCTTCTGCGTGGTAATCTCCTGTAGGCGTGCCAGCAAGAGATTTAAGTGTTGCATCTGATAGAGAAGTTAATTCACCATTTGATATGGCTTCTAACTCAGCGTCTGAAAGTTTTGATAAATCTAGGGCCATGTTATTTTGCCTTTGCTGCTTTACGACGAGCCAATTCTGCGGCTGCTTGCGCGGCTAAATCACCACCCAAAGCGCCTGGCACTGGCGCAACAACGCGAGGCGCTAATTCAGGAAACGTAAGCGCCTCCGTTACAGCTTCTGGGTTGTAACCAGGTGAACGCAGTGCCATCTTACGCTGTTGGTCAACCTCAGTAGATGCTTTTTTAGCAGCCACTTTGCGAATAGCCTCTAAAGTTGTTTTTATTTTATTTTGCGTATCGGTGGTAGGTGTTGAAGTAAACAAGCTAGATAAATAATCAGCCGTTCCACCCAATAAAGACGGGTCAGCACCGGCTGCTTTAAGTTCGCGTTGGCTTAAATCTCCTGCACCGGCAATGGCTCTGGCAAACTGCACTTGTGCAGCACGGTAAGAAGCAAAGTTTCCTGTAGACAACGAATCTTCAATGGCTTGCAATGCTTGATCGGTTGCGTTAACAGTTTTTAGTTGCGGATCAATAGTTCCTTGAACCTTAGCGCGGAAAGCTGGTATATCAACCAACGCGCTTGTACCTGGCATGACGTTGGTAAGTTTTGCTGCGCCTTTCTCAGCTTTTCGCCCGCTTTCTTCTTCAAGGCGCTTGTTAACAGCAGCTTTTTGCTCTTTTGTTAATCCAGCAAAAGACGATTCATACATTTCTTCAGCTATGGCTTCACGGTCTACGCCAAAACGAGGGTCTTTAATATCTTTAGGCTCTTTTGTAGTCAGCCGAGCGTACTCTTTATTGAAAGCATTTATGTACTCAGGCGAGCCTTCTGGCCCTGCCAGCGCTGCAATAGCGCGGGCGTTGGTCAAGTCGTTGGTCGTGGGCGCTGCTGGCGGTGTTCTTTCTCGTTTAGCAGCGGCCAATGACGCTTGCCCAGCCGCTTCATCCTTGCCAATAGACGCTAATTTAGCTTGTTGGTCAAGAAGAATTTGTTGCAACTGCATAGCGCCAACTGTGTCGCCAGAACTGCCCAACATTTGTACGCCTTGCGCTATGGAATTCAGATCGGAAAAATCAATCTGTTTGGCTATGGAATTTCGTGCGCTAATCTTCTGCAACTCAGGGTCTTGTCCTCCAAGCGCACCACCCACGGCACCAGCCAAGCCATAAGCACCACGAGCAATACCGTAGTTAGCTTGTTGGAATGGGTCTAATCTAGCGTACTGCATTGCCCGCTGGTCAGCCATAGCAGACTGCTCCTGCTGATAGGACTCAGGGCTAACGCCAAAAAGTGATTGGACAATATTTGTTGCCATGATTACTCCTATGTTCCAAACGAACCGAATAAACGGTTTTGATAGTACGGCGAAAGACTAAAGGCATTGCCTGTTGTCGTGTAATCAACAAAGCCAGGGCTTCTACCGCCACCAAATAGATTTTGTATGCTGTTTGCTAGTTGAGGGTTTTGAGAGACACCTTGCAAAGCAGTAGCAAACGGGTTGTAAGCGTTAGCAGCCGCATTGCTGCCTGCCGATGCCATGCCACCACCATACAAAGCATTTGCTGCGCTAGGACTCATTCCTCTGGTGCCGATATTGATGCCTTGATTTAGTGATTGCTGTCCCAGTGACTCTAGCCCTGTAGCGCCTTGTAGATAGGCTTGGTAAGGCGACAAAGCACCAACCTGTCCTTGATAGCCTTGCGTAATTAAGTTGCCACCAGTGCCGAACAAACCAGCACCAAAGCTGGCGCGACCTTGATCCATAGCTTGCTGACGGGCAAGAAGGTCTGAGCCAAAACCATAACGTCCTTGCTCTAGTGCCTGCTGTTGCGCCGTGAACGCCGAGCCAAGGCCAAGGCGCTGTGCCTCTTGCGCTTGCTGTTGGCTCAACAGTCCCGCACCAAAACCAATCTGGCCTTGTCCCAATGCCTGCTGTTGAGCGGTAAGCCCTGCACCCAATCCCACACGCGCCGCTTCTGCTGCTTGTTGCTGATTCAATATTCCAGCGCCAAATCCGATTTGGCCTTGACCTAACGCCTGTTGCTGTGCGGTAAGACCCGCGCCAAGGCTTGCACGAGCAGCTTCTGCCGCTTGTTGTTGGCTCAATAGACCAGCACCAAATCCGACTTGGCTTTGGCCTAGCGCTTGGCCTTGGCCTAACAGACCTGCGCCAAAAGAGGCTTGCTGTTGACCAGCTTGTTGCGCTTGCGCTGCCAAGCCTGCGTCTTGCTGGGCTTGTGCGTTGTAGTACGCTTCCAGTTCTGGAGTGGTAGCACCAAGGCCAGCCGCGCCGCTTGGACGCGCACCAGTTGCGCCAACACTTAACCCGCCACGCCCTTGCTGGAACAAAGTGTTCTGCAACTGCGCCATTGAACGCTCTCGGCTTGGAGCAAGCAATTCCTGCTGTGAGGCCATGTACTTTTGCGCGGCCTCTTGTGGTGATTGCGCCACATATTGCTGACCAAGCGAAGTAAGCGCCTGGGCACCAGCGGAAGGGCCGAACTGCTGACGAGCAATATCAACCAATTGTTGATCTTGACCTTGACGTAAAAACTCTGCACCTCTTGTACCTATATCAGTAGGAACACCGCCGAACTGTTGTCGAGCAATGTCAATCAGTTGTTGGTCTTGGCCTTGGCGCAAAAACTCAGAGCCTCTAGCGCCTATCTCAGTAGGAACGCCGCCAAACTGCTGACGCGCTATGTTGGTTATCTGTTGATCTTGACCTTGGCCCAACAGTCGCTGACCAATCTGTCCTATGCCAAAATTTGGTTGCTGCCCAAGGTATTGGTTTGCAATTCCACCCAAGCGTTGATCCGCAGGCTGGCTAAGGTACTGCTGACCAAGCCCAAATAGACTTTGGCCTGCTTGCTGTAGCGGTGCGAACTGCTGTTGTGCTTGCTCTGCTTGCGTCAGTCCTTGACCCGCCAATCCCAAAAAGCGATCTTGGTAAGCCCGCATCTCTGGCGATAAGTTGTAACCAGCGCCGGTAACGCGCCCATCTGGGCCTGTTTGGAAGTTTGACGATCCAAACCTTGTAGTGACACCTACAGGCCGGAAACGGGCCTCTTCAGCGGCTAATTGGGCTGCTCTTTCTTGTGCAGCGGCCTGCGTCCTCGCAGCATTTTGCGCTGAGTTGCCTTGCAACAACCCACCTAATAAAGCACCACCAGCCATAATGAAAGGCATATCAATCCCCTTTAATCAAAACATCATCTATCTTTGACGGGTCTTTCTCGTCAGTGTGATGAATGCAATACCAAACAACATCGGTCATAGCTTTAATGCCATGATTTTGACCTGCAACAATGTTTAAACAGGCTGGAGCATCAATGATTTGTATGTCCCCATCCTT
>Ga0181357_1000501_pt1 | contig 14858 bp, 25 predicted proteins | sample Fa13VDMM110DN_FD_130094 | JGI IMG/M metagenome (GOLD analysis project Ga0181357, IMG submission 130094) | Freshwater viral communities from Lake Michigan, USA - Fa13.VD.MM110.D.N | ecosystem: Environmental > Aquatic > Freshwater > Lake | place: USA: Michigan | collected 2013-09-24 | reverse complement strand
TGTGGTGTATACAGATCCTATTTGTTTGCAATGAGGACAGTCTGTTAATTTATCAGTCATTTAGTTGTTGTTTTTCTTTTTTAGATTCTGCTGTGCTATTTGTGAAATATCCAAATCCTTCAGGATAATTTGTGTAATGCCAACAACCTATTTTATCATTCCATATAGTAGTTCCTGTTGTTATTGGACCAACTGAAAATGAACTTCCTGATACTGTGCCAGTTAGTGGCATTAGATCTTTGTAATTATCTATCTCTACGTCAATACCAGGATTATCATCGTAATCTTCTACGTCTTCTAAAACTTCTTTGATACGATCCCACTGCTTTGGTGTTGCTGTATAATCATTACACGCTTCCGTGAATCCTCTAAGCCAAATTACGAAACTTTTACTATCCATAGAATTTTATTTTACTGGTTGTAACTTTGGAAGTTCAATTTTCTTAAGTTGAGGAAGTTTCAAAGCTTCTACTTTTGGTGCTTCTTCTAGATATGGAGCTATTGTCTCTTTCATTTTATCCAAAGAAAACTCTGTTTTATTTTTATGCGCTTGTCTTTTAGCTTTTTCAACATACTTTTCATATCTAGAGAAAACATCTTTCATATAAAACTCAGCTTGTTTTAAGTCTGCATAAAACCACTGAGACTCAGGAAGTATCATATTTTGAACTACTGCTGATGGATGTATTTGTTTTAGTTGACCACCTACCATAGCAGTATACTCCATAGATAAAAAGTCTGTATGACCTGACCATGCAGCAGCGATAATAGGTTTCTTACAAACACTAAATTCTAATAACGGTCGACCATATCCTTCACCATGTCCTAAATAAACCATGGCTTTTATTTTTGGATGGTTATATAGGTTATTAATATCTGATTCTTCGAGTTCTCCATGGAGCAAATAGATATTTGGAATATCTTTAGAGTTTATTGATTTTTTTACAGCGTCTATTTTTTCTAATATAGAATCTCGATCCATAATGCTAGCACCGCCTCCAGAAGTCTTTAATACTAATGCAGGTTTATCTTTTTTATCTTTAAAAGTTTCTAAAAAAGTTTTAATAGTACCTCCTACATTTTTTCTGTCTTCTCCAAAATCGCCTTGCATCCAATGACCAACAAATAGATAACAAAATTCTTCTTGTATTTCATCGAGTTCTAAAACTAAATCTGTTTCTTCTAAATCTTCATCTGTTATCTCAAAATATTGACTTAGATCTACTCCTTCAAATAAAACTTCTACTGGCTTTTCTAAAGAAACAGTTCCTATAATTCTACCACTTTTGTCTTGCTGTTGAAATTTAGACTGTTCAAATACAGTCTTAGCATGATTAGAGGAAACCAAAGTCTTGTTCATCCTATTCACACCTTCTATCCAACTAGGATCACAAATAGTTGTTTCTATTCCAGCAGTGAATCCTATGTTATACTTTCCTACTGGTTGAAATTCGTTAGGTACAGTTAGTTGCATCCAAACATCAGGTTGTTTTTGTAATTGTCCTGACTTATTGATAAGCGAGTCTAAAAATCCCCATTTTTCTTTATGATCATTTATGTATCCCCATGGAGTTTGTCCCCAACGTTGACTTAGAATTTCTATATGCCACTCTTTGCCTTTTAATTCATAGATAGCTTTTACTAAATCTCTAGCTCTACTTCCATAACCAGAGTACGTATCAACTGGTGCTGATATTACACAATATTGTTTCATATTAATATACTAATGGGTGTTTAATTGCTTTTCTTTGTATTTTTTCTGTCTTGATTAAGTTAAAAGACTTTCTTGGCTTAAAGTTTGTGAACGTAGTGTCTATAGAATTTACAACATTTTCACACATCATTCTTGCACTCATCATAGACTCATCAGAAGTTACCCACTCTCTTGCTTTTAATCCTTTAGCTGCTCTTGTTTCAGCATCTAAGTTGTAGACTTGTTCTATGGCTTTAGCGATATCTCTAAAGTCGCATCTATCATCAAATATATACGGAGTAGGAATAGAACCAACAATGCTCATATTTGTAGGAAATACTGGAACTACCCATTCGCCATGTTCTTTATACTTTCCAAAATGATTTGAGGGAACTTTTTTAGAAGGTGTAAACCACTTTCCTTTATCGTCAGTAAATCTCATTTGATCTTGCATACCACCAGTTACATTTCCGATAGTCATCTTTCCTGCCATCATAGCTTCTGTAAGACTTAACCCCCAACCTTCGTTAGATGAGATTAGAGCTGTTACATCAGACATATTATATAGAATATTCATATCTGATACTCCTAATCTATCGTCTGAGAAATAGACTTTCTGATATTCAGGATCACAAAGAAGATCTCTAACTACTGATAAGTCTGTGCCGTTTTCATCAGAAACTTGAGTGTGAAGTAGCAAAGCGCATTTCTTTGCTTTTTGTTTTCCTATAGTATCGCAAAATACTGAATAAGCTGCTATTAGATCAGAAGTAGACTTTCTTCTTATGTTTCTAGAATTGTAAAATACTACAAATTCTGGTTGGTCTTTGCCAAAGATCTTCTCTTTTTTCTCTTGAAGTTTTGCATAGTCTTCTGCCATAAATTCGTTAATAGGATAAAAGTGCTTCTCGTTAATTCCATGAGGAACGTAAGTTAGTACTTTATCTTTTGCAGCTTCTTCCAAAACAAGTTCATTAATAAGCTTTGTTTGTTTTGATATAGACATCAAACAGTCACAAGATTCATAGTATGGTTTATTGTATATAGGAGCAGGAAAATCATCCCAAATATTCAAATAAATAATTGGCATCTTTTTTCTAATCTCATTCTCCATTTGAAACAACCAAATCCAATATCTAGGATCTGTAAACATCATTATAGCGTCTGGCTTTTCAATATCTATGAACTGCCTAATTAGCTCTGGACTTCCGTATCCATTAGTAGGATAGATAAAAACAGATGCGTCTTGAATTCCAGCAACATTTCCCGTATCTTGAGATACGTCCAATTTTTTGCCAGATTCTGGATGCTGCATTGCTCCTCCAACATTTACCCAATTGTAGTGTTGTGCTGTTCCTATGACGATCTCTCTTGCCATGGTAGAGATACCTGAAGTCATACGAATGTCATCACAAAGAAGGAGAATCTTTTTCCTTTTGTCTTTTTCGATGTAACCGTTATTCATTATGTGTTTTATTTTATAGCGTTTATGATGTCTGAGCCTGTGTAATAGGTGCTATACCTTTCGTGAATCTTCTGTCTAAATGTAGGATCTGTGATATACATGTAAATTGTTCTTTCAACTATTTCTTGTAAATTAATCTTAGATCTTACAGACATTATCTTAAAATCTTCGTATAAATTCTCAGGAATTTTTACCGAAGTGATCGTTCTCTTTATTATGTGCTGCATAGATGTTTTCTAATAAATATCTATAAATACACTAAATTTACATATATTTAAAAATATTTAGTTCTTCTTATCGCAAAGGTCTGGTTTATCAGCGTATGGGCAATATTTACAGGACTTTGAGTTTTTTTCGTATACTCTTTCCATGTTGTACTTAGCATCAGGCGTAAAACACGCTTTAACAAAATTTTCTAGACTTTCGAATGCTTTCTTAACTTTAATCTTTCCGTTTGCTGGTGCGAACTCTTGCACTCTTGGGATAGGAAATTCAGCTTTATCATAGATCTTTCTCTTAATGATAAAGAATTTAACATCGATCTTATCTTCTGGAACTTCTAAAGCTTTTGAATAAAACTTCTTATAGAATAAGATCTGATTAATTTTGGTTTCATCTTTCTTTTCTTTATCTGACCAGCCTCTAGTACTTGTTTTGATATCATATATAGTGTAAGAGTCATCGCTCTCATTATAAAGAATAAAGTCTATATATCCTTGAAGAAGTACATTTGGAGAATACTCAGTAATAGGCTGCAAAATTGGAATTTCTATTCCTACTAACTTAGTACCTTTCTTTGAGAAATATTTTGATCTATGCTTTTTAAACCACTCTAAAGAAGCGAATCCATCGTCTATAAACTCTTTGAATTCTTCTTTAGTGCAATAATGTTCATTCTTATTTTGATCAAGATCATTCTTATAGTTTTCTAGCATTCTTGCTTGGAAATACTCTGACAATCCCATCTCTTCTGCTGCTTTGATTGATTCATCATACATCAATCTAAGAAACTCTTGCAAAGCTTCGTGTAGAGAAGTACCATATAAAAGATGGATTCCTGGTTTAAATATCTTTTGCTTTTTTACATATGCAAGATACCACTGATATTGACAGGAACTATACATCGAATATTGACTAAACGATACTGACTTCTGATAAGCATAATTAATTGATATCTGATCTTTTTTCGCCATCGACAACCTTTTTAATTCTTTCAATATAATTCACTGCATCCATTAATTCTTCTTGAAGGTGTGTCAACCAATCACTTAGGCTAAGGTCGTTTCTATCAAGCGTAACTCCATACTTTTTCTTTCCTACTACCGCTCTACTAATAAGCTTATCTATAACGCCGTCTACAATAGAATCAGTCTTTACGACTGTTCTGCTATTATTTTTATCATATATCGTAACCTTGCCTTCTTTTTTATACATTATGGTTGTTTTATTGTGAACTCTTCGTTAACTTTACCACATTGAGCGCAAATAAAAGTAGGTACTGGAATAATTGAATCTTGTGGTTGACCTGTCAAAAACTTGCTAGCTTTTCTAAGAAACATTCCTTCTTTAAATGTGTTAGATCCACAGTGTTCACACACTACTTCAGTTGTTTTATCTACAGTGATATTAAGTTGTTGTTGTGGTTGTTGCATACTATTGTTTTATTTATTATTGTATTTCGTTTTTTTCTTCTTCTGTGATCTTCCAATCTAAAAAGTCTTCTCCTTTGTAGTCTGGATGTTTTTGCTTCATGTAATCTATTCCTCCTACCCAAAGCCAAATAAGCGATAGTAGCATAGATATAGCTAATATAATCAATCCTATCATAATTTATGTTTTTATATTGCTAGTCCCACCAGCCTAAAATTCCGCTGCCATCGTACCAATCATCAAAATCACCGTGTTTTTCCTTATCGTAACTTTCGTAATCTTGACCTTCAAGTATTTCCCAAAATTCTGTCCACTCTTGTTTTTCTAATTCACTAGCTAATGAATATACATTTTTATTATGGTCATGTTCATAATCAGTAAGATTATCATTTATAATATCCCAATCATGAAGTTTACCTAGTTTTTGTTCAGCTAACTCTATGTATACATCTGCCTCTCTATTCTCTAGAATCTTTATAGCTCTTTTCATTTTTGCGAGCTTTTTATGAAGAGTTTTTTTATTCTCAGATCCATTTTCTTCCATACCTTTATACTGAATTTCTAAAGATCTTTTGAATACAGATAATGTAAAAGCATAATCCCACCAACGATGTTGATATAATTCTTTTCTGAATCGATAAATGTTCTTAAAAAATTCTGGAAGATTGTATGTAAAAAACCTATAAGTTTTATACCACCAAGTTTGATGTCTATTTAATGTCTTGAGACTTTCAAAAAAACTATCTGCAAATTTAATTTCCATAACTTTTGTTTTTAGTAGCGAAGGCAGGAATCGAACCTGCGACCTACGGGTTATGAGCCCGCCGAGCTACCTCTGCTCTACCTCGCAATTTTTTGGTGGAGCATTTGGGATTCGAACCCAAGTCTTACCAAGTAACAATAATACCAACGTCTCACATGCTTAGTACTGCTTTCACTGCACCGTAAGAGGCCCACCGTATATATCGGAGTCCACCACCTTGTTTTGAGAAAACTAGGAAAACAGTCTCACAGTCCTTATTTATCGAGTCGATCGTGAATACTCGGAGTAGTTCTGTTCCTAGGTTACTCACCCGATTGCGGACTAGGCTGCTAGAGCGTAATCGGCGCCTACGAAGGCCATAAGGTCATCGTAAGTCATTGTTGACATTTCGTCAGTTATTGTTTGCAGTTTTCTAAGGCGACTCTACCAAACGCCTGCATGTGATACTACCGTTCTCATGGCAATCGATACCATTTATGCCCCAATAAATTAAAGAACTGTTTTAGAAATTAACATCTTTGTTTAGAGAGATACCTATTCCAAATATAGCGAACTTAAAAATTACTTTCCAGTACTCGTAAGTGCAATAATCGAAAAAATTCTCGTCGTGATTATGAATAAATACGATTGTTGGTAAAAAATAAAATCTAGTATTAGTTTTTTTAAGTCGATACCTAATGAATATAGGATCTATAGACCAATTAACTACTTTTTTTCTATTTCTTACTACTTTCTTTGTCATAACGTTTTATCTATGTAAATATATATCAATCTTTATTATTATAAAAATATATCTTTTTAGTTAATCATTAACCTATTTTTGGAAAAAGAATTTCACTCATAAATATCTTAGCTCGGTCTTCTCCTAATTTAGCTTTTAGTACACTATAGGTTCTTTCGTTTTTTTGTTGCTCTTGACAATAATAGTTTTGTCTTTCTTTAATTTGAAGTTTACTGTACTCTAAACTTATTTTTTCATTTATGCAAAGATCAATATACTTTTTATAAGCGTCTACTACTATTTCACTTAAAGTTTCAAGATCTTGGTCACTTGGTATTATAGCTATAGCCGATTTAGAAAATATGTTATTCGCCCATTCAGGAAGTTTATATAATGTCTCAAAAGAGTGAGAGCATTCGTATTCGATATTAGATACTGTAGGAGAATAATCTAGAAACGCAGCCAAAGGTTTCTTATCTATTGTAATAACATCAAATCCAAATATTGGATTTTGACTAGTTTCATTAGGAAATGTAGTGATGTGTAGTACTTCTAAATTTTTATCTGAGTACCTTTCTATATGCGCGATTCTAAAGTGTTTAGACTTATAGCGATGATTAATCCATCCAAAATCTTCAGTCTCTATTTCTTTTGCTTCATCTATTTCTAAGATAAGCTTTTTTACTTTGTCTGCTATATTATCCAGGATAATTTTGTAACTCATCGTATATTTTTATAACGTAATCCAATCCTATATTTGCTTCATCAGCCAAAGAATCTTGCTGTATAGCTCTAATGCTAGTTATAGTGGTTTGTTTATCTTGAAACTCGTACATTTTACCTGATCCTGGAACTTTTGATTTCATTATTTGTCCACCATAAACTAAAGCTAGGTAATTAAGGTATACGTGAGCTAATAGTGAATCTTGATCTATAGAACTTAAATAAGCTCTATACTCTTCTGTAGACTTTAAAGGACTAAAAATAAATCCTCCTAGTTCTATTATGTCTTGCTTTACGTTTTCTGTTCTAGCTAAAGTCAGACTAGGTAGATCTCTAGTCTCGATTTCTTTGAATATATGATATTGTTGGATTAGATAATAAAGATAGTCTTCTTTAGACATGTTTCCACTATACATTCTCTGATTAAATTCTTTACGCTCTGCTATAGAATGCTTTTCAGCTATAGCTTCTTTTAGTGAAACCATGATCTTTATTTTATTGTAAATTGGACTTTAGTTGCGACTTGCTCATTGCTCCACTATATTTGAATATCATAGTATCTCCATTCAATAGTATCGTAGTTGGAACAGCTCTAATTCCATACTGCTCTGCAATAGTTGGATTCGTGTCTACGTCTACATATTCTACTGGGATTCCCATTTCCTCAGTAACTTCTTTCAAAATTGGTTTGAAAGCTCCACAAGGTCCACACCAAGGAGCACTAACATAAATTATTCTTTTCATTTTTTTGGTTTAGTAAGTATAAATATAGATCGTCTATTGTTCCATCAAAGTCTTGCATTAGATCTTCAATAGCTTCCTTAGTCATTTTAAACTCTTTGGACAGTCTTTTCTTTAATCCATTGAATCTTTTATCTTCTTCTTTATGTGAGTCTTCCATAAGTCTCCTATAGCGCTCCATATACAGATTGATTCTGTCTATCCTATCTTCTCCATAAGACATACTATTCACTTCATCAGACATTCTATAGACTTCATGTTGAGCTTGATAAAAATAATTTGGGTACTCATAATCACCATTAAGTATTTTAAGTCGCATAGGAGCTTTCTCATCTAACTCTTGAATATTATGATATCTTCTCCACCATTGAAAGCGGTTGTATTTTTTTTCAGATAAATGATCAATCTGCTCTTCTAAAAATTCTCGATCTAAGAGTATTAGATCTCCTTTAAAATTTTCTAAAATGTCGCTCATATATGTGGAGATTTGTTATAAACCAATGCATTTTACCTACCTGTAAATCTAATCTATTTGCAACTAATTCCATCAGTTTAGAAAAGCAGTACTGATCATTACAGAAACCGAACCAAAGATCTATAGATCTAGCAAATACTGTAAGCTCTAGTTTACCATCTTCGATATAGAAATTAAGTACATCATTACAAGGAGTATCGTATTTGTATCTATCTAATTCATTTATGTCATAGTGTACAACAATAGCTCTACGTGAAGATGGGTTAGTTTTTAACTCTTCTATAGATCTATCTAATTGGTTGTTATAGTTCCAAAAGTAACCATAATTAGAATTGACTTCTGTAGTTTCTCCAACAAACATTTGCTTCCACATCTTAGCTCTTTCAGATATTTCTAAAGCATCTCTATCTCCTTTAAGATACCAATCCCACTCATAATCAGAATACTCCTTATTAAACTTTCTAATTGGAGTAGTGATCACTGATTCTAAAGGATTCTCAATGGTAAATGAACTATTAAATATAGCTTTGGTGCCAGCAAAAGGTTTACCATTAGCTTCTATATAATGATAAGCTGTTTCAAATGCAGTGGTTGGTGTCTTAAAATGATTATTTTGTATCATATTGCTCTACGGTAATGAATTGTTTTAAAAAGTCTACTCCTTCTAAGTTTCTATATGCTGTTAAATATACAACTCTTTTTATTCCTGATTGTAAAATAAGTTTCGAGCAATCAAGACATGGAGACAGGGTTAGATATAAAGTTCCACCATTTACGGAAGTTCCTGTTTTAGCCGCTTTAAGAATCGCATTAACTTCTCCGTGGATTACATGAGGAACAGTGACATTATCTTTTTCGCAACCATTATCCATACCAGCTGGAGTACCATTATACCCAAAAGATATTAGATTACCTTCCTTTACTAAAACTGCGCCGACTTTAAATCGAACGCAGTGTGATAAAGTTGCAACTTCTTTTGCAATGTTCATGAAAACTGAGTCTAGTTTTCTTTGTTTCACAGCGATTCTTGTTTTACAAATGTACCATCAACCATTGCACCTTTGCGCTTAGCAATAACATCATAAGCAGAGTTAATGCAGTCTTCGATATTATAGCCTTTAAGCTTAGCTAGATTTGTAAGAACTACTACACAGTCTCCAATAGCATCAACAAACTCTTCTTCATCATTTTTTAAGATCGCTTTAGCCAATTCTCCAGCTTCTTCTTGCAGTTTAATATACTGTGTCTTTGGATCTCCTTTTTCGTAAATACCACGTTCTTGTGCCCAGTCTCTAATAGGTTGAAATTCGTTACTTAACGTCATTTTGTTTTTCTTTTATATGATTATCTAATGCTCCTAAATATGCCACTGCATCTAAGAGGTTATCTTCTTTGTAATTATAGGAATGTCTTGACAGCTTTAAGGCAACTAGAGCGGCATACATATCTTCACCTGTAATATCTTTACCAGTCATGCCTTTCATAATCATAGCAGCTCTATCCATGCCTTCTGCAAAGGGTCCATACATACGAGCTTTTTCTTCTGATCGCTTGTTTACTATATTATTTGCTTCGTCTAATATATTCATAACCAAATTTACTAAAATTAATTGATATATTGTTTCATATCCTTGTGGTCTCCCCAAACTCTATCAGAGTCTACCTCGCTTGGTTTAATATTTGGCTTTGGCATATTTGCGGCCACATTCCAAAACCAATCTCCTGGCTTACCATTTTCTTTTAGCAATTCCCAACCTTTAGCGTCGTAAGTTCTAATGCAATCAAATGGTGGTATGATCTTAGCTTCTTTTAAGAATGGTTTTGAGTGAGTATAGAATTTAGCTCTACCAAGTTCTCCGTCTTGAATGTTTCTAGCTACTGCTACTGCATGAAATTCTGTATTTGGTAGAGCAATTTGTAGTGATCTTGATAAAACTCCGGTAGACATAACTGACCACATTGTTTTTATGTCCATATCTTTGAAGTTGTCATAAAATATTCTAATTCCTCCAGCTACTACCATTTCATGCTTAAGACCAAAGGGAAGAAATTTTGCTCCAATCTTTTCAGCGAACTGTTTTGCCCAAATATTTGCGGTAGGCATAGCAGGTATTCTTAAAAAGATAGGAATTCCTCCATATTCGATAGCTGTCCTCTGATGCTCAGAAGCTTCTTTAGACGCTGGCATTACGAGATATAGTTTCTTATTATATTTCTTTGCGAGATAGCAGAGTGAGAACGGGGCGTATCCTGTACGAGGAGCACAATAAACCATAGCATCTTCTTTGACTTGTGAAATAAAAAAGTCAGCCATTTTAGCTTTAGTGCCGTAAAGAAACTCACCATCATCAATTACTTTAAATCCTTCGATATCTTTAATGGTAAAAGTGAAGTCGTGTTTGTAGTCTTTAGTAAGATCTAAGTAGTACTGTAAATTTCTACCATTTGCTAGATCTAAGTTAGAGTCTCCCTTTGTTTTGTTTAAGTACATATTATAGTATTTCGTTTAGAAAAGGGTAATTTTTTGGCTTGAGATGAACTGATTGCTTCATTTCTAGTATATCAAGCATCTTTGTACCGTCTTCATCTACCCATTCTTCTGGCCACTGAATAGTTTTCAGTCCTGAATTGTTCATGATTCTGTTTGCAGTATCTCTAAGACGTTGACGCTCTTCTCTTGTTCCAAAGAATGGTTGCTTTTTATATAATCCTGTTCCTGGTATTTTTCTTGATTCGTGTTCTACTGGAATCAAGTTTACTAGAGTTACATTATTAAGTTGCTTTGCAAACTCTATGTATCTTCTAAATAGATCTCCAGTAGCTGCTGCAGGATTTTCTTGCCTCATTAGATGAAATCTAATATCTATGTTCCCAAAATAAAGAACTGTTTCGTCAAAAACTTCATTCATTAATTCAGGAGTATTGCGTTTAAGAAATCCATGCAAAGTACGACCAGGAGTGAAGTCTAAAGCATATTTTGGTCTCCATACTGATAAGGCATGAGAGTCTCCGATGACTGCTTTTCTTGATCGATTTCCATAAGAGTTGAATAGGTCTACGAAATTACCTATAGGAAAGTTTAAGTCTTCGATCTTAAGTCTCTTGTTGAATCCTTCGAAGTCAAACTGATTATTGATGAACTTTACGATTCCTTTGTAGTTTCCTATTGCTTTCATCTTTTCATAGTGTAGAGGCTGTGGTCCTCCGGGCACATTAAACGATCCAGGAACAAAATTAACTCCTTCGCAAATAAATAGAGCATCGTAATCTTGCCATTTTTCAGGACTAACGTTTACATCTACTTGATCTTCAGGAAAGTAGTCTTTTACCATTCTTGTAGCGATGAGACCATAACCACCGCCTTGAGAATTTGTGGTAGAACCAACATTCCCCATCATAGAAATTAGTGCGTATTTTGACATAACTTTATTTTCTATAAATATAATGAATTTTTAGGCCCTTAGGAAATTTAAAAAGTAAGTAACATAAAAAAGCCCTCCGAAGAGGGCTCTTTATTTTTACATCATTCCTGTCATTGGATCTGGAGATTTTTCATCTTTCTCTTTCTTTTCAAATATAACTGATTCCGTGGTAAGAATAGTTCCTGCTACTGAAGCCGCGTTTTTAAGAGCGGTGATTACAACTTTTGCTGGATCAATGATACCTGCTTCGAAAGCATCTACAGTCTTATGATTTTTTGCATCATAGATTTTACCATCACCAGGAGTATAATTCCACCAATCTTCAACTCCAGCGTTAGCTAAGATTTTGATAAATGGTGCTTGTACTGCTGTTCTTACAATATCCCTTGCAATCGCAACGTTTGTATTCTCTTCTTTTCTATGATTAAGTCCTACTAAATAAAGTGTAGAACCTCCACCAATAACAACTCCATCAGCTAAGGCTGCTTTAGTTGCGTATAAAGCATCTTCAATACGATCTTTCTTTTCTTTAATTTCAATGTCAGAATTTCCACCTACATTGATGATTGCTACTCCACCTACGATCTTACCAAGTCTTTCTTGGAGCTTTTCTTTTTCATAAAATGAAGTTGCATTATCAATTTGATCTTTAATTTCTACAGCTCTTGCTTCGATTGCTTCTTCTGATCCTTTACCGTCTACGATAGTAGTTTCGTCTTTGGAAACTGAGGCAATTCTAGCCGATCCAAGAAACTGCTCAAATTGAGATGCTGTGATTTTATCTAACTTATGACCTTTGTCTTTTGAAATTACTTGACCTCCAGTAAGAATTGCGATGTCTTCTAAAATCAAAGTCTTTCTTTCTCCAAAGTCTGGAGCTTTAACTGCACAGACTTGTACAATTCCTCTCATTTTATTTACGATAAGAGTTGCTAATGCTTCGTCTCCAATATCTTCTGAAATAATCAATAGTGGACGATTCTCAGAGTTAGCTTTGGTAAGTACTTGCAACAATTCTTGAGCAGTTGAGATTCTACCATCGTAGATTAGGATGTAAGGATTATCTAGTCCTGCTTGCATTGTCGTGTTGTTTGTAACAAAGTAAGGTGACTTATATCCACGATCGAACTGCATACCTTCAACGATTTCAAGGCTTGTTTCTCCAGTCTTGGATTCTTCGATGGTAACTACGCCTTCCCTACCAACTGCATCAATAGCTGAAGCAATAAGGTTACCAACTTCTTCATCGTTGTTACCTGAAATAGTTGCTACTTGCTTGATTTGATCTTCAGTAGATACATCGATCGCTACTTTCTTGATCTCCTCTACCATTTCATTAACGATCTTATCGATTTCTTTTTTGACTGCTACTGCATTAGATCCTTGGCGAATCTCTTTAAGACCAGCTTTAATCATTTCTGTTGCAATCAAAGTAGAAGTTGTAGTACCGTCTCCAGCTTCATTAGCAGACTTAATAGATACTTGCTTGACCAATTGGGCTCCAAGATCTTCGATATCATCTTCTAGTTTATGAAATGCTTTGGCTACGGATACTCCATCCTTTGTTACTTTAACTTCTCCATTCTGCTCTCTAATCAACACTGTGCGACCACCTGGTCCAAGAGTTGATGATACTGATGCATTAAGCTTTTCTACTCCAGCGAGTAATTTTTCTTTTAGTTCTTGTCCGAACACATTTTTAGTTACACTCATAATTAGTTATTTTCGATTACTGCTAAAATTTCTGTTTCTTTAATAAGAATATAATCTTCTCCGTCTTGAGATATGGTCATGGATCCCATTTTAGGAATGACTACTTTATCTCCTACTTTTACTTTGGATTCATAATAATCTCCTCTATGCCAATTGTAAGTATCTGATACTTCTACTACAATTCCCATTTCAGGTTTCTCTTTTCCCATATCAGGAATTACAATCTGTCCATAAGTTTGTTCTTCTTCTTCTAGTTTTTTAAGAACGATGATACCATTTAATGGTTTGATGTTACTCATTTTTTATTCATTTATAATTTCTAAATCTTGTACTGTATTACAAAAATACAACAATCCATCTTTACGAAAAACTATATCTATGTGGAGCAGCTCTTTTAAGCCGTCTACATTTTTTACATGGTCTTCTTTAAAAGTTCTCATGACTCTAAAAAGCCCATCATTTACGCGTATGAAGTTTGTTGGTATTGAAAACATAACTTAGGTTGTGAGTAGGCCAGTTTTTTACTTGATTTTTATTTGTTTTACTGCTTTTCCTTCGGCAGTTGGGACACTTATAATAAGTAATCCTTTATCTAAAGAAGCTTCTAACTCACTTAAATCAAATTTAGTCGAAACCTTCCAAGTAAGATTAAAAGATGATCTCTTAATACCTCGGTAAATAGGAGATTCTTCTGGTCTGTTTGGTTTTTCGTATGTAATTCTTAATTGGTCTCCATCGACAATGATACTAATATCTTGTTTGTCGAGGCCTACTGCGGCTACTTCAAATCGAATGCCGTCTTCTGTTTCAAAAATGTCTACTGGGTGTGATACTTTCTGCGTAATTGCAGAAAAGTGAGGTGCTGATTCGAAAAGGTCTTTCCAGAGCAAGTCAAATGGATCTAGCTCAAATGGTCTTAATATTGCCATAGTGTTTAGTTTTGTGTTCCCTTACGGTGAACGGTTTATAATTGTTTATTTTCGTAACTTGAGGCCTACTCACAGTACCTCTTTATTATCTATAAATATATATAAATATAAAATAGTAAAGAAATTAATCTTTTTAGTATAATAAAAAACCGGCATTTAGCCGGCTTCACTTATTTTTTATTTTTGAATCTTTTGGCTACATCTATAATTACATATGCAGCAAGTCCTTCATTAAAAAAACCACTTGATTTATTAGTAGAAACTTTCCAATAACCTTCACAAGCTTTATACCAAGGAGATAATTTAAGTTGACTTAGGGGATTACCTTTTTCATACCAATTTTTACACCACATTATAAACTCGGATTGCATTTGTTTAAACTCTTCAAGATCTACTCCATCTGGAGTCCCTCCACTAGCTAAAGACCATCCAACTCTCATAGCGCTTTTAGGGGTTATTACTTCTTTTATTACTCCTGCTATCTTTTGTAGCTTTTGTACTTCGTTTAGTTGCTGTTTCATTATTTTTTTTATAATAATAAATATCTGCTAATGACCATCGCG
>Ga0181357_1000496_pt1 | contig 14879 bp, 9 predicted proteins | sample Fa13VDMM110DN_FD_130094 | JGI IMG/M metagenome (GOLD analysis project Ga0181357, IMG submission 130094) | Freshwater viral communities from Lake Michigan, USA - Fa13.VD.MM110.D.N | ecosystem: Environmental > Aquatic > Freshwater > Lake | place: USA: Michigan | collected 2013-09-24 | reverse complement strand
TGCAATTAGGGAAGAGAGGATCTTTATAGAGCCTGATCTTGCCTTGGATGGTTCCAATGTTCATGATACCGATATCAATGCCATCGGTCGTAAGAGCATCGCTTGCACGGAAATCGTTAAGCTGCTCGAACTTGGAGGAAATATCGGAACTCATAACTGCCCAGTTAGCAGGACCACGAAGAGTGGTTCTGTGGATAATGTTCGCAACTTCGAGCGTCTTGTAAAGCAACGCGATGTTACGATCAGTAAAGTTAACTGAAGCACCAGCTGCAGTAGCGAAGTTATGGGTAGCACGAATCGATGAGGCGATAATCAAGTCATTGATAATTTCGCGGTCGATTTCTGCAACCATTTCGTCAGCCATTAAATCAGTCAAGGTGCTCTCAGCATCAATATTATGCACTGATTTGAGATCTTGAGCAGCTTCTAATGACCAGCTGGTCTTGAGTTTGCGGGTAACAGCAGCAACGCTGTCACTGTCAATGCTCAAGGTCACTTCTGGCTGGAAAGGGTTAGCTTCGAGATCGTACTCGTAGTTAACTCGCGCAACAGACCCTGCTGGGAACGAACCCGAAGATAGGGATACAGATACAACACCGGTGCTATGATTGAAGGAAGAGCTTCCGGTGTCAACAGCAAGAATGCTGGTAAAATCGGTGCAATCGCCAATCAATACCACGTCTACAGCGCCAGTCGAATCAAAACCGACTCTTACGCAAGGTGTCGGATCATCACAGTTAGGGCTTGCTGCTGCTGCACTAGGGAACACTTCAACAACCACTGTGCCAGCAAGAACTGGACGATGGCTTAGGGTTCCACTAACACTAGTACGCGAGCCATTGACGGTAGCGTCTTCACCTTTAACTTCTTGTGAAGAATAGTAGGGATCAAGCGCCCAACCATTATTTCTAGAGAAGTTCTGGGAAGTATTCTGACGCATGATCTGGGTGCCAGCAACCGTTTGGCCTTTGGTAAGAGCATAACGATACCTGATGTAGAAAATCAAGCTAGCTGGTTGGCTCATGGGCTGAACACCAACAAGGTTATCAGCAATAAGTTTAGGATAAGATTTACGGATAAGTGGCAATGCAAAGCGGGTGAAGTCCGCAATATTTGCAGTGGTGGTTTGATCTTCGAGAATCATCGATCGGTTGCTTGGATTCCAAGCATTGAATTGATTCTCAAGAATAGCTGCCATAAGCCCAAACTTTTGTTTAGGAACTTCGCGGCATTTTGACAGAACTGGTGTCCATTTCCTAACCAAAGTATTCTTTCGAGCTTCGGTAAGGACTGACGCCTTATGTAGATCATTAGATTCAGTGATAAAACGACTACCACTGTTGGCAAGATGCCTGCCTGAATTCGGCTGTCTTAACATTTAAGTTTCTCCTAAGTATTTGTTAAAGAGTTTCGTCTAAATCTGCTGCAATGCTATTGATATTATAACCGCCCTTGACAGCAATAGCTGCCTGTCTAGGTGGTGATATTGGATCTTGACTTTCAACTAATGTCGGCCTGGTGGTGTGGACATTCTGAGTAACGCGGTTTCTTGGTAGCATTCCAATTCTTCGTGGTGCTGTTGTGCGTTGCTCATTCAATGTCTGAACCGACAGCATCTTCTTCAGACGCATGTTTTCAGTTTCTAAATCCTTGGATTCTGACAACAATTTGCGAGCAATGGCAGTTTGCCTATTTGCAAGCTCAGCTGTCTTATCCTTAGATTCCGAAAGTTCTCTGATTCGTACGGTAGCGCTCCTGACCTGTTCTCGTAGTTTTCCGTCGTCCTTTGCATTTAGCTCGATTCCCTCTACTAGAGAGGCAATCTTGGTGAGCTTGCTAGAACTCATGGACTCATTACGAACAGATTGTTTGCGCATTTGCGTTTCAATCGCTGAACCTTTGGTTTCACAAAAAATCTGTACACGTCTTGCTAGATCGCGTTTGAAAGATTCTGTTTCTTCCACACAGATTTTTTTGGCTTTTGTTACCTTAGAAATGAAATCTGCTTCTAAGGTTTCTTTTATATTGGATTTGTAAATTTCAAGAGATTCTACTATCTTTTTAGAAAAATCTGGTTTAACACCGGCTTTTTCGAGTAGCGTTCTCAATTCAACTATCGGATTCATCTTTAGCTCCTAAAATAAAAATCTGAAATTATTTTTGCTTGGACCAGTAAATTATCTTTTTAACCCAAAGAACTTGTTAATTTCTTCTACTACAAGATTTTGGTATACAGAAGGTTCGAATCTTCGCTTCATAGCCTTAATCGGTTTTAGTTTATTCCGCAGCCCTTCTTGTATATTTAGGATCGCACCGCTCACGCTTGGCTCGGCCACAGCATCCCAAGTAACAAATGTGTAACCAGGAAGTACGCGGTATGTTTCTTGGCCTTCGCCTTCGTTTACAACTTCCATGTCACCAACGCCACGCGAACTGATACCGACACGTACTTTGTGTTCGAATAGTCCACGTAGACATGCACCACAGGGAAGTTTATGCAAAATCTCTGCCTCTCCAAACACTTTTCTGCCTTCCATCCATACGTTAGTCATTAAATGGCTAACTCTGTCGAGATGGATTTTAGCATCTGAAGGGTGATCAAATTCACCTAGAACTGCACGAGCTTTGATATCTTCTTGAATCTGCTTTACCGCTGGCGCAAGAACTTCAGAAGTAGAATAGTAGCGACCGTTACCATTACATTGATCGCCCATTTGGATCATACCTACAACCTTAGATACAGGCATACCATTGCCATTTTTGTCTTCCCTGATAGCATTCTTTCTATCAAGGATTTTAAATTCAAAAGTATCTCTGATTAATTTCATGCCTGCCGGGATGACGCCTGTTTCGGCTATCACCCGACGGTTCTGGAAGCACTGAGAACGTCTGCTGGGTATCATAAGCCTACTCCTTATATATCAAGTTCATCGATGTCTTCGCGATCACCGATTCCCTCGACTGATTCGTCATCTTTACGCTTGTTTAATTTCGATTTTTTGGTACTTGTCCTTGGATCCTCTTCGACTTGCTTTTTGTATTTGCTTTTACTAGGGTCAGTAAAGTCATTATCTTCTGCTAAGCCGTCGACGTCTCCTTCATCTTCGATTTCTACGTTATCATCGTCTTCATCGTCAGACACTCCGCCATCAGATAGGTCGTCTTCTGATTCATCAGAATCGTCGATGTCTTCGTATTCGTCATCAACATCTCCGTCGTCGCCTTCAATGCCTTCTTCGCCTTCCATGCCCTCGATGCCTTCCATGCCTTCGTCGTCGCCTTCCATGCCTTCTTCATCGCCCATTTCTATATCTTCCATGCCTTCTTCATCGCCCATTTCCATATCTTCGATGTCACCAGCCTCAGCATCCATTTCGATATCGTCTTCAAATTCGTCTTCATCTTCGAGACCTATTTCATCCTTGATCTCGTCGATTTCGTCATGGATTTCATCTATTTCACTGCGCAATTCGTGGTCTGAGTGCTCGGCATCGTCGAATTCGTCTGTATCATCTAACATGTCTACATCTATTTCACCTTCGTCAGTGCCTATGTCACCCATATCAACGCCGTCGACATCATCCATTTCGTCTTCCATCCCATCATCCATGTCGTCACCCATCTCATCTTCCATGCCGTCACCCATCTCATCTTCCATGCCGTCACCCATCTCATCTTCCATGCCGTCACCCATCTCATCTTCAGAAGAACCATCATCGCCTAGGCTAATGCCGCCTTCTGCGTCAGAAAAATCAGGGACAGACTCTTCGCCTTCAGAATCGCCAGCCATTTCTGTCGGTTCCGTGGATTCTACAGGCTTCATAGCGTCCATTTCATCATTCATTTCAGATGATATTTCATCCTTTTCTGATTCTGTGATTGGAGCGAGTTGGTCGATACTACCAGCTAACCATTCTCTAAATAGACGGGGATTTCCGCTCGACACTTTGGCTGCTGCCAAGGCGCTGGCCTGGACTTTGTTTGGTATTGGTATCTCGATGGTACCATCTTCAGACATGATCACTGGTGGTAGTTCTCTATTACCATGATCAAGTGCAAATTTTGTGCCTCTGTAGACACCGTACATCACGTCGCCATTTTTACCTGTCCACCGTATATTGCTTTCAGATGTTGCTTCTCCTTTCTTTTCCCATGGCTTTTTCCATTTACTACCTTCAACACTGCCCATGCCTTCTTCTCCGCCTTCTTCGCCTTCATCGTCTTTTTCTATTTTAGGCGCGCTTCCGCCACCACTACCATAACCTTTTTTGGGATCACTACCCAAAGAGCCTCTTTTGCCGATTCGCTTGCGACCGAATTTATATTGTGACTCGGCAAATGCTTCTGCTCTCCCGATCTCATCTACGATTTGGTTAATAGCAAGGGGCAATGCGCTCTCGTTAAGATTTAAGACTAATTTTCTAATGCAAGCTTCTGCGATTTTATGAATATTCTTTGCAAATTGACTTTCTGTTAGTCTATTCGCAATCTTATATCGCCCGACCATCTTGACGATAGTAGAGATCTGCTCTTTGCTTTCAATAATATTTTTACCATATTGGCCCATCAGACCAGAATTAGAAACCTTTGAAACATAGTTATAAACATCGTGTGATTCGTTAGCAATAGCTGTTGGTTTAGCCACAGGACGCCTCGATTCAACTGCCATTCTGCCACGTCTGGATCTTCCTTCGAGTCGTGGTGCTGGTGCTCCGCCTGGGGCTGGTGCTGGTGCTCCGCCTGGGGCTGGCGCTGGTGCTCCGCCTGGGGCTGGTGCTGGTGCTCCGCCTGGGGCTGGCGCTCCGCCTGGTGGTGTTGTAGGCGGTTCATTAAGCAATGCTGCCAAATCATCTTCGCCTTCTGGTGCCATCTCGTCATCGCCAAGTCCCATGTCATCGCCACCTTCAGCACCTGTCGACGTCTGGCCGCCATATTGTATCAACGGCGCATTAAACACAATTGTGGGTGGCCCATTGGCACCAGATGCTTTATCAGCTCCTGGAATTTCTTCACCCATTGGTGCTTCTGCGCCTTCTGGCTCACCTGGCATTTTATCAAAGTCGCCTAGATTTTCAGAAGCTGTTAACTCTTCTTGAATCGTGGCGATAAGATCTTCTGCTTCATAGATCGTAGAATCGTCGACCGATTTGTCCTTAAGTCTAGTGATTAAATCATCTAGCTTAGCCGCTAAATCTTGCGATTCTTTGATTTGAGGGGTCTTTTCTTTTAATTTGTCTAGCGTTAACGCTAACGCTTCAGCCGCAATCTCGCGATTCCCGATCGTCTCGAAAATAAGATCTAGAAATTTATTATAAGTATTTTCGAAATCTTTCGATTCCTCTAATATCGAGATATTTTGCGCTAAATTAAAATTTTCAGTAGCACTAGCTATCTGCTTCCATTCTGAAACTATTTTGCTCTTATTGACTTTAAGATTAGTCTTAAAGAATAAGGTGGCTGTGTCTTCGCATAGCTGAGGATTGAATATCGCTTTGGCTGCTAAAGCATTCGATACCAATTCTTTAACCTGGCTTCGATTAAGCAAAGTGAATTCTTCATATTCGTTCAAGAATGGTGCCGCTATCTGGACAGCCTTTTCTATGTTACCTTCGCTTATCATATTAGCAATATCATATGTCCGATTCCTAAAACCTTCGCTAAGATAAGCATCCATTGCGGCGCTACGCATGAATTTAGCATTTAGCTTCTTAGTAGCCCACTTTGAGACTGGTAAATTCAAACGCTCGCCATCGACAAAATTACCACCGACGACTCGATCACCTTCTAAAATGATTCGATTAGAGATCGACTCGACCACTGCTTTAACGATTCTTCGTTTAAGATCTTCGTTTATTTGCTTTGGAGTCTTTACATTAATCTTTCTAAAAACCTCATCTTTGCCTTTTATAAAACCAGATTCGGGGATTATACGGCTAGTAAACCTTTGTGCTTTCATACGGCCAAACGCATGTTGCATGCCACGTTGGTCATTCTTTTCAATGCTTTCTACCAACCTAAGGCAAGAATCTTCGAATAGACCAGCCTTTTGACTTTCTACTATGGTGATGTAACGTATATCAGAGATCGTGACCGATCCTTGATTTCTTGAATGCTTAGCATTGTAGAAATTAAAAGAATCTACATCTTCAATGTAGAGGTCTTTTGAATAAAGCGCCGCAAGACGCCAATTTTTACCAGCAGCCCTCCCCAATTCTTTGATTTTAGACTCGAAGAAAGATATCTTCGCTTGAGCCGAATCATTGAGGGCTCCCAAGAACTTTCGGCTATCCATTCTGATTGGATTGAGCGCTTTGTTCTGGTTCTGAGCCATATTAATACTCCCTAGCGTAAAACGATGAATAGTTATATTTAATTTTTGCTAGAAACTCTATATGAAGGATCAAGGCAAATCGGTCTCAGAGATCTCTGTGTCTTCTACTACCTTCGGCTGATCTTTCTTTGATTTCATTAGAATTTCTAAGTTTTCGTTAATGACTTCATCCCTAATGTTTTTAGGAACAGTCCATTCCACCAAAAGACTATTATCAGAATTTGGATCGTGATAGATGGCACTTGAAACAGGTGGCTTCGTTCTTGTTAAACCATCTAATTCCTTAGATTCGATAAGATTTTCGTATTTTGAACTCAATCTTATCGAATCGTCATATGTATATCCTCTTCTGATATGAATCTTCTCCAGATATTCTTTGATCTTTTTGTTCGCCAGTATTTTCTTGGATTCGTTTATAAGTCGCTTCTGCGCCCTTATGTCGAAACCATTTTCGCCCAACGGTGGTAGACCTCCCGGTGGTGCTGCTCCGCCTGCTCCTCCTCCTGGTGGTGCTGCTCCGCCAGCATCTCCTCCGGGTGGTGCTGCTCCGCCTGGTGGTGCACCGCCTGCTGCGCCGCCTGCTGCGCCGCCTGCTGCCCCGCCAGCACCACCGTCATCTAAACCAGCAAGGTCGGAATCTGGTGCGCCGCCAGCATCGGGACTATCCCCACCCATACCCGTATCCATACCGCCTCCACCACCTCCGCCTCCACCGCCGCCTCCGCCTCCACCGCCTTCTTCGCCTTCCTTGTCGTCGACACTTGTAGCATACATTTCAAGGTCTTTTAGCTCTTGAATCTCATCTGGCGACAGATCCGTAAAGTGAGTTACAATCCACTCTTTTGGAAACCATCCAAGATCTTTAAGATCTGACATTACGCCAACGCGAGTACGCCATGTTTCGATTCTATACAATTCTTCCATTGCACTAGTTGCGGTTAAAGCAATCTCGAACCCTTTGAGATCCTCTACTGGGAAACCACGAAGAGCAAGATGTACTATTGCTACCTTAGTGAGTCCGTTCGCCACTTCTCTTTGGATATATTGCACTGCCTTTGCGAATTCACTATGACTTTGCGATAACGATTTTTCGCTAGCCTCTCCAGCGCCTTCCCCGATACCCACCCTGGCAAAAGGGATTTTCATGGGTGCTACCATTTTCTTCTTGAAGTATTCTATGTCAGCTATCTTGTCCACGTTCTCGCCGCCCTGCAAGATATCGACGTCCGGACCGCTACCATCGCTGCGTCTGGGCAAGAAATAATCGTCCTCTTGAATAAGCGGACTATATCTTTCGTCGAACGATCCAGTGGTAGGGTTATAAAACCGCTGCCTTTTGAAATTCCTGGCGATCATTTGCATGTATTCTGGAACTTCTTTAGGCGGTATCATGCCAACAGGAATTATGAATTTACGTCGTTCTGGCGCTCTTGTGATCCTATAGATTAACGCAGCGTCTTCCATCAAGCGCAATTGTTTAAAAGCCTTCCTACCGCCGTCCAATATTGATTTGCCGTAAGGAGCATAAAAGTTCTCAAAATTAGTCAATCTTAAATGCATGACTTGCCAAGGATGGAGAAAAATGGGTTTTGGCCACATGCTGTCCATGTGGAAAAATCCGATCAGATCACCGTACCTTGTTTCTATTCTGGTAAAGTTATAGACATTCATAAACTTTAAAGCCGTAACTGATGTCCGCTCGGCGTCTAAGGTTATCTCGAATGGCATGTCGCCATACTTGCATAAATATCGAACAGTCGGCCGACACATGGTATCCCAATTTAAGGTATTATAAAATAACGACTCGAGCTCTCTTTTAAGGCGTATTGACCGAGCGCGAATGATAAGAGTATGCTTACGCTCTGGATCTACCAGACTATTATGAACTATAATATAACCATCACCAGTGCCGATAGCGAAATTATGAAATTCTGGTACTTCTATATCATATACTTTGTCGATTTTACCGACTTGCACAACAGATTCAACGAACCTATCTGTGTCCTCATCCGAAGGCTTTTCGATCGGGATACCATTGATATCAGCGCTCACGATACCAAATGATTTTATTTTGTCTCCGGGGCTTAAATCTTTGGCAGGAACATATGTGCCATCATCCGTAAGATAAAGATGGTCGGGTGTATTGATAATCTCTAAGCCATTCGTAAATCTTACTTTAAGAACATCTACATCAATACCAGATACTCTTGCACCTCTGGCCATTGCTGGGACGAATATCTTCTTTTCAAGGTCGAAAGCAATAACCGCGAACTCATTTTCTATCCCGGCCTCGGCCAGCTTTTCGATAGTAACAGTCATACCATTGACTAATAAAACCTCTGTGTTACCAGCGAGACAGGCTTCATCAGCATATAAGTCGAGAGCAAGACTAACCTCGCCGGTTTGGTCCATCTGTTCGTAGTCTTTGTATCGCTCGAGTCTATTGATCTGTAAGTTCGTCTGATCTAAGATAGCAGCTTGCTGGTTAAAATCCAGAAAATCGCCGCCGGAAGTTAATCTATCAAGATTAGTTTGATCTTGGAATATTCTCTCAGACGAATAGATCCTATTTTGCCTTGTGAGGGCACGAATTCTGTCGAAGAGTAACCAGTTACTAGCCATAATATTCCTTTTCGATGTTCCGACGACCAATTAACACTATATTTACCATTATTAGATTAATAAGTACTTTAATCTTTCTTACGATTCTTAAAATATTTCGGTGGTGTTACTAAAGGTTTACCACCAACGGACGGTATCGCACCGAGTTGATAAGTGAATGCGTCTAATACACGTTGGGCTGCCACCTCTGGTAGATCTATAGGGTCCATAGTCATTGGCATAAGTAGATTAGAACCACCTCTATCCAAGAAGCTTTTTTGGTCTGTTACTCGTTGCTCATCAGTCAAGATCGTTGGCCCAAGCATTGCTCTAAAATCAGAATTATGGTTGACTGGTGTTATCGGACCATTGTCGTCGAGATACGCATCACTGGTGCCGACAAAAGCTAAACCTGTAGCGATTACTAGATCGTCGAAATTTCCTGCACCATCTTCCGCTTCAGTCTTCATAGTATCTCGTCCGGCCTTGTCTCTCTTCCTCACATAAGTTTGAAGCTGTTTTAGTAGGCGCTGAGAATATATCCTATATCCTGTGCCATCGTCTCTGATATAATCGATCAAAAACTTATTGATTGTTGGCTTGCTAGATGACGTCGTGGCATAGCCATACGGCGAAACTTTAAGAGCACGCATTTTCCTTTTTCTGCCTGTTGGTGCTTGCGGTTTATCATTAATATCCTTCCTTCGCCATAGTCTTGGATACATGCAGTCATGACGTAAAGCATCAATCACAATATCACCACCATTGTTGCGCTCGATCACGGCAAGAGCGTTATTATAAAATCTTCCCAATCTATCGATGAATTTAATTAATTCTCTTGGTAACACTCTGGCCATGAATTCGGCCACTTGTTCTCTGGTGTCGAGGTCGAATATCTCTAACGTACTATAATCGCGGCCTTTGCCAGTCGCAATATCGACGCCCATAACATACCTGTGAGCTGGCGTAGCCTGATCTAAAATAACATTACCACGCCTGCGCTCAGGCATCGGTTATACTGGTTTTTTCGATATACGAAAGCCCAGATCTGGATCTATGAAGGAGAAATTTAATTCTTCAACATTATTCGTGCTAGGGTGGACATAAGGCTGAACGCCGTCGATTTTTTGTTCTGGCGGCCTTATCGTCTCGAGAACATACGCTAATGCAGTCTTATCAAGAACAGTATTACCGGAACCGATGAACGATGCTAATACTTCTTGTTCGAATTTCCATCCTTCGCCTTGCTCCTGAAGAGCATTCCATTGTTCTTCTAACCAAGGAGACCAATATGGTCCGAATTTTTCCCTCTCATGTCTAGAAACGCAGTCTCGAATATTATCTCTCGGTGCCAGTCTCTTTTTCTCTAACGATAATGCATCAGTATATTCTATTACCCAGTCCATGTCCCACCAGTTAATCACGATAGGATGGAATGGGCTTATGCCGGCCTCGGCATCTGTCCAAGTGCTCCAATACCAATTACCAACGCCGTTTGTAGTAGAAATACATATAACGCTACCACCGTGTTGCAAAGTCGGCCATCCTGCTGCCCATAATGTGTCCATATTAGGAACGAAGGCTGCTTCGTCTATTATGTTTAATGATGCAGCGTGAGACCTTAGTACTTCTGGGTGCGATGTTAGACTCTGTATTTTAGACCCGTTGGGAAAGAACACTTCATGTTCGTTCTGCTTTATTGGTGCCCATAATTCTTTCATCCAAACAGGTAAATTATTAAAAAGAAAATAAATGTGTTCACGCAGAAAAGACATCGCATCTTCATTACGTCTAGACACAATCAATATTGTCTTGTGTGAATTAAACATAGCAAACCACAAGGCAAAAGCACCCGAAATCTTAGAGACACCAGCCTGACGACATTTTCTAAAAATGTTTAATCGGTGTTTTCTAAAATCTTTCAGTGCTTTGAGCTGATAGTTAAATGGATGAAATGGTATGATTCCAGCAGATGGATGCTTAATCTTGCCGAAATTTCTCAGAAACCATGCGACCGATGTCTGGCATCTTTTAATGACTTCTCTTTTAGCTTGTTCTGGTGTCATATTTCGTCTTCTTCTCCAAGAGGCTCACTTAAAAGTCTCTCAAGAGCTGCCGAATCGAAGCCGGCAGAAGCTACTGTATTTTGTTGTATGTTAATGCTAGATTTGGTCGCGGCCAATGTCTTTGCATTCGCCTCTATCATCTTTACGGCTGTGGTATTTATATTAGATTTAACTTCGATCGCTTTCACTAAAGATTCGACTATGCCGGTAGAAAGCTTAGTCCCAGAAGTGATAGACATTTCGACTTGCTCTCTTAAAATGTTTATTAGACCCTGTGTTTCTGCTCTGTCAGATTTACATGCAGCTAAGACATCAATTGTGACATCGTCTAAACGCCTTAAATATTTATGGATATCGACTGCATCAGAATCGCTTATTTTACCTGCATCGATTACAGGTAGAAGAGCATCAGTTATACTGTCTAAATTCATACTCGGCGGCGCTATATCGCTAGCGCTGTCTAACTTTTCGAATAAATCATTAAGATTTTCCATCGATTTGTTTAACCTTTGTGTCATCTAATGCGATATCTGATTGTTTACCTAATAGTTTATTATAAAGTTGTTCTAGCGTTAGTTTTTCATTACGCATCATAAGCAAGAGATCATCAACCTTATGCTTCTTGGGGCCGGCAGCACCACCCATGCCTTTACCGCTTCTTCTTCTCTGAGTCCTAGTGCTAGCGTCGTGACCTTGCTTTGTCAAGCCATAACCCATTTGGCCGTTAGGCTTTTTCTTAGGATGAGTCCTAGCCGTTATACCTGAACCCATCGGCGCTACACGGCTATGACCAGACTTTTTATCGATCCTGTTACCATGACCAACTAAAGTTCGCCTTGTAATTCGAGTTCCTATGCTTTTAGGTAATGCCTCGATTATGAAGGCATTAAGATCTTCTACTGTTAACGTGCTTTCGGCTATTTTTTGCAAAACCGTTCGATAATCCATTTATTCCTCCTCTTCGTCCATTATTATCTTTTTTCGCTCATTTTGGCTGTTTGTCGATGTCTTATTGGCCGGAGAATCAGTGAATTCCGTGCTGCGAAGTTTAACTATTTTTAAAAACCCAGCCACCACGAATCTTGATAAATTAGTTTTGGCGATTAATTTACCCACTAGCCCATCATGCGGTTTATCATCAGTCTTGATTAAATAGTCCAAAGCGTCGATTATTTTTAAATATTCCTCATTATAGCTACAAACATTGCGCGCCTCGTTTAAAAATCTAGCCATGACATCATTTTGCAATTTAGTCTTTGTGCCAACATGGCTCATATAGGCATCACTATTCTTTCGATCTCTTCCTTCTTTTTTAATATAAGCCAAGATAACAGTACGTGCTACTTGAGACCACATGTTAAAAACTTTGCTAGTGCCTTTAAAAAGAATCGTAGTAGAGCCACCAAATAAACCCTGTTTGGGTTCGATTATTGGTTTACTAGAAAATTCTAATCCGCAAGCTTTACATTTCTTCGATTTCTTAACAACGGTTTCCAGTTTGATTATACTATATTCTCTTGCTCCTGGATTATATAGCACCGAATCGTTCGGGCGTTCTGGGCTATAGCATCTTCTACAATGTGGTCTTGATTTATATTTATATAACACTTTTTCGACTTGACACCAAGCCGTATTAACCAAGTCGCCCATAGATGATTCTTCCTGCCCCGGATAAATCATATGCAGACCTTGTTTTCTGATGATCTGGCGTATTAATTCTGAAGCATTAGACATGATGGCGTCGCGTAATATAACATCGGTACATCCAGTCCAAATGTACTTCGTAAGATTCCACTCGACGATTTCATTTATAAAGTAGAGGCGCTTAGGTACTTCTGAAGCATCACTTACCAAATAGTGTGCTGGGCACTTTAAATCTTGATCTGATAAGTTCTCTTCCATCAATTGTACCATTAGGAAAGACTATCATTGAAGGATAGCCTATTTGATCAATTATCTTTAATCTGGCCTTCGAGTGATTATATAAATATTTGTTATTTCTGAAATAAAAATCATATATAACGCTTTTGCCATTCTTGTTTAACCTTAAAGCTCTCCCAATCTTCTGTTCAAAATCCGATTGCAACTTACCGCCAGTCGCAATTATCAGTCTATCACATCCACCTTTTAAGTCTAACCCACGATTAATTATCTTACCGCCTATCAGAATCTGATACTTTCTATCTTCAAAATCGGCAATAGCTTGTCTTCTTACACTTTTTTCAGTTTTGCCATAGATGAATTCAGATTTATGGCCGCTGCTCCTGAATTTTTCTAATAGACTTTGGCCTAGTGACTCTCTATCTACTAAAATCAGAACTCCATCGCCCAAAGGCAATTTGTTGGTCGCTATTCTAAAAATTAACTCGTGAAAATCAGTATTTTCTACCATAAAATCATTAATTGCTATATCATATGCCGTCGATTCCTGTATATCGCCTACACCACCAACGCAGAACATGCGATATTCACACGGTACAATTCTACCGAGTTTGGTCAATAACTCACGGCTAACACTATGGATTATCGACCCCAAATGCTCCTGTACTACTAACGCTTCGACTGGCTTTGCGGGGTCCATCGGTGTACCACTAAAACCATATCTTCTGCGACCGCTAAAATGACTTCTGAAAATACCCTTGTAGCTTTCAGAAGTAGCCTTATCACATTCATCGACTAGAAGCATTTCCGCTTTGTGGATATAATCAAGTAGTTCACTTGCATTTGCTTTTCTTGTATCATAAGCCTTTTGTTGGGCTTCGTACTTTGCATATTTCTTTGTATATTCTTTTTCATCTTCTCCTGCCTTGTATCTTGGCGGAGTAGGAATTTTCTTAGGAGGCACCAAAGACTGGATAGACCCTACGACAATCGTCTGGCCGTCTGGCCTGTGACCAGCATAAAACATACCTATTTCTTCTTTAATATCTCTTAAAAGTAGACGCGATCTCATTTGCTCTACTACGATAGTCTGGTCCGCCAAAACGACAGTCGGGCAATCGATTAATTTACAAATTGCACAAGCGACTTCTGTCTTGCCAGCACCAGTTGGTAAGGCGATGATACCACATTCTTCTGCTAAAGCACGCTTAATAGATTCAGTCTGGTATGCTTCTAAGACAATGCCTGGCAATAGATCCGGAGTCACAACATCTATGGTTGGTACCTCGAATTTCCAAGCTTCTCTTGCATCGGTAATGGATAGCGGAAGATTATATTTTTTACATACTTCAATAACCAAAGCCAACAGAGGTCTGGCTATCTTTTTCCTTGATCGGTTATATTTCCGATAAACGCCATCCCATTGTCCGCGCTGGTTCGGGTCAATATATGTTCCGGGCCTTGAGACACTAAATGCTTCCCATAATATATTATCCTCATGTTGGGTGATGTTATCGAAATATACATAATTGTTGTCGCGTATTATTGCTTTCATATATTAACAATACATTTCTTATTATTTTCCGGTAATCGTTCTGATGTGTTCTTCGTGCTTCTCTTCTGGCAGAAACCATGGCATCTTGGGCGTCATCTTTTGTATGGGCTGGTCACCATTTATCCAGCCCTCCCTTATCGAATATCGTCCAGAATAACAAGCACATTCTATAGAACAAAAGCTTATTTCTTGGCTGCTTTCAGATATGATCCTGTCGCAGCACGCACAATGGGTGTGATTGGTCAAGATCGAGCAACAATTTCGATTTTCATTTTCGGTTTTGCGATTCTTCATATTGCTGTAATGCGCTATACATGTTTTCGTATAATCGTTCTAAATACACTAAGTTTATTCTTATACCTTTTTCGCCTGTAGAAGTCTGTAGTGGCGTTACGACATTAGTGATATAATCTCGCTCTAGACTACTCGATCTATCTCTATCTAT
>Ga0181357_1000494_pt1 | contig 14920 bp, 20 predicted proteins | sample Fa13VDMM110DN_FD_130094 | JGI IMG/M metagenome (GOLD analysis project Ga0181357, IMG submission 130094) | Freshwater viral communities from Lake Michigan, USA - Fa13.VD.MM110.D.N | ecosystem: Environmental > Aquatic > Freshwater > Lake | place: USA: Michigan | collected 2013-09-24 | reverse complement strand
ACATCAGATCCCTCACAGTTGCCGACGTCGCGCCGCTCTACAAAGCAAAGTACTGGGACAAGTGCCGCTGCGATGACCTCCCGCATGGTGTGGATTTTGCTACTTTTGATTTGGCTATTAATAGCGGTCCTGCTCGCGCCTCCAAGTTTCTTCAAAATGCTTGTGGTGTGGTTGCTGATGGGGCTATCGGCCCTGCTACACTTGCCGCTGTAGCCAACATGAACCCGCGTGAATTGGCATCCAAGATCTGCGAGGATCGGTTGGCTTTCTTGCAAGCATTGCCAACTTGGGGTACATTCGGCAAAGGATGGGGTCGTCGCGTGGCCGAAGTCGAAAAGACCGCTTTCAACATGGTAGGCTGACATGGTCGGATTAACATACGCAACCTACGTTGAACAAATTGCCACGATGGCGGTTGTACAAGAAACTGACCCAAATTACCTCACCATTGTTCCATCAATGATTGATTATGCCGAATTGCGGATGCAACGCGATTTGGATTTTCTTTCGACGCAGATCAGCAACTCGTCTTATTCGTTCACTTCTAGCAATAACACGCTGACGATTCCAACATCGTCGTTTGTTTCTTTGCAGACGTTTGAGGTTATTGACGGATCAGGTAACTCAACTCCGCTTTTGGCGATTGGGAAAGAATATATTCAAAACGTTTATGGCGGCGGCTCAACGACAGGTTTGCCGAAATACTTTGCGGTTTATGGCGGGGATTCTGCAACGACAGGAAAAACGTCGCAGAATATCATTGTTGGACCAACGCCTGACTCAACATACTCAGTCCGGTTGACTGGAACAGTTCGATCGACGCCTTTATCTGCCGCAAACACCACAACGTTCATCAGCGTTTATCTGCCGGATTTGTTCATCATGGCGTCAATGATTTACATCTCTGCTTATCAGCGCAATTTTGGCCGTCAGTCCGACGACCCTCAGATGGCGCAAAGTTACGAAAGCCAATACCAAGCCCTCAAGGCAAGTGCATTGGTCGAAGAAAACCGCAAGAAGTTCGAGGCGGCAGCTTGGACAGCCTATTCGCCATCTCCTGTCGCTTCACCAACGAGGTAACCTCCCATGCCTCACGCAACGATGAAGCTGATACCTGGTATTGATACCAACAAAACACCTGCTTTGAACGAGGCGGCGTTTTCAGAGTCTCAGCTTATTCGTTTTGTGCCCGACAGATCAGGCATGGGCCTTGTTCAGAAAATGGGCGGTTGGGTTGATTGGGCAACTCAGGGTCCAATTTCAAGCACTATTACGGACATTCATCCTTGGCAAAATTTGGTCGGAGATGCGGCTCTTGCTGTTGGGGCAGAGGAAAGTATTTCGGTTATTGATGAAGTGAGCAGAAACGAAAACGTTATCACTCCTCAGAAAACAATTTCTAATTCTCCGAAAAGCACATACACCGTAACAATAACAAACGCGACTCCAGCAGTCGTGACCGCGACAGGAAGTTCCTACCCTCCAGGAACGCCGATCGTATTTTCCACAACTGGCACTTTGCCTTCTCCGCTCGTGGCAGGAACAGTTTATTATGTTGCGTCAACCTCTCCTACGCCAACAGCAAACACTTTCGGAATAGCAACCTCGGTTGGCGGAACTGGCATCGCAACAACCACAGCCGGAAGCGGCGTTCATACGGTGACTGTTCCGCTCGCATCAACCACGAGCGGATCATCAATCGTCACCATTTACGACACTGGGTTAGGCGTTCAATCTGTTTCATTCACCAATGGTTCTCCAACGGTGGTCACAGCTGCCGTTGCGCCAACCCTCGACACAAGCGTGGTGTTTTATGGCACGTCGCTCCCGACGGGAGTCACGCAAGGCACGACCTATTATGCTCAACCTTTGACTGCCACAACATTCAATATTTCGACAACGACCTTTGCGAGCGGAACCCTAACCCTTGTCAACACGACAGCGACAGGGACAGGCACGGTTTATACTCCAAACCAATTGCGAGCAGGGTTTTCTGTTTTTATTAAAACGCCAATCAGCATATCAAATTTGATTGTGAGCGGGGTTTATTCAATTCAAACTTATACTTCAAGTTTGTATTTCAACGTTTATACGATTGATGTCGGGATCGTCGCAACATCAACGACAAGTATTTCAACAATTCCTGAGTTCACTGTTTCTAATGGATTTTCAACTATTACCGTTACTCAGATCAATCATCCATATCAGGATGGTTTTACGGCAGCGTTTCTCACGTCCACGACTTCTGCGGGTGTAACGATTTTTGGAAATTATTTTACGACATATATTAGCTCAACCCAATATCAAATAACCGCCTCGTCTGCCGCGACAAGCAGCACTTCATTTTTTATGAATTTGGGCAGTGCGCAATTTACTTATTATTACAACATTCCGTCCGCCTTTGCTCCTTTAGGTTACGGAGGCGGCGGATACGGCGCAGGGGGATATGGAGCGGGTATTCCAATTGGCTATCCGACTGCTCCAACAATAACGACCACCAATTGGACGATTAACAATTTTGGAGAAATTCTTACCGCAAACGTTCAAAACGGAGAAATTTATTATTGGTCGCCCTCTTCAAAAACAACGACCATGTTTTTGTTAGAAACTGCTCCGACCGCGAACACAGGTCATTTCATCGCAATGCCTTCGAGGCAAGTCGTAGCCTACGGTTCAACCGTGACAGGCATTCAGGATCCGCTGCTGATCCGTTGGTCGGAGGTTGGAGACGCAACCGTTTGGCAAGCCTCCGCGAACAACCAAGCTGGTTCTTTCCGGCTTGCGGAAGGAAGCAAAATTGTTGGAGGAATTCAGGCTTCCCAACAGGCTTTGATTTGGACCGACCTTGCTCTTTGGGCGATGCAATACATTGGCTACCCAAATGTGTTCGGGTTCAACAAGCTCGCGGACGGTGTTGGATTGCTTGCGCAAAAGGCAGTTGGCATTCTTGGGAGAGCGGCATATTGGATGTCTCCTGGAGGATTCAACGTTTTGTCCGAAGGTGGGCCACAAGACATGGCTTGTCCTGTTTGGGATCAAGTGTATCAAAATTTGAACACCAGTTTGGACCCAAATGGCTATCCTTATAGCGACCTGATACAATGCGCTACGAACTCTATTTTTGACGAAGTGATGTGGTATTACCCATCAACGAATTCAACGTATAACGATTCATACGTTAAATATAACACCCTCACCCAAGCATGGGATTACGGTTTGTTGGATCGTGCCGCTTGGTGCGATCAATCCGTCCTTGGGCCGCCGCTTGGCGCGGATAATGATGGCTACATCTGGCAACATGAAATCGGATACGATGCTGGTTTTTCGCCAATGGTGTCATCATTTGAAACGGGTTACATGCAGTTGAACGATGCAGACAACTTGATCTTCATTGATCAAATTTGGCCTGATTTCAAATGGCAAACAACTGCGCAACAATCGACGAGCTCCGCAACTTCTGCGACCATGTATTTGACTTTTTATGGAGCGGATTATCCAGGAGATACTCCTATCCAATATGGCCCATACGAAATGAATTCAACCACGCAGTATTTGAGCGTCAGAATTCGTAATCGATTGCTTCGTATTTCGTGCTCCACGGCAGACGCAAATGATGTTGCGTTGAACGGAACATTTTTCCGAATTGGCGCACTGCGTTACCGTGCTCAACTTGATGGGAAATTCTGATGGCAAGTCTTGACGACATCCTCACCACCCAGAAAAACGGCGTCATTGCAATTGGCGAATACCCAGCCGCATTGGCCAAGTTCGCGGGAACAAACAACACAAAAGAAATTGCGGCGGCAACGACCCAACAAATAAAAGTTGGAAGCGGTTGGCTCGCCAATATCTCTGTTATTGTTGCGGGAACAACAACCGGAATCGTCTACGATTCATCAAATATTAACTCTCTAACAGGTTTGCGGATTTACATTGTTCCCAACACAGTTGGCGTGTTTCAAGTCCAAGTTCCGTTCGCAGACGGCCTTGTCATCACCACTGGAACAGGACAGATTGCTTCTGTCACTTATACGTGAGGTCGTTATGCCGCTGAAAAAAGGTTTGTCCCAAAAAACCGTAAGCTCCAATATTTCGGAGATGATGCGTTCTGGCCACCCGCAAAATCAGGCCATTGCCGCGGCGTTGAACGTTGCTCGGAACACAAAAGCAATGGGCGGTGGGGGATCAACGCGGATAAAGCTAGGAAACAAAAAAACAGCCCCCAACATTAAAGGGTTTATGGATGAGTTTTATAAAAACACAAATGATCATCCGTTTGATAGCCGCACTCGCATTTTAGGGAATACAACGGTTGATCTCCAACCTCATAGTGAAGGTGTGCATCTCAGCGATATTCGATCTCTTGCACCTCGTTCTGGAGCGGGTACAGATGCCTTAAAGTATCTTACTACCCTTGCCGACAAACATAACGTGCCGCTTGATGGAACCGCGAAAGCATACCACCCAGACAAAAAGTACATTGGCTCCAATAAAAAATTGGCAAGTTGGTACGCGGACAATGGGTTCAAAGTTGACCACGATTATGATGATGATGGTGAGGGGTATGAAGTAAACTACGATCCAAACCCTCGTGAGGGCCGCGCAATGGGCGGCGGTCTTTACGCCAATATCCACGCCAAGAGGGAACGAATCGCCCACGGTTCAAAAGAGAAAATGCGGAAGCCAAATTCAAAAGGCGCACCAACCGCCGCCGCTTTCAAGCAATCGGCTCGGACGGCGAAGGCGGGTGGTGGAAATTTTGGGTTTCCAAAACCTCGCCAAGTTGATTATCCAGAAACTGTTCCAACTTTTGGAACTTCGCCAATGAATAAAGTGCATGAAGGCCCGATCCACTCTCCGGTCGCTGGACGAACGGATCATTTGCCGATGAATGTTGATTCCGGATCTTATGTGATTCCGGCTGATATCATTTCAGCGATGGGCGAAGGCAACACAATGGCGGGGTTCAAGGTCGCCAGAAAGATGTTCTCCTCACAACCCTACATGCAGAACGACAAACAGCCCTACGACCCTTCTCCGAGCCCGTATGCCGAAGGCAAGCCATACGGCGCAAGAGCATCCGGCGGGGCGGCTCCTGTAGAGATTGTGGCGGCGGGTGGAGAATATGTTATAAAGCCTGATGATGTTGTTAAAATTGGTAATGGCGACATGGATCATGGGCATGAAGTTCTCGATCATTTTGTTAAACAATATCGAAAGAGAACTATTGAGACGTTGAAAAAGTTACCTGGCCCTAAGAGAGATTGATTATGGAAAAAGAACTCAGCGTTCGTGTTGGCACGCCGGAAGACATCGATGGGATGATGAAACTGGCTACTGCGGCATGCGAAGAGAACGGTTTGACCAATCCTAATCCTATGAAGCTCTTAGGCGAGCTTTGGGCGGGGCTGACAAGGGATCACGGCATTGTCGGCATCATTGGCAATCCTGAAGAGCAATTTGAAGCTGCAATCTTGTTGCGCACAGAGTCTCTTTGGTACTCGGACGATTTGACGATTGTCGAACGGGCAATTTTCGTTCATCCTGATTACCGAAGCGCAAAAGGTGGTCGGGCAAGAAAACTCTGTGAATTTGCAAAACAAGCCGCAGAAGTTTTACAATTGCCATTGGTAATTGGGATCTTGAGTTCTCATAGGGCTGAAGGCAAGGTTAGACTTTACGAACGGCAATTTGGCCCACAGTCGGGTGCTTATTGGATTTATGGCAAAAAGACAGGTGAATGGGCAGATGAAGCTCAACCTGAAAACTTGACGGAGCACTAACATGGGCGGGAAAACCGGAACCACAAGTTCAGCGACCACAATTCCTCCCGAAGTCTTGGCGCGTTACAATGCCGTAAACACTCGTGCCGAGGGCGTTGCCGCAAAGCCTTTTCAGCAATACGGCACAACGCCGGATCAATTTGTTGCTCAATTAAACGAACAACAAAGGACAGGTCAGGCTGGCATGAACCAGTATGCCAATGCCGCGCAACCTGTTTTGAACCAAGTTCAGCAAGGCTACACTCCCGAGGGGTTCTCTCAGGGCGTAAAGGGTTACATGAACCCTTACCTCGAGAGCGCGGTCGCCTCGACAAGAAATCAGATGCAAAATGTTGCGGGTCAACAGCAAGCTCAGATGAAGGGATCCGCGATCGGCCAAGGTGCGTTCGGCGGCGATCGAGCCAATATTGGTATGGGGAACTTGATCAATCAACAGAACCTTGCTCTCGGTCAGACGATTGGTGGCATGGAATCGCAAGGTTTCCAGAACGCCGCACAGAATTATATGTCAGGTCTCGGCCAACGTGGTCAAACAGCCCTTGCCGCCCAACAGGCGGGGCTACAGGGATCTCAGGCGCAAATCGGCGCGGGAACCCTTGGTCAACAGACTGAACAGGCCGGAAAGACCGCTCTGTACAACCAGTTCTTGCAAGAACAGGCATACCCGTATCAAGTTGCTCAATTTCTTGGAAACATTGCAATGGGTACAGGCGCGTTGTCCGGCTCGAACACAACCACAACTCAGCCAATGCCATTCTTCTCGGATGAGCGGCTCAAAGACGACATTGAAAAGATCGGTAAGACCTTCGACGGTCAGGACATCATCAAGTTCCGTTACAAAGGCGAGGACGGACCGAAGCAAATTGGCCTCTCGGCGCAGAACGTTGAAAAGCACCACCCCGAAGCCGTTGGCTTGGCTAAGGGTTACAAGACTGTTGACTACGATGCGGCAACAAAAGAATCCGCTCGCCGCGGACATTTTGAAGAAGGTGGTTTGGTGTCTGAAGGCGGTGCTGTTGGTATGCAACACATGGGTCAAGGTTTTGCTTCAGGAGGCGGAGCTTACGATCCTTACGACCCATACTCAATTTACAACATCCTTTCCCGTCAACAAGGGTTCTTTGACAGTGGCGATCGTAGCCATGTTCCAACCGCTCGCGGGTTGTCTGGTGGCATTGGCAAGCATGGCCGCGTTCCGGAGGCGAGCTTGCCTGTTGGAAGGCTCATGACTCCCGATAGCGCACCTCCTATTCCAGAAAGCCTTTTGAAGCAAGGTCTTGGGACCGCAACAGATTTTGCGGATCTGGCAACAAAAGGAAAAGATCTTTATAAATTTTATAAAGATCTGGATAAAAAAGAAGAAGCTCGTGGTGGCCTTGTAGGGTACGCTGCCGGAGGCATGCCTTACGATTTGGACTCCGACCCAAAAAAGCTCGACATTCCGGACGACACGTCCAAATTCAAAATGCCTGAACAAAAGCACCTTCCTGGGGCAATGCAAGATCCAACGATGAAAGCCATCATGGACATGGCGAAGCTCGCTTCTGGGTTCATGAAGAATGGCGGTCGTGCGGGTTATGCGACAGATGGCGCAGTTGATGAATCAAGCCCTGAATATTGGAAAAACTACGCAATTGAATCTGCCAAACGTGCAGGACATAAAGACCCGCAATTTGCGGCAAAAGTTTATCATGGGGAAAGCGGGTTTAATCCCTTGGCGGAAGGAGATGACAAGTCTTCTTACGGCATTGCGCAATTGCATTATGGGAATACATCAAAACAATTTTCAAAGCCTGGTCTTGGAGATGAGTTTACCAAGCAAACAGGTTTTGATTTGAGAGACCCAGAAGTTCGAAAAAACCCAGACGTTATTCGCGCTTCAATTGATTGGTCAAATAATTACGCCGCAAAAAATGGTTGGAAGCCTTGGACAGTTGCTCGGAAACTTATGGGCGAAGAAGATCTTCCTGCCAAAAACGCAACACCTTCCGCCGACGTAGGCGAAGGTGGGTTGAACCCACCTAAATCTCAATCAATGATTGATAGACTTGCTGAATCAGTTGGGTTTTCAAAATCAAGCGCACAAGACGTAAAAGGTAAAAACCGTGAAGGTCCGGATTCCACCGATCTTCTGTTGTCAGTTTTGGGCGGCGTTGGCACAATGGCTTCGTCAAACAGTCCGTATCTTGGTGCCGCACTATTGCAAGGTCTTGGCGGAGGCGCGAAGACGTATGCAGGGCTCCGTGGCCAGTCTCTCGAGCGCGGCCTTGCGCAACAGGGAATTGATATTACTGGGCGGACCCAAGGGATCCAAGCTCTTAAATATCTGCAAGATCGTTTTGAACCTCTCATGGATGCAACTGGTAGCAAAATTATTGGCTATCGTGATCTGAATGGAGGAGAAGTGAGCGTTGAAGAGTATGGCCGCATAATGAGTAGTGCTGCCAACGAACTTAATTTGTCTTCTTCAATAACCGGACTTGGCGGCGCAGAAAAAACGTCTCCATCCGGCACAACTGAAGTTGGTGGGGAAGGTCTTGGAGGAGCGGGTAAAGTAATAGAAGGCGGGGGCACCATAGACGAAGGTGGTCTTGGATCTGTTGGAGAAAAACCTGTTGCGAAAGAAAAAACAGTTGATTTGGGCGAGGGGAAAATTGTTCCACTTTCCTATTTGTCAGATCCGGCTGTGATCCAATCGACAATTGAAAAATTAAACCGCCAACTTGGAGTTGCAAGAGGAGCACAAGCAGATGTTATTAAAGGAGAAATTGAAAAACTGAACAATGTGCAACTTCAAATTGCGTCAGTAGCTAACACAATCCAAACTGTTTATGACCCGCAAACGGGGCAAAAAATTGGGATTACTGGCGTTGATTACCTCAAAGGGTTGGCAGATGCCGCGGAAAGTGGGACGCCTGGTGAATTTACATATAAGGGACAAAAAGTTGTAACGGGTGAAGACCCTACGGCTAAAGCCAATGTTGACATGTTTAATGACCAGTTAAAGGAATCAAATAATTTTGTCAGATCTTGGAAATCAGATCTTCGCCCTCGCCTTATAAGCCTTGCTGGTATTTATCAACAATGGAAAGGTGCAGGCCGAGGTTCACAAGGTTTTGCGCAACTTAATGATTTCATGAGAAATATCTTTGGTGTAGAAGGATTTGATGCCGAAGCGGCACCAAATTTTGATGCGGCAGCAAAAGACGCTATGTTGATTGCTATTGCAAAAACGAATGAATTTGCAAAATCAGCCCCCGCAACAGGTGGCGAAATGGCAATGGTAACCGTTCCTGACCCAGAAAAAAATCCTGATGCTCTGTATAAAAACATTACAGATGCAGTGGGGTATGGAGATCTTGGTTACAAGAGGGCTTCTGAGTTCATTAAAAATAAACCTCGTGATGTTTCTGTTTTCAATATGAATTTTGGAGAAAATCCTGAAAATAATGCTGATTTGTTTAAAGAAAGAGCCAGAAAAGAAATTAAACCTTTTGCAGGTTCTAACCCTGACGTACTTGAAAATATGGGGCTTGGAACTCCAAAAGAACCAGTTATTCAAGACAATAACACTGTTGCTATTCCCCCAAACACACCAAACAGTGAAGTTCTTAGAATAATCAGAGAAACGCCAAAAGGTGTTATGGTTATTCTCCCTGACGGGCGAGAAATCCAAGGCGAAAAGGAGTAAGTTATGGTTGATCAGAACGATATTAAAGAAACTTGGAGCAACCTTGGTCCATCTTTAAAAAAATATGGTGAAGGTTTTGTCCAATTATTGGATCCTAGAAATCTTCCTCAAACAATTGAGGGATTGGGCACTCTTGGCCGCGGAGCTATATATAATTTTTTGGGAGATGATTACTTGCCTTCTAATGCAGGCAAACCCATGCCTGTAGATGCAGTTACGCCTGTTCAAAAAATGATTGCTCGTCGGCAGGGTTTTGGCGAAAATCTTGCTCAAATTGAACAAGAAAGAGCCCTTGCATCAGATGTTGGCAAGGGTCTTCCACCTGTTTTCAAATATACAATGGATGGAGGATATCAGGGGTTTGATCCTGAAAAATGGAAAGAATTTGGCCAACGTTTTAAAGAAGATCCCATAGGAACAGCATCTCTTGCCGCGTTGCCTCTCAGCGGGTTTGGCGGAACGCTGTCTAAAGTTGCTGGCACAACAAGCCGCGTTGCTGAAGCCGCTAATCTTCCAAACGTGGCTAAAGCCTTGGATGTTGCAAGGAAGGCAGGAAATGTTGCAGAAGCAACAAAATACGCGGACCCTGCGACTTCTGCTATTGGGCTTACTTCCTTAGGGGGTAAAGGGCTTGTTAACGCAGCTTCAAGCCTATCTGGTGTTGACGATTTTGGAGCAATCAAAGATCTGTTTGCCCAAACAGGTGATAATGCACCTAAACTTCGCGAAGTTTTTAAACAGTATGCATCTGGCAGAGGTGACCCTCAAGGACTCATGCAAAATGTGAACAGTTGGGTTAAAGAATACCGCCAAAACAAAATCAACGAATGGGCGTCAAAAAAACAAAATCTTGCTAATCAAGACATTCCTTTAACAGATGTTTTAATGAAGACATCAGATGAGATCCAAGCTCTGGGGGATCCAGCTTATAAATTGTCTCCTAAAGCACAATCTGCTCTTGATTTTTTAGTTGGAACAAAAGATCCAAAAACAGGCGCGACAATAAATGAAGGTTTGTTTCAGAAAATGCATCAAATTGATGCTTTGCCTTCTGGCCATCCTGAAAAAAACTTGTTGAGCTTGGACAAGCAAAAACAACAATTGTGGGATCTTATTACTGAAAACAGAACAGCAAACCCCACGTTGTCTGATGCATTGGTTCCAATTCATACTGAGCTTGTAAAATCGTTGACCAAATACGGGGATCCAGATTACGCAAAATTGATGCAAGAATTTCAAGACATCCAAAATGAAATGGGTGGGATTACAGCCGCAACAGGTTCTAAAATGAATCAAGTTGCTCAATACAAACGCATAATGAGCAGTAGAAGAAACCCTGTTGGGAAAAGTTATCTTGACCTTATGTCTGAGCAAAACCCTGAAATAGGAGCCGCTCTTCTTGGTGCGTCTTCGCCTTCTAAAGTTTTTAAGGGTGGCTTAGAAGATTTTGCTTTGCCAGTTGGGGCTGGTTTTGCATTTGCGCAAGGTCAACCATTGTTGGGCGCAGCGGCCTTGGCTGGCCAGACAAGTAAATTTGCTCTTGGCTCGCCTGGTTTGACAACAGGAGCCGCCAAGACGCTTGGCGCAATGGACAGGAATCTTCTTACGGGATCCGCAAAAAGCCTAGTTTCCGCCGCTCCTACCGCGGCGCGTGCAATAACTCCTTTTCAATCAAATTTAGACTCTGCTTATAATCGGCTTGTTGATAAAAAAGCAGAAGAAGAGGCTGGAAATCAAATTGAAGAGCTATACAATAGACAACAGAACGCTCGAGGCGGTCGGATTGACAGAGCCTCCGGCGGACGCACCATGTCAAAAAACCCTGCCGCCAAGGCAATGGCCTTGATCGCAATGGCCGATCGTATTAAAAAAGAGCAAGGCAAGGACACGTCGTCCTTGCTGAATCTTGATGACACAACCGTTGCGAAAGCACTGGCTGTCGCTAACAGAGGGATCTAAAATGGAAATTACTTTTAAGCTCCACGTCAACGCCGTGAACGTCGTATTGTCAGCCCTCGCTAGGGCTCCCTACGGGGACGTAGCAGACGTTATTAACGCTATCAGGGACCAAGCCGCCCCACAGGTAGAAGCGGCCTCTAAGGCCGCTCCTGAGCCTGTTAAAGAGGATTAAAATTTGTCGTAAGACAAGTTGCGAACGACATAGCCATTTTTCTTGTGAGAGAATCTGGCTATGTCAAACGAATCAAACTGGTCAGACAAAAACATCACCATCATGGCGAAGATCAAGCCGTCGCCATAATGCCCGACTATATCTTTGACGGGGTTGAAGTCTTCCATCTTCCTCGAGATCTTTTTTTCGAACATTCCAATGTTATCGTCTTCCGTCAAATTGTCGAACATCGGCATATCGCAAACGTAAACGATACTTTCCGCTAAATCGTCCAATGGTGATGTATCAAATTTCAAGCTCGGGTTGGGTACGAATACCCTATTGTATTTTACCATTTCATCAACTTCCTGTTCATTTCGTATTGTTCTTCGGGCGTTCGGAACGTGCTAGATGGGCCGTATCTGAGATGCCCAACCAACATATTAAGGAATATTCTTGCTTCAGATATGAGTGCTTTGTTCTTCTTTTCAGGGACATTTAACACTAGGCTCTCAATCATATCCACGCAACGGGATATTATCTGTTCGTCTCCTTTTAATTTCTCCGAGTATTTGTTTTTAAGTAAAAAATTTATCGCCCATATGGTGTCTTCGTCTAGCTCTATCATTTTGGTTCCTTTCCTATTTCTACAAACACAGGCGTTCCCGCACCAACCCACGCGCCACAGACATTGTATTCCATGTACTCACAGGCGTCGTGGTAATCCATGCCGTCCCGCTTCATCAAAATATGAATGCACCTGTCGTAATCATATACAGCTACATCCTGATTGAACTGCCGCCCCATACCGATCAGGGCGTCTTCAAACTCGTCGGCTAATAACGCTTCATCAGTCATTCTGTTACCTTTTTTGGGAATATGCCATAATTTTTCCGCAACACCATAACCTCCTCGATGTATCGCTCGCACTCTTTAATCAATCGTTCTCTTTCCTCTGTAAGATTTTTTATCGTCTCCAACAAAAATGAAATTCTGGTTCTTAAACCCATCACTTCAGCCCTCAGAAAGTTTATTTCCATTTCCTGTTCAGTCATCATTCTGGAACCCTCCCGAGAACAGGCATCATCGGCACCATCCCGCATCGCCCGTAGGTCATGCTTACCTCTTTTTGCCAAACGACAGGACGCTCGCTGCCGACAACTGGAATTTGGTATTCATGCCAATGCCAAGCCATGCAATTTTTTGCAACGCAACTCACGTCCGCAGCACGCGCCCCCATAATTGGGCAAGACATCTTTCTTGCCTCTTCCGGCGTAACATAATTCGGATTTCTCTCACCCATTACTCTTTCCTTTCAAGGCATAATCATATGGTTTCCGAGCAAAATTGCCCCTAATTTTATGTCACTTTTGTTTTCGAATGCTTTTTCAGCAATTTTGTACGCTGACAGCATGTCTTCTGCTTCCGTTTGAAATACTGTTTTGGCGCGAAACTTTTTGCCGTCTTCGTTGTTTGCATCATACGCCACTGAAATAGTCCATTTTTTCATCACTCACCCCCACCAAAATATAAAGAACCACACCATAAACATGATTAACGGGAAAAAAATAATTGACACCGTTTTCACGTTCACGTCGTAGTCCTTGTAAATGAAATAAAACAGGGAACCCGTTATCCAGATAATCGAAAAAGCCAACAGCTTAAAAGTCCAAAGATCACTCAATGTCATCACTCTTTCTCCTTCACCAACGGCACACCTGATTTGCTGAACCGAATACGCTTCGGCGGGTATTGGTTGGCATATTGCTCTCTTCGTCCGTCAAAGTTTCGATTCCTCTCACTCAGCCCCCGATGCGCGCTGAGGGATGTGAGACGAAAATTTATTCCGGTCGCCGTCGGATCATCTTCTTCAATCGGCGGCATCGTTTTATCCCGTAAATCAAATTGCGGAGAAGCCATCACTCAGTTCCCATCCAAGTTGTCGCCACGATCATCACGACGTGGGCCTTCATCGTACCCAGTTATCGCGCTAACAACGATCTCATATGTCATGTCGTTAATTTCGCGTTCGCTATATTCGTCGCCGCTGTTGTGCAGATTATATATCCTGTCTAACGCCTTGTGGAACCGTGCCGCCATCTTCGACAGATGATCGATGGTTTTTACGTCTCCCATAGCATCATCCTGAAGAAATTTAAGTTGCGTTTGCAAAGGTTTAATTTCTTTCAGCGCATCGCTGAATGCGTGCGATGTATTTTTGATCTGCTTTTCCAATTCAAAAAGCAAATCGTCAATAGTGTCGCCATGGCCCGTTGCCAGTCCGCAACGGATCATCATTAGAGATAATTTTTCAGTAGCATCCATCACTCTTTCTCCTTCATATCCCATTTGTAGACTTCACCATTTCCAAGGTGGCAATCTATTTTGCCATCGCGCGAAACCCATTTCATTTTAATATTGCCAAAGGCTTTTAAAACAGCATCAACCCAAATCCCTTCGGCCTTCGCCCGAATTACGGAGTCCTTCGCAGAAATCTTGTTTGCCTCCGTTCGAAGTTTGTGGCCCTCCGTTTGAAAACTGTTGCCTTTCACGTAAAACTTGTTGCTCTTCTCACGGAGCTTGTCGCCCTTCGCAACAAGTTTCAAACGCTCAAACCATTCTTTCTTAAGTAACAGTGTCGTCTCATCCATCAGGTATCCCCTTCAATGTATCCGTTGTGGCCTGCTTTAAAAGCAAATTATCGGCTCTTGACACAAAACCAATTGCATCAAGCAACGCTTCCCTCAACCTAACGATCTGGTCGGCTCCATCAAATGCGTTCTGACATTCTTCCTCGGCCCCGCACGGTGTTGATTCAAAATTACAAGTGCAACCGTTTCGCAGTCTTTCAACGATATCCATCACGCTATCTCCTTCAGTGCAGCCTCTAATCGATTTGGAAGATCTATTTCTCTTGCTCTTTCCCGCTCCCAGCGGTCTCCGTATCCACAATAATCAAGGTGTTCATCACAATCTTTTAAAAGAAGCACCATATTTTTACATTTTTCCCGCAACCGCTCTATCTCATCAGCCGCTTCTTGCCACGGGCCCATAAAATTCAAAACACGCAGCCTATCTACAATATCTTCCATTACGCATTCTCCCATGCCTCTGGCATTACCAATTCAAATCTGCTTCCGGATCTGCCTTTGCCCACAATGTGGCTTTCCTTCGATAAGTATGTGGACAGGATCTTGACCGCGCCGTTCCGGCGTAATTTTGTTATTTGAGACTTCACGGTGTGCTCGTTCATACAAAGCATCTCACCCATCTCTTGATATGTGCCTTCAAACCAACTACCCCCGTATCGGTAGTAAAGACCAAGCCACATAATTT
>Ga0181357_1000491_pt1 | contig 14950 bp, 18 predicted proteins | sample Fa13VDMM110DN_FD_130094 | JGI IMG/M metagenome (GOLD analysis project Ga0181357, IMG submission 130094) | Freshwater viral communities from Lake Michigan, USA - Fa13.VD.MM110.D.N | ecosystem: Environmental > Aquatic > Freshwater > Lake | place: USA: Michigan | collected 2013-09-24 | reverse complement strand
GACTGCTGGGTAGTTAATAGTAGTGGAGTAATAACAGGTACCAGTAGTTGTGTGCCATCTCCAACACCAACTCCAACACCAACACCTACTCCATCTCCACAATCTTACTATGAATATAATATAGGAGAAGACTACGTTACTGCACTTGCTGCTTGTAGTGATTTTGCGTCAGACACAAAAACAACTTTATATGCAGCAGAAAGTAGTCCTGGTTCAGTTACAGCTTTCTTTACAGATACTGCTTTATCAAATTCATTTACAGGAAGCGGGTTATATTATGCATGGAGATTAGGTAGTTCAGGTCCATCAGATACATCAGGACAAGTAAATAATTCAGGTTTCCCATCAAATATGGCAGGTTGTTAAAAAAAGTTTGGAATAATAAAATAAAGTTCGTATAATAAAGTTATGGCAAAGATTTTCGTTTCGATAGCATCATATAGAGACCCGGAATTACTATCAACTCTAGAAAGCCTTTTAACAAACGCAGCTAATCCCGATGATTTAACTGTGTGTATTGCTTGGCAATATTCTCTAGATGATAAATGGGATAAGTTAGATCAGTATTTAAACGATCCCCGTTTTAAAATTATTGATATTCCTTATAAAGAAGCTAAGGGAGTCTGTCATGCAAGAAGTTTAATTCAGCAGTATTATACAGATGAAGATTTCTATCTTCAATTAGATTCCCACCATAGATTTAGTAAGAATTGGGATATTACCTTACAGGATTACATTAATTATTTAAGTGCAAAGGGTCATAAAAAACCAATTTTATCTGCTTACCTACCCGGTTATTTTCCTAAAAACGATCCAGATAAAAGGAATATTGAAGTGTGGGGTTTAAATATTGATAGATTTATGCCAGCAGGCGTTCCTTTTTTACGTCCCTACCACGTAAGTAAATGGGAGGATTTAAAAGAACCTTTCCCGACTCGCTTTTTATCAGGTCATTTTATTTTTACTGTAGGTAAATTTGTTAAAGAAGTACCTTACGACCCGCATTTATACTTCCATGGAGAAGAAAGTTCATTAGCTGGAAGAGCTTATACTAATGGATATGACTTATTCTCACCGCATAAACCCATAATCTGGCATGAATATACTCGTGAAGGTAAAACAAAACACTGGGACGATAGTCAAGACTGGGCAGATAGAGATAAAGCATCTTATGCACGATTTAGAAAAATATTCGATATGGATGAAATACCTTGCAGTTCATGTCAACGAAAAGCATTAGGTAGTTACGGATTAGGTACAGAAAGAACCCTAGAGCAGTACGAAAAATACGCTGGTTTAAAATTTAAAACTAGACAAATACATCAAGAAACTATAGATTACGTACTTCCTCCTGTAAAGGGTGATTACGAATCAGGATTAGCTACTAAACAAAAGGTATGTATAGATGTATATAAAGGATCTCTTCCTGAAAGCGACTACGATAACTTTGCCGTTGCTTTATTAAACGAAAAAAATGAAGATTTACATAGAAGAGATGCAGATGCAAACGAAATAAAAACATTGTTCGCTTCCATACCAGATGATAAGTTTATTCACATATGGAGAGAGTATGAAAGTTCAACTAGGCCTTTTAAATGGAGGGTATGGCCGCATAGTATATCAAAAGGATGGTGTGATAAAATAGAAAACAATATCGGTTATGAATAAAAAAACAACAATACTTATACATTTACCGGCTTATAGAGATCCTGAATTAGTACCAACAATTAAGGATGCTTTAGCTATGGCAAAATACCCAAAAAGAATACATTTTGGTATTTGTAGACAGTACTGCGAAGCAGATGGATTCGATAATCTAGATGAATTTAGAGGGGACAGACGTTTTCATATTATGGATGTACCCTACCTAGAAGCTCAAGGACTCCCATGGGCTAGAGCACAGATAAATGAAAATCTCTTAACCAATCAAGACTACATATTACAGCTTGATTCACATCATAGATTTGCTCAAGATTGGGATGAAACTCTTTTAGAAATGCATGGCGGTTTAGAAGCAAAGGGATTTAAACCTATCCTAGCTGCTTATTTACCTTTGTATGATCCATTTAAAGAACCGGAAGGAAGAACACCTGAACCTTGGCAACAAACCTTTGCATCATTTTACCCTCATGGTACGATTTTTATTCAGCCAAACTTGTTACATGGCTGGAAAGATATGACCGAACCCCCTATGTCAAGATTCCTATCAGGACATTTCTGCTTTGCTAGATCTGAATGGGCAAGAGATGTTAAACATGATCCAGATATTTATTTTAGCGGTGAAGAGTTAAACCTAACCGTTAGATCTTATACTCATGGTTATGATATGTTTCACCCGCATAAATTAGTTATATGGCATTCTACAATGAGAGAGGAAAGAGCGGGAATGTTAAAATGGGACGATGATTCTAGAAATGGTATAGATTTTAATAAAAAACAAGACTATGCTAGAAAGAAAATTAGGGTATTACTTAGAACTGAAGAAGATTCAACTATAGATTTAACTGGATACGATTTAGGAACTGCTCGTACTTTAAAAGAATATGAAAAGTATGCGGGTATTCATTTTAAGAAAAAAGCAGTACAAAAATATACCCTAGATCATAATTACCCTCCTAATCCTTATATACATGATGATGAATTATGGGAGAGAACATTTTTAGAATCTTTTTATTACCTGGTTACGGTCTTTAAGCAAGATTTTCCCGGTAATGATTACAAACATATACTAGTAGCTTTTGATGATGAGCAGGGTTTATCCATAAATTCTAGATCTATAGAAGGATTACAGTTAAAGAATTTTATAGAAAAAGGAGAAAATATACACTATGAAGCAATGTTTTTAATAGATAAAAAACCAGCTCGTGTTGTATATTGGGGATATAGTGAAGAAAGAGGTTGGTGTGAAAGAGTGGAACATAAAATAAATTAAAAAAAATGACAGTTTATTATTTTGAAAATGTAAGTTACAGCTATAAAGGCTGGGATGCTGTATTTAGAGACCTAGTTAAGCTTTTAAAAGATACATACAATGCTGAAATAAAGTACAAATCCAACTTTCCAGCAGAAGAAGGAACCTATTTTTACATTGAAGAGTTTGATTATAAGATGAAAGATTGCGAACTTATTATTTACGACGAAGAAAAAGACATTTTAAAAGTAGTTAGTTTTAGTGAAGCATGGTCAGGAATATGGAATGTTTTTGTAAAAAGAAATAATGAAAAAGATCTTTTGTTAGTAACGCAGTTTGATGATTGGTTTAATAGAGAGTTAGAGACTGGTAAACCTAGAATAGATTTAACTTCTTACCATTTTAAAATTGGAGAAACGGTATTTTACACTTTAACCGAGACTATTGATTATGAGGACCTTTATGCACAAAGATTAGCTAAAGACTCTTCTAGTTTAGAAGAAAAGTTATTTATGCTTTTTACTACTGAAAGAGGAGATCCATTTACTTTATCTAAATTAGGATATTTAAATGAAGATTTAACTCCCGTTAGTACTACTGAATATTTTCAAAAAGCAATTAATCATAAAATCGGATTAGCTGTAGCAACTCTAGCTGAATATGCATATCGAGAAATTGAGTATATGGCAGTAGGTATTCCTTTTATGAGAGTTGAGTATTTACGACAATTAAACCCCCCATTAATTCCTAATTATCATTATATAGCAGTTGATAGAGCAAAGAACAATCTTCCTTACAATAGTGGATTAGATAGAATAGGAGGAGAAAAATTCGTAAAAGCTTATATAGATAGATTTTTAGAAGTTAAAGACGATAAAGAGTTCCTAGATTTTATAGCTAAGAACGCACGAGACTATTATTTAAACTACTGCGGTCCTCAAAACAGATTAGCGCACCTAGTAAGCTTATTAAAAATACAATAAATCATGCCTAATATCGCTTTCTATGGATCACATAATTCAGCTTACGTTATAGAAGATGAAGGAAAGATACTAGCAGTTTTAGAAGTAGAAAGGTTTTTAAACTTAAAGAACAGCGGAATGGCTCAGTACCTATGTCCTAAAGTTACTGATATATTTTTTTATGCTGAATATATTCCGAAGTTTTTAATGAAAAAGTTTGGTATTGAAAAGTTTGATAACTGTTATTATTTAAATACTGATATAATTATTGATACCCCCTTTCACCTTCAAAAGTTTATAGTAGCAGATAATTATATCGAATGCAAACACCACGAAGCACATGCAGCTGGAGCTTTTTATCAATCTCCTTACGAAAAAGCTTTAATATTTTCTTTTGACGGTGGAGGAAACGATGGAAAATATAATGTATATACTTGCGAAAGAGGAGAATCTCCAAAGCTTTTAGAGTTTGTATTAAACCCTACCCCTGAGTTAACGGATATTCGTGAAGCTTACGACTTAGGATTTCCTTATATGATTTTCGGCCATTTTTTATCCGATATTAACCATGAATCTTCACTAGGAACCGGTAACTTAGTTTACCCGGGTAAGTTAATGGGCTTAACTTCTTACGGCATAGTAAATGAAGAGTGGTTGCCACATTTTATTGATTTTTACGAAGCAGGACCCAAAGGCAGTCGTATAGGTGGTTGGGAAGAAGAAAGTATTTGGCAGTATGAATATTTGTTGAATAAGTTAACAGAGAAGATTGGTGTCGTATTTAATGATAAAGAGAGACTTACAGGGCAACTTGCCTACGACGTAGCAGCAACAAATCAACGAGCTTTTGAAGAATGTTTTTTAAAAGTAGCTAAACCGTATATGGAACAATATCCTGACTATCCAATTTGTATAACGGGAGGTTGTGGTTTAAATATTATATTAAATACTAGATTAAAAACTGAATTTAATCGTGAAGTATTTGTAGGTCCCGATCCAAACGATTGTGGTGTTGCTTTGGGGGTAATGCTTAATCAAATGAAACCACTTCACCAAGTTGATAGCACTTATACAGGTTTACCATTATTAGATTTAGATATGTTGGGGCACTATATTCAAAAAGAACAGTTCTCTTTTAAAACTGATTACTTAGTAGTAGAAAAATTAGTAGACGACTTATCTAATGGTTATATAGTAGGAGTAGCAAGAGGTAATTCAGAACATGGACCAAGAGCATTAGGTAATAGAAGTATTATTTGTAATCCGCTTATTTCTGACATGAAAGACATACTTAATGCAAAAGTTAAGCATAGGGAGTGGTACCGTCCCTTCGCTCCCGTAGTTCGATTAGAAGATGTATCTGAATATTTTGAGTGGGAAGGAGAGTCGAGATGGATGAGTTTTTGTCCGAAAGTAAAAAAAGAATGGCAAGATAAATTACCGGCTATTACTCATGTGGACGGTACTGCAAGAGTTCAAACAGTTACTAAGGAACAAAATGAATGGTTGTATAACTTACTAACAGCTTTTAAAGAAAAAACTGGTGTTGGAATATTACTTAACACCTCATTTAATGTAGACGGTAAACCAATTTTATCAACTTTACAAGATGCATTTACTATATTAGAAAAGACACAAATGGATTGTTTAGTAATTGAAGATTATTACATTAAAAAAACAAGATAAATTATTATGGAAGTACTAGCTCAAGATATAGATGCTATTGATAAAAATTTACGGGACATAGTAAATGGCTCTTTACCTGAAGAAAAACCTAGTGAAAAAGAATTAAGTAAAAAAGAGTTAACTATTGTAACAGGTTTATGGAACATAAACAGAGAGGGAAGACCTTTTGAGCATTATATCGAAAACTTTAGGAAGTTTTTAGATATTCCACAGAATTTATTTATTTTTATTCCAGCAGAGTATGAGTATTTAGTATGGGAAAAACGCTCTAAAGAAAACACTTACGTAAAAGTTTACGAACTTGGAGATATAAAAAAAATATATGCTCCGCACTGGGATAAGACACAGGAAATAAGAACTAGCCCGGATTGGGTTAATATAACGGGAGAGGGAGGTTGGTTAAAAACAAGCCCTCAAGCCACTTTAGAATGGTATAATCCTATTGTTATGTCTAAAATGTTTATGTTACACGACGTTACTATCTGGAATCCATTTGATTCAAAAAAGTTTTTATGGCTCGATGCTGGCATTACTAATACGGTATATGAAAAATATTTTACTGAAAATAATGTGTTAAATAAAATAAGCGATTATATAGATCCTTTTTTATTCTTATCATATCCTTATGAAGCAGCAGATGAAGTCCATGGTTTTAAGCATAGCGGTATGAAAGCCGTATGTGGACAAAGTATAAAGTATGTCTGTAGGGGAGGTTTATTTGGAGGTACAAAAGAGGCTATTCATGAAGCAAACAGTGAATACTATGCATTGCTTCAAAATTCTCTATCTGAAGGACTAATGGGAACTGAAGAAACTATCTTTACAATGATGGCTTATTTATTTCCTCAAAAATACAGACGCTATGCTTTAGATGGAAATGGATTAGTAGTTAAGTTTATTCAAAATTTATTAAGTGATAATATAGAGCTCGAACCAATTCCAGAACAAAAAACAACAATACCAGATAGACATGTTAATACCTCTAAGTTGAAAGTTTCTGTTTACATGTTGACGTTTAATTTTCCACATCAAGTTGAGCATACCATTAAGACTTGGTTAAAGCATGATAAGTGGATTACCAATACTAGAAATATTTTAATAGATAATTCTACTAACGAAGAAGCAAGATTAGCTAATGCTGAATTATGTAAGAATTATAATTTTGAGCATATCATTACAAATGAAAATACAGGAATAAACGGCGGTAGATTTAGAGCTGCTCAACATTTTCAAGAATCTGATAGCGATTATTATTTATTTCTAGAAGACGATATGGGAGCGCACGAACCTGGAACTAATTTTTGTAGGAATGGTTTTAGAACTTACGTTCCAAATTTATACGATACGGTACTTAAAATCATACACGGCTCAAAAGTTGATTTTTTAAAGCTGTCGTATACTGAAGTTTATATGGATAACAATATTCAAGTTTCTTGGTATAATTTACCACAACAAGTTAGAACAAAAGATTGGCCGGATTACGATCGTCTTCCTGAAACTGGACTTGATTTGAATACTCCAAGAACTCAATTTAATAACATAGAAGTAGTAAATGGCGTAAGCTATATTACCGGTGAAATATACTATGCCAACTGGCCTACTGTGGTAGGGAAGATAGGTAACCAAAAGATGTTCCTAGATACAACTTGGGCTCGTCCTTATGAACAAACTTGGATGAGTTATATGTACCAGGAGACAAAGAAAGGTAACCTTAAACCAGCAATTTTACTTGCATCTCCAATTAACCATAATAGAATAGCTCATTATAGTCCGGAAGAAAGGCGTGAGAACTAATATTTATTAACATGCCAATAACCCCAACAACAGCCTCTGTACCATATAATTTAGGATTAACAGCAGAAACTACTATTTACGTTAACGAGGTAAAGTGTAGAGTTTCTGAGAATGATTTCAACTATTCACAAAATCCAAGTGTCTTTAGATATGGAACCTCTATAAGCGGTTCAGGATCAGTTCCTTTTTATACGCCAAAAGGAGGTATATCACAGTGGGGAGAGCTTGTAGATGGTACTTTAGCAGATAACGTAACAGGTTCTTCATTTCATCCTTATGCAACTACTATTGGCTTATTCAATGACGCAGGTCAATTACTTGTGGTTGGCAAGCTAGGTACCCCCTATCCTATTCCATCCAATACAGATATGACGTTTATTGTACGATGGGACAGTTAAAAACATTAGAGTTTATGGAAAATAATTGGTTTATGCACAAAGACGGAGCGGTAAAAAGATACGATTCCGTAGATAAATTCCCTGAAAAATGTGTAGGATTTGTGTATAGAATCACAAATATTAAGACCGGAAGGTTTTATATCGGTAAAAAATCCTTGTTTTCTAACACTAAAAAGAAGCTTACCAGGAAGGAATTATCAGAATTAAGCGGTCCAGGTAGAAAACCTACGTCAAAACGTGTCATAAAGGAGTCTAATTGGCTGGATTACTGGGGGTCTAACAAGGGAATCTTAGAGGAAATCAAGCAAGAAGGTACTTCTATATTCAATAAAGAAATACTTAGATTCTGCTATAATAAAAAGCAATTAACATACTGGGAAGTTCACTATCAATGTGTAAATAACGTGCTTTTAACCGATAAATCGTACAATGATAACGTTCTTGCTAAATTCTTCAGGAAAGATTTGGTAGAATCAGAATAATTTCTTATATTATCCGTTAAAGAGTGTTATTAATGGAAGAATCACGCCTAGTTTTAGGTCTTTTACATAGTGTTTTAGGTAAATCTAAGCCTTCCACCAAAGGAAATCATGCATTTCACTGTCCTTTCTGTAAGCATCATAAGCCAAAGTTGGAGATAGACCCAAAAACAGGGTTTTATCATTGTTGGACTTGTGAACCTGCTACTAAAGGTAGAAATTTAGTATCTCTCTTAAAGAAACTACAATCTACATCAGCACAAATTGCTGAAATGCGAGGTTACTTTCCAAACGGTAAGGGAGAGGTAGATGATAAGCAGTACGAAGTAGTAGAATTACCGAAAGAGTTTAAGACGTTCAGTAAAAGTATCTTAAACCTAGGAGGTAGACAAGCAAAAGCCTACCTAATACAAAGAGGTATAACAGCAAATGATATTATTAAGTATAATATCGGTTATTGCGAGACAGGGAAGTATAAAAACTCAATCATAATACCATCTTACGATGCAAGAGGACGGCTAAACTACTTTATCTCCCGGTCTTTCGAAAGAGATCCAGGTAGAAAGTATAATGCACCGAGTTGCAATAAGAATCAATTAATAGGTCTTGAGTATTTTATTAACTGGAAAGTGCCTGTAGTACTTTGTGAGGGTATTTTTGATGCAATTGCTTTAAGACGAAATGCAATACCGCTATTCGGTAAGACTATTCCTGAGGCTCTAATGATGAAGCTTGTACATAGTGAAGTAAAAACTGTTTACCTAGCTCTAGACAACGATGCTTTTAAGTCTTCTATCAAATATGCACAGCAATTGATTAATCTAGGTAAGGATGTTTACTTAATTGAATTAAACGGGAAGGATCCCTCTGAAATAGGTTTTGAAAATATGACAAAGTACTTGCATACAGCCAAGCAACTTACATTCAGTGAGTTACTATTAAAAAAAATGAATTTATGATCGTAGAACAGCGTTCGGAGGAATGGTTTGAGATGAGAAAAGGTAGAATTACAAGTTCGGAAATTTATAAAATAATGGGAAAGGATAATTTTAGCGAAACTGCTAAGACTTACCTACTCGAAAAGGTTTGCGAGTTATACGGAGGAGTTACAGAGCCGGTAACTGGTGCTGCTTTAACCTGGGGAACAGATTTAGAACCTGTAGCTATTGAACATTACGAGAAATTAACAAAGTCAAAGGTAGAAAAAGCATCTTTCATTCCGGTAGGAAATTATTATGGCGGATCTCCTGATGGACTTCTATTACCTGAAGGCATTATTGAAGTTAAATGCCCTTTTAAATCTGCTAATCACTTTAAATATGGAATGATTAACTCTGCAGAGAAATTTAAAAAGATAGCACCAAATTATTATTATCAATGTATCTCTAATATGATTTGTGCCGAAGTAGAATGGTGTGATTTTATTAGTTTCGACCCTAGAGTTCAAGAGGATTATAGAATGTTTATCTTTAGATTGCATTTAACAAAAGAAGAATCTACAGCAGTTACAGAGAGAGTAGAAGAGGCTTTAAAATATATGAAAGAGCTCGTAAAAGAAGTTGAAGCTGCAAAGCCTAAGTTACTTCTCGGGTAGATATTTATAACTGTATGATCAACCCTATATTAATCGGTCAGAGAATTGCCGAAGCTATTATAAATGAACCAGGTCCCTGCTTTTACCCAGGTAAATTCAAACCACCTCACAAGGGACACTACCAAGCCGCTACAGAGCTGGCCGGTAGAGACTATGTAAAAATGGTATATATTATCATAAGTAAGAAAACAATCGACGGTATTACACCGGAAGATTCTCTTATAATTTGGAATACTTATTTACAAGCCGAGCCTAATCCTAAACTATCAGTTAGAATATCTACTGCTGAATCTCCAATAGTAACTATTATAGATTACTTAAAGAAAAATCCAACTGTAGATCCTGTATATGTAGCAGTAGGAGATGACGAAATAGACGACCTAGCATATGGTAAATCTCTACAAGAACAGTTTGGTGATAGAGTTAAAACAATACCAGTACACGAAAAAGCAGGTATAATTACCGCTCCTCATGTTAGAAATATTTTAGCAGATGGAGATTATGAAGCTTTTGTAGAGGCTATACCCGAAGCTGCTTTCAATAAAGGAGCCGCACCCAAAATATTTAAAATGTTAGCTACTAAAGTAAAAGGAAATGCCCCAGAACAAGCTTAGTATACTAAAAGATTTTCTTACTTTTTGTAAGAAAGAGTTAAACATTCAAACTCTTCCTAAAATCTCTTTGATTAAAGATAAAGCTTTTGTTGAACAAAATAGATCTTATGGTGAATATGATCCCGCGATCAATGCTGTAAGAGTATTTGTAACTGGTAGAAATTTAGCTGATATTTGCCGTAGTCTTGCCCATGAATTATGTCATCACAGACAGAATGAATTAGATATGATCTATGATGAATCAGGTAATACTGGTACTGATATTGAGAATGATGCTAATGCAATGGCAGGTATTATTATGAGAGAATACGGTAAAAAGAATGTAGCTATTTACGATTTAGATAACCAATTGAACGAATTAAAAATTACAGTCTATCCTAAAGATCAAGGTGTAGACGTTGACGATCCAGAAGGAGAATTAGAAACAGCACCTACTACCATTTTACCCCTAGACAGTTTGATTTTAAATGAACCAGCTGCTAAAATGAAAAGTTCTGAATCTAGAAAGACTTTAAAAAGTCTTATGAAAGCTTTGAAGGACGGTCAAACACTACCTCCTCTAGTAGTTCGAAAGCTAGGAGATAGATATCAAGTACTAGATGGACATCATAGATACTTTGCTATGAAAGCTTTAGATATTAAAAATACTAAAGCAGTTATAGTGCCTCCTGAAGATATTGAAATATCAAAACATGACTACGCTATAAACGAAATCGGAGAAGGAACTAAGACTTACGCCTGGAAACTTGACGATAAAGATGCTGACGGTAATTACTTTTATTCTTTTGATACAGAAAAAAGCACATACACCGTAGGCATTGCTAATTTAGAAGAGGGGATGTACGATTTATCTTTTAATACTACATCAAAAGAAGGAGATCCTGATACTAGTTTAGATACTAACGAAGGAGTACCTTTAAGAGTTTTATCTACTGTAGTTGATATTGCAAAAGACTTTATTACTAAAGTAAATCCAGAAATTGTTATCTTTAGACCAATACAAACTAAAAGAACTGATGCAAAAGAAGATCCAAGACGTTTTAAAGTTTATGGTGCTTACTTAAAAAAGAACTTACCTTCGAATTATAACTTAATGACTTTTGGAGATACATATAGGATAGTTAAAAAATAAATAATTGTTATGAGTGGTGAACTAAAAAAAGAGTTTGTACCTCGTGATGTACAACGGATGAGAAATATACTCACCGGCCAAACTGGCGATAGAACCCAAATCCAAGCAGGTTGGGATAGAAATACACAAACACATATAGAAGGGGATATTTGGGAGGAAAGCGGTAGAAAATGGACCATTAAGAATGGTATCAAGCAAACCATAACCAAACTCGACGAAATTAAAAAACTAATAGTTTTACCTTTATCCTGTCCAAAATGCGGCGGATTAATGAAAGTAAATGAGTATAATAAGAAAATGTGGGCTATTCATCAAATGTGTTTTGACTGTGTTATTAAGATGGAATCTGAAATTAAACGTCAAGGCAAGTGGGGAGAGTATTCTGCAAATATTATGAATCGTAATAAAAATGCAGAACTCGATGATTTAGAACAAGCTCTAGAGCAATGGGTTACCGAAAAAGATAGCTTTGTCTCGGAGTCTGGCGAGGTAGAAAAGTGGGCCGGCGGAAGTAAAGGCAGTATATACAAACAGGTAAAAGAGGAGATCGCTGAACTAAAAAAACGAGATATTTATAAAGGAGAAAATACAGAAAAAAATGTCACAAATTCAGAAGAAGGTTAAAACCGCAAAAAGCATCAAAGAGAACATGATGCCTCAACAAGATTCAATGATGCAACAGAGTACTAACATGGAAATGCCAGTTATGGATCAAGAGCCTTCTTGGGATCATCCAGGATGCGACGATAAAGTCGGTAAGATTTTTGTTGTATTAAAGCCATCTTCCGACCATTCTACAGAAGATTTAGTACACGATACACACGCTTTTGGTATTGGTCAATTTGAACCAAACAGCGTTCATGGTGTTTACCACGATAAAGAAGAAGCAAATTTAGTAGCTGAAGCAGCTATTAACGAGCTTCATAAGCAATTACACAAAATAGAAAAGAAGAAAGACCATGTTTTAGGTGAAATCGATAAGCATATCGCTAGATTGCAGAAAGAAATTAATTCTCACATGAAAGAAGCTACTAACAATCCGGAATTATCTGAAGGACATCACGAATTAGCTGAAAGAAAGATGGGAGTAATAAAAGGTTTACGCGATAAACATAAAGTTGTTAAAGTAACTAAGAAAGAATTACCTGAAAATCCAATGAAATAATGGACGAATTCATACAATTGATATCAACTCTAATGGCTTCTAGAACACAAGCCCATATTTTCCATTGGCAAGTAGAGGGTGTTGGATCAGATGCCGCACATAGAGCACTAGGTACTTACTATGATGAAATCGTTAATTTATTTGACGGTTTAGTAGAAAGTTTTCAAGGAAGATACGGTATCCAAAGAGGATTTACCTCCCCTGCTAGCTTTAAAGAAGACGGTCAATTTACGACCTACTTTGAAGCTTTATCAAAGTATGTAGAAACTATTAGAACTAAGATTCCACAAGATTCTTATATACAAAATGAAATAGATACAGTAGTTAAGTTAATCGAAACTACTAAGTACAAACTTAAATTCTTACACTAATGAATGAAGTAAAAAGTACTTGTTGTGGTAAATGCGGACACGTTCACGCTAAAGGAACATCGTGTCCTAAACCATTTTTAACAGGTAAGAGTCATTGTAGCAGAAGAACTAATGAACTTGCTACTATAGCAAACGACGGCGCAGAAGAATTTCATCAATTGAGGGCAGATTATGAAGAAACTACTCTAGAAGGTCTATGGGCAAACATTAATGCTAAAAGAGCTCGCGGTGAGAAAGGGGCACGTAAAGGTTCTGAAGCTTACAAAAAAGCAGTAGCTGCAGGAAATAAACTAGACGAAGTAGATGAAGTAAATGAATACTGTCCAATGTGTTTAGCGGAATATATCACGGAAAATTACAATAAGTTAGAAGAAGCTGAATACCAGGGACGTAAAGTTAGTTTAGGTAAGCCCTTCTTAACACCAGGCGGACCAAAGAAGAGATCAGTATATGTTAAGAATGCAAAAGGAAATGTCGTTAAGGTTAACTTCGGTGATCCTAATATGAGAATTAAAAAATCAATTCCTGCTCGCAGGAAGAGCTTTAGAGCTAGACATAACTGTAGTAATCCCGGTCCAAGAGATAAAGCAAGATATTGGAGCTGTAGAGCATGGTAAAGTTAATCGATATAGTAAAAGAAGTAAAGGAAGGAATTGACGATCCAGTTAAACCTGGTATCTTAAAGAATAGATTAGGTAAACTTTCCTGCAGTCGAGTAAGATCTGCAAAAGGTAAACTAAAAAATAAAGGTACACATTACGCTAAAGCATTACAAAGATATTTAAACTACCATTGTTAAATGATAAAATTAACAGATATATTAAAGGAAGTAAAAGAAACGTTTGAAAGTTTTTCTAGTACTAGATTAAAAGGCGCTGAAAAAATAACTCATACCACTCATGAAGCAGGCGGCTTATCTTTATTAACTTACAGACATTATAAAGTTAAACTTCCATATTATAAAAAAGCAGCTGCAGGTAAATTAGATATGGAAGCAGCTAAAAAAGAATTTAATAAAACTCTAAAAAGTATTTCATTAAACATGTCTCAAAATGAATTTCAAACTGAAATGGGACGTTTAGAGGTATTAGGTGAATTATTAATAAGAGAAAAATAATAAAAAAAACGGTTATAATTTGTCATATCTAAATACTCCAATCCCAATTGTTGAATCTTTTATTAGAGGAAATTTTTTAAGAAATCAAGAAGATTCATTTGATAAAAAGTTTCCATGTTATATATTTGGCATGTCTTCAATACCTGCTCAAGCACCATTATTTCATTTTATAATGGAAGATGGCGGACTCTGGTGGAGAATGCCAATCCATGCATTTTGTTGGAAGGAAGATGCCCCTCAACAAGAGTTAGATGAACTTGTTTTATGGGATTCATTTACTTATCATGTAGGGGCAACCTGTTTTCCTATATTAAAAAATAAAACTTGTAAATTTACATCAAGAAGAAGAATTCAATATTCAGGAAAATATTTATTTACTTTAGATTGGGGAAGTTCAGATGATATGAGCGATACAGATTTTGGCCTAAGTGAATTTCCTTCTCAACATAAATGTGGACATTTTATTCAAATGGATAATGGAAATTTTGCAATACAACCTAAAAATAGATTAATTATTCATGATCCATCATTTACAGTTAAACAAGATATTGTTATAAATAGAAAATATAACACTACTTCTTGGACTGCAGAAAGAAACGGTAGGTGGGTTACACCTGATACTGATATTTTTAATTATGATCATACTGACTTAGAATCTGGTGAATCAAATAAAGAAAGATCTAAAATATATAATAAATTAGATAATGAAACTAATATTTGATCATTC
>Ga0181357_1000490_pt1 | contig 14952 bp, 14 predicted proteins | sample Fa13VDMM110DN_FD_130094 | JGI IMG/M metagenome (GOLD analysis project Ga0181357, IMG submission 130094) | Freshwater viral communities from Lake Michigan, USA - Fa13.VD.MM110.D.N | ecosystem: Environmental > Aquatic > Freshwater > Lake | place: USA: Michigan | collected 2013-09-24 | reverse complement strand
GATGCAAGAACAACAAGCACTCATTCTTTCTCTCAAGGCACGTTTGGATGCCGCTAATCTTTAAACTGAAAGGTAAATCATGACTATTGAAACACAAAACCCAACCGCAGAACAAATTGCACAGCACTACAGTGCCGCAATGGACTCAGTAAACCTGATTAACGCAGGACAGCCAGAAGGCATGACTGCTGAAGATTGGGCTGACACTGTTGCTCGTAACAAAGAGCACCTCAAAATCATGTTGGCTAAAGACTTCTGGACAACAGAAAATCTAGCGCCACTGCAAGCCGCATCAGCATAACATGGAAGACGTAACACACGCCCAAATATATGAGCGTCTGTGTGCTGTCGAAGCTAAAGTAGACAAGCTAGACAAAAACACAGAAGCTGTGGTTACTGCATTCAGTGCAGCCGCTGGCGCTTTTGTTGTGCTTGAATGGCTTGCTAGAGCAGTGAAACCCATCTTAGTTATTGGTGCATTCTGTGGTGCTATATGGCTAGCCATAGAAAACAAGTTGCATCATTAATATTTTTATTAATAACATCTTTCCCTGTTTCGTCCAAGGAGGAGAAGTATAGGTGTGTCCGGTGGACATGGACTGGAGATGTGTACAACAGAAAAGTTGTATGCATTGAATGGAAGAAGGTTGAGCGATGATTGATCCGATGACAGCCCTAGCTGGCATACAGTCAGCAATCAGCATGGTAAAAAAGGCCAGCAAGGTAGCCAATGACTTAGGCTCTCTTGCTCCCATGATTGGCAAGATGTTTGATGCCAAGTCTGTAGCAACTAAGGCCATGCTTCAGGCTAAGAGAGATAAGAAGGGTTCCAATATGGGAACCGCTCTTCAGATTGAGATGGCTCTAGAGCAAGCCAGAGCCTTTGAAAAAGAGTTACAAATGTTGTTCATGCAAACAGGCAAGATAGATGTTTGGAACAAGATTAAAGCTAGACAAGCTGAGATGGATTTAGAAGATGCTAAAGAAATTAGCGCATTAAAGAAGGCTGAGAAAGAAGCTAAACAAAAAGAACAAGAAGAAAAAGAGATAGTGATTGCTATTACTGGTGTAGCTTTTGTTTTGTTTTTAGTGTTTATCGGAATCTATGAATTGATGGAGTTCTGTGAAACCACTAGACGTTGTGGTGGGCGATGAATGAATATCAAAAACAATTTAATTTGTTTTGCAAGGTTCTCTGCTATGGATATGCTGCATGGTGGTTTCTAGGGTTTCTCAGGTTTTTACCTGACGATTTGTCTAACAAGATTGTTAATTTATTACTTGGAATGATTGGACTGTAATGCTTTCACTATTTTCTACACTAGGTGGCTTGCTAATTTCAGGCTTGCCTAAGTTACTGGAGTTTTTCCAGAACAAGGCAGATCAAAAGCATGAGTTAGCTTTGGCTCGAATACAAACAGAGCGTGAGTTACAGTTAGCGGCACAAGGATTTGCTGCCCAACAAAAGATTGAGGAAATCCGCACAGATCAGATTGCTATGCAGACTGATGCACAGATGACTGAGGCGGCTCTTAAGCACGATGAAAAGGTCTTGGCTAGGGCTAGTACATGGGTGGTCAACTTTATTGGTACTGTACGCCCCATAGTGACCTATATTTTTGTTTTAGAGTTATGTGCTGTCAATACTTGGATTGCATACTATGTGTACAAAAACCCTCATTTGGTTTTGAACATGGATGACTTGATTAGGTTGTCTGACATTATTTTCTCTAGCGATGAGATGGCTATGCTAGGTGGAATCATTGGATTCTGGTTTGGTTCACGTTCTTGGTCTAAGAAATGAAGCTGAGTAAGGCTGGCGCTGATCTGATGCACCAGTATGAGGGCTATAGGAACAAGCCTTACCTATGCCCTGCTCATGTCTGGACAATCGGCTATGGTCATGTTCTTTATCAGGAACAGATAAGACTTCCAGTAGTGGCAAAAGAGGGATATAATGGTAGTATTCGACAACAATATCAATTGAAGCAGGAAGACAATCGTGTATGGTCTAAAGAAGAGATCAATAAATTATTCGAAGATGATGTCAGTAGTTTTGAACGTGGTGTTCTTCGACTTGCTCCTGCTCTTAATGGTCGTCAAGGGTCTTTCGATGCGTGTGTCTCTTTTGCATTCAATGCTGGCTTAGGGAACTTTCAAAGATCTACTATTAGAATGAAGATTAATAGAGATGACTGGGAGGGAGCTGCTGAAGCTTTTATGCAGTGGACAAAAGGAGGAGGCAGAGAACTCCCCGGTTTAGTTAAACGAAGGAAAGCTGAGATTAAGCTTTTTAATAGTTGACTAAATGTAATATTTGTGTTATCACATTAAATAAAGAGTTATAATGATGTTACCAACTTCTCTTAGTATTGTAGGCAGAGAAGTACCTGTGAAGGTTGTGGACGAATTTCCCAGCCAACTAGGTGAGTATAGTTATGAAGACTATTCAATTAAAATTAAGTCTGGTCAGCACCCCTTGGCGGCTGTAGATACATTGTTACATGAATGTATTCACGCTATAGACGACTGCTTCCAATTAAAAATGTCAGAGAGACAAGTGTATTGTGTAACTGTAGGAGTGATAGCACTTCTAAGAGATAACAGAGATATGCTTGCTTATTTGACTGAAGCAATAGAGAAACCAAGAAAAGTATGAAAGATTTTACAGCACAACAAAAGGAAATAGTAGCTAGAAAACTAGGCTATGATGGTCCTATGCAAGGCTTTGATGAGTTCATTGCTTCCTCTCCTGCGTTAGAGGCTAAGTATTCTGCCATCACTGGTAAGTATGCTGAGCGTATGGCTAAGGGTGGGCTTGTAAAAAATAAACGTAACTATCGTGTTGGTGGTGATCTTGTTGCTGGTGTTAATGAGGATGGTGGTTCAGGCATGGGAGTTGGTATGCCTTTCTCTAGTGGTGAGGATAACTTACCCACTTTGAATCCACCTACACAATCTGTAGCACTTCCAGTACCAGCAACATCTTCAGGACAAGACTACGATCTGATGCAGCAAGGGTATAATGAGGATGGTACGCCTAACTACATCCAAGTACCTAAGGGTGCTGCAGGAAATGCAGCATTACAGCCATCAGAAATACAGTCAGCAGCAGGGACAGCAGCTCCTACCACAAGAGGCTCAACACCTGCTGTAGCACCTATTGCTCCTGTTCCCGTTGCTGGAAAAGCTTCTCAAGTAACTGCTGCACAAATTGCTCCTACTGATGCTCAAAAAATAAGCACAGAAAGCAGGGCTGGTGAGACAGCAACACAGGTAACAGGGGCTGCTACTGCCACGGCAGGACAAGCTACAGCCACTCAAACTGGGCCAGCGGCTACATATGAAGCTTCTAAAGCTGCTCCTGCAGTTGGAGAAGCATTGGCTGGTGTAACTGGTGCTACTGGTGCAGTATCAAAAGAGGCACAAGTTACAGCGGCACAAGGACAGATTTCTAAAGAAGCTATTGCAAAAGCTCCTACTGCTCCCGCTGCAGCACAAGTGGCAAATGTTCCTGACTTGGCATTAACAGAAGGACAACTAGCTAAAGCTGCTACAATGGCAGATGTTGGTGGACCAGCTAAAGCTACAGCACAATTAACAGATAAAACATTTATAGCTAAAGCTGCTCAGCTTGGTGTCACACCACAGGCGTTGGCTGCTACTGGCTACACACTTGGTGCGGCTAACGCTGCTGAGATGGAAAGAACAATTGTTGAGCAAGCAGCTAAAGCTGGTGCTGCAGAACAAGCTGTTGCTGCTCAAGCCGGAGCTGCTGATCAAGTTAAAGCTGCCACATTTACAGGAACTACTCCTCAAGCTGTTGCTGCTTCTCAATACACATTAGATGCTACTAAAACTGCTGAAGCTACTAACACTGCAGTGCAAGCAGCAGCTAAAGCTGGTGTTATTCCACAAGCAATTGCAGCACAAACAGCTGCACAATCTACAGCAATAGCACAGCAACGGGCCGCTACTCAACAGGAACTAGTTGATGTAGCTAAGCAAAACTTACAAATTGAAGCAGTGCAAGCCGTGGCTGCAACAATGGATGTATTAAATAGTGCTGCAGTTACAGCAGCACAGCAAGGAAGTTTTAGTCAGTCATTGGCTACAGCACAGACAGGTACTGTTGAAGCTGCTGCTACTGTTGCTGGTCAGATGGATAAGCTGATGCAACAGTTTAATGATGGCACTCCTGCATGGGCTGCTGGCGCTATGCGAGCTGCTAATGCTGCTATGGCAGCTAGAGGTCTAGGAGCAAGTAGCATGGCTGGTGCTGCCATTGTACAAGCTGCTATGGAATCTGCTGTTCCTATTGCTGCTGCAGATGCTCAGACATTTGCAACAATGGGTTTAACAAACCTGAACAATAGACAACAAGTGTCTCTTGCAAATGCTGCTGCTTTGCAGAACATGGACTTAGCTAACCTAAACAATCGTCAGCAAGCTGCGTTACAGAACAGTGCTAATTCCTTTGCTTTACAAAGCCAAAATCTTTCTAATCAACAAGCAGTTGTGTTAGCTAATGCACAACTTAAAGCGGCTGCTCAAGAAAAGAACTTAGATGTTAAGACACAGGTAGCTATTACTAATGCTGCTCGTTATGCTGAAGTTAATAACATCAATCTTAGCAATGCACAGCAAGCAGCTATGCAACGGTCTGCCGAGAATGTGCAAATTGATTTAGCAAACTTATCATCTTCTCAGCAAACGGCTCTATCAAATCTACAAGTTAGGGCTGCTATTACTGGTCAGGAATTGAATAATGAACAGCAAGTAGCAATGCTACAAAGTACGCAAGCTTTTGAGGCTATGCAAATAACAACTACAAATAAACAACAAGCCTTCCTACAAGATTCACAAGCAAATGCTGCTCTAAAAGGTCAAGTACTTTCTAATCAACAACAAACTCAATTGTTTAATGTATCTTCTATCTTAGAAGAACGTAAGATTAATTTAAGCAATGAGCAACAAGCCCTGTTAACAAACAGTGCTAATAAGATGCAGCTTGATATTGCTAATCTGTCTAATCGACAACAGACAGCCTTAGCTAACTTACAAGTTAGGGCAACATTACAAGGTCAAGAACTTTCTAACGAACAACAGATGGCTGTGTTGCAAAGCACACAGAATTTTGAAGCAGCTAAAATTGATGCGTCTGCACAACAGCAATCATTCATTGCAACATTTAATGCTGATGCTGCTCTCAAAGGACAAGTGCTGTCCAATCAACAACAAACTGCTTTGTTTAATGTATCATCTATTCTGCAAGAACGTGGTCTTCAGTTTAATGCTGAGCAACAAACAAACTTGTTTAATACAACAAATGCTCTACAGCTTGAGACAACTAACTTGTCTAACAAACAACAGACAGCGTTGGCTAATGCTCAAATTGAAGCAGCGTTAAAAGGACAAGAGCTTAGCAATAGACAGCAAGTGTCTATAACCAATGCTGCCCGTGTGTCTGAGATTGCTAACATTAATTTCACAGCAGACCAACAAACAGCGTTAACAAACTCACAGCTCATCCAGCAAGTTAACTTAGCTGACTTAAGTAATCAGCAAGCAACAGTGTTAGCCAATGCTGCTAACTACGCTGCTATGGACATGGCAAACCTGAATGCTAGGCAGCAAGCTGCTGTCACTAATGCTCAGTCGTTCTTGGCTATGGACATGAAGAACTTAGACAATACACAGCAAGCCATATTGTTTAAAGCACAAGCAACAACACAAGCATTGTTATCAGACACTGCTTCTGCCAATGCTGCTAAGCAATTTAATGCTGCTAGTGAGAATCAAGTTACTCAGTTTAATGCAACAATGGCTACACAAGTTAGTCAATTTAATGCAACACAAACTACAGCAGTTAGTCAGTTTAACACTGATCAAACAAACTCTATAGCTAAGTTTAATACAGAAGCACAGAATCAAAGACAAGCTTTTAATGCTTCACAACGATTAGTTATTGATCAATCCAATGCTCAATGGCAAAGAGAGATTTCAACTGCTAACACAGCAGCTACAAATGCAGCAAACAGCTTGAATGCACAGTTGTCACAGAATATGACATTGGCAGAATATAATAATCAGACACAGCTTTATAGAGACAGTGTTTCTTTTGCTTGGCAACAAGGACAGAACGATGAAGATAGAGCTAACAAACTTGCAATTTCTGCAATACAAGCAGATGCCACAAGGAATGCAGGGGTAGCAGCAGAAAAGACTAAAGCAAAAGGAAGCCTCATAAGTACAGCAGCTAAGGCAGCAGCTATGTTTTTGATAAGCGATGAACGCATGAAAGATATACAAGGGCCAATCACCAATGCTTTAGATAAAATTAAAGAAATTGGTGGCTATTCTTATACTTACAAAGTAGAGGCTGAACCTTTTGGTTATAACAGTACAATCACTACAATGGGTGTATTGGCAGGACAAGTTAAGAAGGTATTGCCAGAAGCTGTTAAGCCAGCTTCATTCAACTCTAACTTTGATGTGGTGGACTATGCAGCAGTTAATGGTTTGTTAGTGGCTGCTGTTAACGAACTCATCACTAAGGTTGATTTGCTTTCTACACGATTGAATGAGCTGGAGAAGAAATAATTATGCAGAATTTTAAGAAGTATTACAGCAAGATAAATAGCATTGTTGAAAAGAACATGTCAGTATCTAAGCCCACTGCAGTATCGAAAGGTATTGTGGATCGTCCAACAAAGAAGGAATCAGCACCAGAAGGTAAGATGACTGCTGAGCAACAAGTGGCTAAGTATGTTGAGATTATTCGTAAACAAAAGAAGGAGCTTTTAAATGATAAAGGATGAAGATTTTTTAGAAGCTCCAATTCCCGGCATGTCTTTGACAACAGAGCCGGGCAGTATGCCTTGGGAACAGCCACCACAATTGGTAACTATCCAACAGGTAGCTGATTTTTATATCGATAAACTTACAGATGATCAAGATGCCATTGATAAAGCTCTTGATGCAATTGAGCTAGGTGTTCCTCTTCAGTCGTTGGCTAATGGAGCCATCATGTTTAATATGATGAAAGGTATTCACACTGTTGATGTAGGTTTCTTAGTAATGCCTGTCATTGTTGAATTGTTTATCACCTTAGCTGAATTAAATGATATTGAATATTTCATAGATGAAGAAGATAAATTAAAAGGTAAAGTTTTAGACAGAACTCTTGTAGAAAAAGTTGTTAATAGTTCAGAAGCTAAAACTGAAGAAGCTATTCAATCTTTAGTTCCTGTTAATAAGGGTTTGATGTCTAAAGGAAATATGTAATGTCTTTTTTAATTCCATTATTACAGGGTGCTCTTGAGGGGTTCACTGAAAAAACCAAGCAAGAAGATGAAGTTAATGCTGCTGCTATTCAAGAGAAACTAAAAGCTTCTTATACAACTAGACTTGAAAAGAAAAAAGAACTTGATACCGAAAGAGCATCAGCAACTAAGGTTGTTAATTCTCTTAGAGGTATTGAGTTTGCTGATGGTCCTTTGGACAATAGTCAACTAATTAATATTGCTACCAAACCTAAACTAGCTGAAAGTATTCTTAAGAAACTGGATGATGAGCCAGAGTGGTTTAAGAAAACAAACAGAGGTTTCATTAAGCAAGTTGAAGGAGTTGATCCTACTATTGATATTAATAAACACTTTGATGAGGTTTATCGCTTGCAGAAAGAAGCAGCAGTGAATGCTGAGGCTTTGTTTGCTGCTCCTGAAGATGCCTCCTTCTTTGAGAAGAGAACAGCTAGAAGAAATTTGCTTGTTGCTAAACAAACAGCAGCTAAGCTTGGTGTGTCTTTAGAAGACTTGATGTCTACATATAAGCCATCCTCTTCCTTTGTTTCTAATATGGGTAGGGTGGATCCTTCTGCTTTAACTAAGCCGGAAGATTTTGATAAGATGGAGAAGAGGCTTAAGGCTGAGTTTCTCACTGCTCAACAGTCTGGTGATCCACAGGCAATTGCTAAAGCTGATGCTAACATTGGTAGGCTTGTCATCTTGAATGAGAAGATGAGGGTTGAAAAGAAATCTGAAGCCGAAATTCAAAGCGATATGGTATCAGAAATTCAAAAGGCCATGTCTGAAAAGAATCCAAGCAAGGCTAAGAATTTAGAAGCTCTCTTACAACAACGTAAAGTATTGCTTCGTGAGCTTCCAGCACCTTCAGCACCTGAAAAAACAACACAAAGCAATTGGATTACCATTGCTAATAGATCAGTGTCTTCTAGAATGGAAGAGCTAATTCCGGGTAAGTTTATTTCTACGGTTGCCTTGGATGGTACAATTACTATGACACCTAAAGCAATTGGTGACACAGAGTTTAAAGCTGCGATGACTAAAGCTAAAAACGAAATTATTAATGACTTCACCGTTAATGGTGTTCCTAAGTCTGAGTTTCATAAGAACGCTTTAATATCTATTGGTATAAACTTTAGAAATGGAAAAGCTGTAGCTGGTGGTAATGTGTTAACTACCGAAGATGTAGCGGCTGCTAAGGCTGCTGCTGCAGGAACTCCAGCACCTGCTGCACCTGCTACACCCACTGCCCCTGTAGTGCCAGCAGCATCTACAGCAAGCGGTAGATCAACCCCCACTCCTGCTATTCCTTTGCCTTATACAGCAGATGGTAAACCAGACACAAATAAATTGATTGTTGGTCAGAGATACAGAACAGCAGATGGCACAGCTATTAAAAAGTGGAACGGTACTAACTGGGAATAATTAATGGCAAATGAATTTGACCTCTTTACTGCAGCCCCTACGGGGGCTTCTGCTTCTCCTCCACAAGATGAGTTTTCTTCTTTTCTTCCAACAAAGAAAGATGAATTTTCTTCTTTTGTTTCTGCACCAGCACCTCAAACTGCTGCCCCTACACCAGTAGAAGATTTAACTAAACCCTCCTTCTTTGTTCGTCCACAGAAAGCTACAGCTTTGGTGAAAAGAGCAGCAGATATTAGAGAAGAAGAAGCAAAGAAGATTCCTTTTGATGCTTTGTGGAAAGATAACAACAACTATAAAGTTATTCAAGAATATGCTCTTGCTCGGTTTGGGCAGCAAGAAGGCACTCCTAGAAAAGGTGAAACAAAACAAGACTTTGTTAATCGTTTCGCTACACACATGAGGAGACTTGATTTTGGTAATGAAATTGATAGTGTGGGGGAGATGCAGTATTTAAACAATGCCAAGCAAGAAGACATTTTAAAAGCAGGTGCTGCTTATGATTTGTTCAAGAACACTGCTGGTGTGTTTGATGAAAAGAATAGAGGACAAAAGGGATTCCGTCCAGTAATCGATGCTATCTCTAGTATTATTAGTAGCCCATCTACAGCCCTAACCTTAGGTACTGGTAAGGTGGCTACTAGTGGCCTATCTAAACTAATAACAGAAAAAGGAACCAAAGCTGCACTAACTTCCGCTAAAGGTGTTGGGATGGCTACTGCTACTCCTGCTGTTGGTGGCATTACCACCGCTGCTCAGAATGTCACTACTCAAAAGATTGAATTGAATGTAGCTCAAGCTGAGCTTGATCAAGCTAAGAAGATTGATCCTGCTACATTAGATGCAACAGGACAAGCTCTATTAAAAACATATGTTGAAGATAGAGAGAAGAGACTGCAAGAAGGTGTTAGAGGAAAAGAAGTTGCCTTGGCTGGTGCTATTGGTGCTGTCACTGAGACAGTAGAAGTACTTCCTTTCCTGCGTGGAGCTGTCAAAGGTAAGACTAGTCAACTAAATGAAATTCTTAAATCTAGAAAGCCAGCTGTTGGTGAACCAAAAACTCCTGCACCTAAGGTTGAAATAACACCTAAAGATCCAACAGATAAAGCACTGGAAGATGCTTATGATATCTATGAAGGACGTAAGCTTCTTGATGCTCAAGGCCAGCCTACATCTGTTGCACAGATGGAAGTTAGAAACGATCTAAACAAGAGAGCTACACTGATTGCTCAAGACATTTGGAAACAAATGCCTGAGCTTGCTCCTCAAGCTACAGAGAAAGTTTCTGATGCTATTAAACGTACACTAGAATCTGTAGATACATTTGATGACATTGTGTTCGAGAGAGCATTGGCCTCTGCCGATGTAACACCAGATGAGTTTGCTAAGATGTTTAGAACTTCAGCAGGGGATGCTGCTCGTTCTTTGCAGAGCCTATCTGTAGTTGCTCGCTTACAAAACAAACTGAAGAACATTGACCCTGCTGCTGCATCTGAACTGAATAAGATGTATGGTGATAGAAGTGCTGTAACTTCTGCATTCACTGGTGTTAGAGACTTTGGTATGCGTCTTGATAGAGAGCTAAAAGCCTTGATGGTGTCTCAGCTTTCTACAACTCTTAGGAACGCCTTCTCTGGTGTGTCTGTCATTACCTTTGGTACAGCAGCAGAAGCTATTGAATCTTCTTTATATAGACTAGGAAAGACAGCAGGAGAACTTGCCACTGGTAAGCCAGTAACAGGTAGTTTCACTGGTGGCTTAAAGGGTGTCTATGATGATGCTGTACGCTCTGCTTTCTACTTAGGCCAAAGAGACTTGTCTTCTGAAGTGACAGAAGCTTTGCTTAATGGTACTCCTGCTTTATATCGAAGGATGGTTAAGACAACAGGCGAAGCTGGTCCTAATGACTTGTCTAAGGCAGCACAAATTGCTAACACATTCAACGTAGCACAGGATGCTTTCTTCCGCAAGGCTATGTTCACTTCCTCAGTGGAGAAGCAATTAAGCCGTGTTGGTATTAACATGTATGACGTTATTGCCCAAGGTAAGCAAGTACCTTTTGATGTGTTACAGAATGCTGTTAATGAAGCACTAACAGGTACATTCAGCAAGATGCCTACCAAAGGCCCAATGTTCCATGCTGTGAAGTTTATTGAAGAGCTTGGTCCTATTGGCTCTACAGTTATTCCTTTCCCACGCTTCATGGCTAATGCTATGGAGTGGACATATAAGCACATGCCTACTGGTGTTTTATCTGGCAGCACAGACATTGCTGCTGGTTTGACAAAGATGGCTAAGGGTGAAGCTGATATGGGAACTAAACAAGTCACTATAGGACTTGAGAACTTTTCTAAAGGTGCTGTAGGCACTGCTGCTTTGTATGCTGCTTATAAATATAGACAAGAAAATCAAGACACTGAGTGGTACAACACAAAGAATCCTGATGGCTCCACTGTAGATGCTAGAGCTTTATTCCCTGCTGCTCCTTTCTTAGCACTAGGCGACTACCTTGTTAAATTTCAAAATGGTAGAACAGACGAATTTAAATCTAAAGAATTTTTAGAAGCCATGACTGGTTTCAAAGCACCAGCAGGTACATATTCATGGCTTGGTGATAAGTTTGCTGAAGCACAATCCAATGCAGGGACTGGCGAAGACACAGCAAATAACAAAGTTAAGACATTCTTTGGTGAGTGGGTTGGTGAATACTTAGGTAGAGCACTTGTTCCTTTCCAACAGATCAGCGACATCATTGGTGCTATTGATCGTAACGAAACTCTGCCTAGAGATGCTTATCAGATTCCGGCAGGTGAGGAAGGCTTTACTTCTTCAGCTACACAACAGTTGATGAAGCGTACTCCTATATTGAAACAAGAGCTTCCAGTATATCAACCACCATTGAGAGAAACAGCAGCCTTTAATGACAATGGTCCATTGAAGATGTTATCGGGTATTGCTATTAAAGGAGTGCCTTCTGAACTTGAAGGTGAAGTTTCTCGACTCAAAGTACCTTTTAATAAAATCTTCACCACCACTGGCGACAAGATTGTAGATGCTGAAGCTCGTAAGGTTATGGCTCCATTGGTTATGGAACAGTTTGACAATCTTAAGAATACTAGTTTCTATTCAGAAGCTAGTAAAGATCTGCAGAAGATAGCTCTACAGAATCTGATTGGGTGGGCGCAGAAAACAGCTAAAGAAATTGCTACTAGTAAAGATGAAGCAGCAGCTTTTGCTGCTGGTAAACAACCTCGCTTGTACGAAGTACAATACTCTAAGCTACCAGCAGAACTTAAGCGTGTTGTTGTTGAAACATATAAACAACAACAAGGCAAGGATTTGGAAACAACTAAAGACTATGCTTCTGCTTTGGCAATTGCTGCAGCCATGAGAGAGCTGCCCGGATATGCCGTAGGTGGTGATGTAAGAGATCTTGGTAAAGCTTCTCTGTATGAAAATCAAATGAAGAAGCTTACAGCTTCTAAGCTGAAAGTCATTAGTAGTCAGTTTAGAGAAGTGTTTGGTAGACCTTTTGATCCAGCTACAGACTACAAAGAAGCAGTTACTTTAGCTAAAGATACAGGACTAATTAGTTCTGGTTATGCTGCTGGTGGTGTTGTGAAGATGAGTGTTGGCGGCTCAATGGCTAAGAAGATTGTTGGTGAAGCTGCTGAGGCTGGTATTAAAAGAGGAACAATGTCTCTTGGTGATATTATTACCAAGCATTCTGTTACTCCTGTTACACAGCAAACAGCACAAGCTTTGGCTACACCTGCATCGGTTATGGCTAAGACACCATATGTTAAGAACAAATATGGTCCTGCTGTGTCTGAGCCTAAGCCTGTTGATGTTGAGATGGAGAAGCTAGTAACAGAAGCTGAATCTACATTCACACCACCACCTAAGGTGGAAGCAGAAGTGGTTCCAGAGATTAAGACAGAGCTTCCTATGGAGGTTGCTGTTCCTTTGTCTCCTTACAGACAAGCACTAATTGAAAGCCCTAATCTTAATAAACCTAAGTTTGGTTCTGATTTTGAAACTAGACAAAAAACATTAGGGGTGTTAAGAGATATTAGAACAAACGCTTTTGATAAACTAGTAGAGATGCCTAATGTAACAGCCAAACTTGAAGATGATGTTATTGCTGTTGCTCAAGGGGAATACAGAGTAGCTAAAGGTAAAGAAGTGGACGTTAATAATCAAGAAGCCATTACTGACTTCATTACTTTTGCCCTTCCTTTACAGGATAAATTAAAAAGCTTACGGAAAACATATAAAAATAAACCACCAGTAGTGCTCTATCATGGTACAAAAGGGGACGCTGATGATATTCTTGCTAAGGGTCTTACAGACCCCACCAGCTTAGACAATGGTCATTCAGAAATGTCGGTGGGAGCCACCTCATTTACTAAAGATATTAGATATAACTTTGCTGGAGCTAAAGGCGGTAAGAACCCTTCACAGATTTTAGAGACTAGGATTCCTTACGCTGATTATGAATTCAGACGCATTAACATGCCAATGAGTAAGTATCAAGAAAGCGAAGGCTTTGGAGATATGAATACTATTGCTCGTTCCATCACAGGTAGTCCTACTGTGGCTCGACCTTTGGGACTACCTCAATCTGTTGGATTAAGAGAAACCGAAGATGCTTTTGTAGAGAGTGATAAACTAGTGCTTGGAAGAAAGACAGAAGAAGTAGCATCTAAAATTCCATTTGTAACAAAACAAGATAAAATAGCTAGCCAAGGTTTTAAAAGATTAACCACCATTAGAGATAATTTCTTAACTCCAGATTCTTTAAGGCCAATTAAAGAAGGTGGGATGGGGAGTGAAGAAGTTCAAGCAAGCACCGCTTATAGAATTATTAGGGATCTTGTTAGGAATGAGTTTACAGAAACTAAAGGACTGGTAAAAACATCTCAAACAACCCTCGGAAGACTTCGTAAGATAGCTACAGACAGAGCCTTTTTAAAAGATACAGAAATAAATCCAGACATAGCTAACTTTATACCTGAGGTTATCACTTCTTTAGAAAGAGTAGGTAGTAAAGAAAAAGCAGAAGCTTTAAAGATATTAGAAAATCAATTTAATTACCTGCGTAAATACCAAACTGGAGATGGTGGTGGTAATGAAGAAATTACTCGTATTACAGGTGAACAAACTAAAGCAGTAGATGCTATTAGAGACTTGGTAGGTGGAACCTACAGAGATAAAGAAACTAAGAAAAGAATTGGCTTAGCTAAGGGTGGCCTCGCCAGTCGTAGATAATACAACATAAGAAAGTCTATCAAGAGGAACCTTGTAGAAGAGTTCACCTTGGTAGACATATTTGTTTCTAGACTCTTTAACTTCTGAAGCTAATACAGCAGCAGCTTCGCAATGAAACAAGGCTGTTCCATCTTTGTTAATTGAGAAGAAGTGTGTAGGCATCTCTTGTGTTAAGAGCTTCTTCTTCCTAGCAGGTACATTCAAATCTTCATAGGGAAACTCTACAGTTTTCCATGACAGCCTGACTTCTACCTCAGCATACCCCACCAACAAGTCATCTTTATACAGATGCAGATCAATCCCATACCTATCAGGGTTATCTCTAGCTTCCATATCCCAAAAAGAAGAGACATAGCTCTTAACTATATCTCTTCCAAATTTGTCGTAGGTGTCGTGAAGTTCTTTATCGAACCGCTTGGTAGCCATTAAGTCTTTCAATGTTATCAAAGTAGCCACGATCAAATCCTCGTTGCCACTCTTTACCTGCCACAGATAATGGTTCATATTGATTGACCAACCATCCATGCCTGAAAGCTTTATAGCCTTGTTCAAATTGAATACGCAGTGGTGCAGATCGTTCAGACTTGACTTGCATGTTATTCCCCTGTAGATTTATTGCTATTAGTGAGTGATCCAATTTCATCAAACTCACCAATGTAGATGCTAATGAAAGGCAACTTGATTAGTATACCACTATATGCAAATAGTTTATCAGTGGTTCCACCATCATTAACAATGTGGCATATGTCGTCATTATATTCAATGTCTAGTCCTATGCCTTGTCTGACATTAACAACTATCATGCTGCCTTACCCCATACATCATCCCAAGTACCAGTGGTAGCACCCTTGCTGTAGTCTGTTACACGCTGCTCAAAGAAGTTGGTGTGGCTAACACCAAGCATACCATCCACCCAAGGCAGAGGGTTCTTCTTAATCTTGTAGATGCCCTT
>Ga0181357_1000489_pt1 | contig 14954 bp, 12 predicted proteins | sample Fa13VDMM110DN_FD_130094 | JGI IMG/M metagenome (GOLD analysis project Ga0181357, IMG submission 130094) | Freshwater viral communities from Lake Michigan, USA - Fa13.VD.MM110.D.N | ecosystem: Environmental > Aquatic > Freshwater > Lake | place: USA: Michigan | collected 2013-09-24 | reverse complement strand
TTGATCACCTTGCGGTGCAGCGGCTCCACCGCCTGTTTGTTTGGCGATTTTATCCATGGTGTCACCTTTTTGCACAGTGTAACTGCCGCCACCAGGTAAAGTTAATTTCTGACCAGCTTGAATCTTATTGACATCTTTGACGCCACTGGCTTGAGCAATGGACTGTGCCCCAGTAGTGCCTTTATAGGGTTGTGATGTTGCAGCAGTTGGTTTGGCAACTTGTTTAGGTGCTGCACCAGCAGTTTTGGCAACCGGGTTAACAGCAGATGCTGTAGCTGAATTTGTAGCTTGATTATACGAAGAGCCCGAATTTGGAAGCGGTTTGGCAGCAGGTCTGGGTGCTGTGGGACGAGCTGCGCCAGCCATGTTTTGATTGCTCTGTGCCAAATTAATTTGATTTGGTTTCGCAGCAGGTATTGGTGCTTCCATCACACCTGCACGTTCCAGCAACTCGTAAGCACGACGATCCAAGCCAACATAGACATCACGGCCATCAACAGCAACAATGTCAGTGCGAATAGAATATTCTTCATTGAGTACAAAATCAATGGACTGCCCTTCCTGCAGACTAGTCCTTGATTTCTCAATGTTTGATAGATAATGATATAAATTTTTCATTAGTTGGCCTTGTGATTGCTGTATCTTTGCCACAGTGATGCTGCAGCACTTTCTTCCATGGCACGTACCTGTGTGGCTGGAAGTGTTGTGATATCAGCTTTGCGACGATTCAATCCGCCACTGATGGTATCAACCATAAAGTCAGTGTCTTGTGTTTGATTCATGTTTTCTGGATAGTCAGGCTCGTTGTTGGACACTGCTTCATCAACCATGTCACATTCGCATTCCTGTGATCCACAGCTGGGGCATGTGCCACCGTGTGTGTCCGAGCTCTCAAGTCCTGCCATCATCAACAAACGTGCCAGTGCATCTGCGTCTTCTTCAGTGGCATTGACAGTGATATTTTTGTCACCTTCGGAACTGGCGTTGACAGTTACGGTCATGTTTTCACTGATCATTGACTCAAGGTCACGATTCATTGAATCATAAATGCCTTTGCCAAATGTCATGCCGCCGCCACCTTTGGCTTTTTTATCTGTGGGATTCTTGTCAGTTTCTGCCACTTGTTCGTCGCTGGTGGTATCAGCATCGGCACGTGGTTTGTAGATAAAACTATCTTCAGGATCTTTGGACTTTTTACCTGTGGGCCGGGCCGGTTTGACAGGCGATACAGGATCTTGTGGAGGATTGGTTGCACCTTTTGGTGGGGTCACCATCTTTCCTTTTTCATCGCGATATGGCTTTTCTGCATCTATACCACCGGGTCCGCCTTCTTCAACTGGCTTGCCGCCTTTTACTTTGTTAGGCAGTCCCTTGTGTTTGGTTTTGGCAAAATCTGCAGCGTCGGACTTCTTCATGGTGCCAGCAGTTTTCTTCAGTTCAGGACTGGCGCCTCGGACTTTGCCGCCTTTTTGCATGGCATGTACCATGCCCATGAACTTCTGTTGTTTTTGACTCACTGCCTTTTCGCCCAGCACGGCGTCATCCATGTCGGACTCTTCTTGATCCATGTAGTCACGGCTGACATTGATGTAATCCAAGGCCTTGGTTATTTTGGTTTGCACCCACTCAGGCAGATTTTGTTCATCGCCTAGTATGCTGTGAAGTTCTTTGGCTGCTTTGACAATTGTATGCAGTTGATCTTTGGCCATGTCGCCTTCACGATCATACTCACCGTGATCAGGTCCCATCATTTGGTCTTCGTGTGTTAGTCCACCGTAGCCCATTTCGTCAACGTGTTTTTTCTTCTTGGCTGCAGCAAATCCACTCTGGCCATGTGCAGTGCGGTCTGTCTTGCGTGACTTGGCTGTCACCCGTTCTTGACGTGGCTTTTCATCGCCGTACTTCTTGGGACGACCACGACGCTTTTCACCTGTGGACTTGGTGTCTTCTTCACCTTCTTCTTCGTCTTTGAAACGCTTTGAATACACAGTGCCGCCTGCGGCAGACTTTGAAATGTCATGACGTCCACTGGCAGTGGTTTTTTTATCTTTGGTAGTTTTCTTCACATAGTCTGGATCAAACGCAGTGCCTTTGGTGCTGCGAGCTTCTTCCATGTCTTGTTCATGCATGTTGGTACCACGTTTTTTGGCACCAGCAATTTTGTCTGCATAGGTAACTTTGTTCTTTGGTTTGGCCAGTGCAGCAAAGGCTTTCATTTCACCTGAGGACATTTTTTCTCGTAGCGCATACTCTTTGCCGCCTACTTCAATTTTTTCGCCCTTTTGGATTCCATCCTTCTTGGCTCGCACTACTGCACCTGAGAATGCATTGCCTTCGCCCATGTCTGCTTCGTCCATCTTGTCGTGCTGAGCACGAATACGAGCCATTTTTTCTTTGCTGACACCTTCACGCCCTGCTTGCTGCAAGGCTTGCATGCCGGCTTTGCCATACTTCTTTTTTCCAAGATAGGCTTGTAGGGCACTTTCGTCAACTGGGTCTTTGTCGCACCCACAGCGACTTTCGTACATGCCACATTCCATGCATTTGCCTTCACCAAGCACTGCGCTAGAATTGGCTTTTTTCAAATCAGCAGGTGTGGCTCTCATACCTGGCACTGTGGTTGTTGCTGTACTGGGAATGCCACTTTTTTGTGGAGCAGGAGCAGGACTCATTGTCACTTCTTTGAGCTTTTTATCTTTTGAGGCTTTCTTCATTGGCTCAGTTTTGTTGCCGTCTTTGTCTAGATCCAAAAAGTCTGGATTTGATCCTTCTCTGAGTTTCTTGCCAGCAGCCACAGTTTTGTTCCAGCCCTGGTATTTTTCATCCAAACGGTCTTTGACTGGTGCTGCAGCAGGTGCTGCAGATTCCTTTAGCACCTCAGGCTGAGGTTTCACAGAAGCTTGAATTTTGTTCAAGCTGGCAAAAATATCGTACATGTAAAAAGGATTGCTCATAATTTTATCTCGCGTTGGATGTTACTTTGGGTAACTTGTTCTTACCACCAATTGGACTTGCATTGCCCATTGGTAGTTGATTGGTTGTTTCAGCACGTGGTGTCTTGCCGCCGGCAACTTTGAAGTTTGAACGGTAAGAATTTTTCAACACGTCATGATCATACGGATCAGCACTGTAGTCTTTCTTCAATGCTTTTTGCTCTTTGGTGTCAGGCGGAAAGTCAGTGTCGGTCAAGAGGTTCTGATTTTGCTGTAGTATTGCATCATGAGTTTCAGTGTTGACTTCATCGTAGCCCACTGTGTGCATTGACAATCTATTGGGATCTAGTCCCAACATCTGTGCCATTGAAGTCACCTGTGGGTGTATTGCTGGATATCTAAACTCTACATCAAAGTAATGAATCCGTTCATTTTCCACGTTGGGAAAATCAGACGACTGCTTTTGTATGGGTGTAGATTTTAGTTCGCCAATCTTCACTGGATCAAACTGAGCCATTTTTTCCTTGAGTCCTCGCATGAACTCAGGCTTGACCTCTCCTGCAATTTTAATGCGGTAGTGGTAGGTTCTTTGGCTTTCTAGTAGATATTGAGTAAAATTTTTCATGATTAAATCCCTATGCAATATTTATTCTTTTTCCGAGTCTTTGGGTCTAGCGCCTAGTATGCGCTGAAGCAATTCGTTTCGGTCTAGTATATGTCCTGTACCAGTGGCAGTTGGTACTGCGCCGTTGTTAGCGGTGGCAGCTCGCTGGTCCAGCGCCAGTTTTTTCATTTGTAGATCAACCATTTTGAGTTTTTTATTGAGCTTGGCTGTCTTGGCAGTGATGGCATGCCCCAACATGCTGCTGGCCACACCCAGTATCTCTGCTGCAAATCTTGAGTCTACATTCATACCAAGGTCCATGAGATCATCATAGCTCTTGATGGCTTTGTTGGCCAGTTCATCCATTTCAGCGTCTGATGCTTCTAGACCTTTTACCTGTGGCAGTGCGGATTCAATTTTATCAATGGCATTGAGTGTTTCGGTGGAAATTTGTGGTGGTTCGGGTTTGAAATCAGATTCAACTGGCGAAGATGGGGGTAAATCAAATAATTCTTCAAGTTTGCGGGTCATGCCCTATTTACCGAAGAATTTCTGCCAAGCGTTATTTGGAGCCATTGTGAAAGATCTGATCTTCGTTGATCACTCGGAACATCAGACCCTGTCGTTGTGCCCATTTGGTTGCTGCGTCCCACTTGGCATAGTTAACTGCCACTGCTGCCCGATCATGCACTGACTGTTTGCCTTCAATCACACTTTGTTTACGTGGTTTGATTTCTATGAGTTCGGCTCGAGTTGTGCTGTCCCGGGTACGATAGGTGACCAAAAAATCCGGAACATACACAGTGTGTTTGCCAGTGAGTGGATTGCGGTAAGGTATTCTTATGCTTTCGCTGGCCCACTGCAAGATATGATCATTGTTGTCACAGAACTGCATAAAGGCCCACTCCCAGCCACTACGGTAACGAGGAGACCCAACACCTACATATTTTTGAGGATTTTTGAGAATAAATTTACCTTGAAGATATTTACTCATGCCACGACATTTCTAGCTGCATAGTAGTTGGGAGTTATTGCACTGCTAACGCCCAACAGTGTGCTGGTACTTCTAATATTATTGAGATAATAGGCCAATGTCACATTGAGTTCAGCTGCACCAAGTCTGCGAAATTCGTCTAGTAGAGTCATGGCAGGAATACCAGAATCAGCAGAGATACGAAACAGCGCAGTTGTAAAGTTACGTGCTGAATCCTCGGTGGTATAGATTGATTTAAAATAACTGAAAGCAGCATCATATTCATTGACTGGTACAGTCTCGTCAAAGGAATAGAACTGATCAAATATTCTAACAGTGGTATCTATCCGGGTGTTGACTGTGTTTACTGTGGTCATTGTTGTAAATTAAGTTTTAAAGTTGTTGAAAGTATTTGGAGCAGCAGGCCCAACTCTAGGTGCATTTGGGAAAAATACTCCGTTGCCTTTGTTGATAACGCTGCGAGTGGCAGATGGTAAGTCTTGCTGCAATACCTGCGTTACAGAGGATCTAGCTTCCTCGTTGGCAATGGCTTTTAAATTTTTACCTTTGAACGTGTTGTAAGTGCGACCGGCTGTTTGAACTGCACCAAGCAAGCCTTGTAAGCCACCTGCCTGCAAATCTCCTATGATACCAATACCAGCATCTAACAGTCCACCTTGCCCCAGCACTGTGGTATTTGCTCCAGGCCTTGCTATTGGACTCAACGTGGTATCATAGTGTGCTTCATCAGCAAATCCACCTATATTGGTATCACCGCCGCGTCTGACACCACCAACAGCACCTTCAAGATACTTCACTGCCTCATATTTGATGGTCATGGTATTTTGCATGACACCTGCACTTTGAGCATAGTCATAGGTGTCATGACTCCAGTTGGTGATGATGGGATTGATCAATACATACTGTACATATTTGTGTTGATTAAACCCTGTAACTACAATGTCATTGAAAAATCTAGGCTTGCCGCTGACGGGATTCACAGCATTTGTCGATCCTGACCCATCTGTGTAACTTTCACCTATGTATCCCCAGTCATTTGTAATCCTACTGGAGTTATAGATGTCGTTGCCGTTGTAGTCGTAGCCGTCACTGGAAGTATTGGTGTCACCAATGCTGCCACTAATTGCTGCTAGGTTTCTATAGTTTTGCTGAGGATCTTTGTAGTAGTAACTGTAGTAATTATACCATAGGCTTCTAACTAAATCTCCGCCATCGTCATGAAAGGTAATGACAACTGGCTGATAATCAATCTTGGTTTGAATATATCTTTTGCGGTTGTACTGATTCATCTCAGCCACCGCTATGCTGTAACTTGGTAACTGTGCGGTCTTGACCACCAACCCCAAGTTATTTTGATCTTGTGTCCCAAATATTCTACCAATAGTCTGGCTTAGATTAAAGGTTACATGGTAAAGGAATTTATAGCGGGGCGCCAGCTCATACCCGTTAGTGGTAAAAGTTTTGCTGGCGTGTCTATAATCTCTAAGGTAATCGTTGCCGATAAAACCTTTGAGGAAGTCTTGTCCCCAGGCCATGGTTTACTGATTGGTGCCGAGTCCAGCTGGTCCAGTGATTACATCACCAAAAGCTCGACCAACTGTTGCACCAATACCAGCACCAAGAGGTGTCTGTAGAGCATTGTCATATGATATGGTCATGGCAACTGTCACTGCCTCGCTGGTGCCGTAGTTCAAGTCGCCATAGTTCACGCTCTTGACGTAGCATCCGTACAGTTCCCAGGTCTCCAACACTGTTGGTTCGTATGTGCCATTGCCACCATCAAGAATCTCAATGGTTGTTTGGAATTTGTAGTTGATACCTGCAGCAGCCGAAGCCTGCTCCATGAAGTCTAATTGCTTCTGCAACTGCTCGCCAACAAGTTTGGAAACATTGCCACCAGCGTCGTCGCGGAACGTACATTCAAGATCTTGCCAGCTGTGCTTGCCAGCCAACTTCAGAGTACTGTTGTAGATTGGTACCATAATTTCTTCAAACGATACCTGTGGTCTTGCGGTGGATACCACTTGTTTTGTTAATTCTGTTTTGGGTGTGCTGACGCCAAAGTTAAGAAATACCATTCTAAAACGGTATTTGAGTTTGGGCATCAACAGACCTTGAGTGCTGGCCGATTGATCGCTAGCCAGCGGCACTGTCATTCTAGTTAGTGATGAAACGGCCATTGTGTTCTCCTATACTGTTATTTATCTTTGGGAGGCCAGTAATTTCTGGCCCCCGTTTTCCATTAAACTGCCTGCGAAGTCGCTACCTGTCCAGCTGCAATCTGTCCGGTTGCTTTGATTCGCAATGGAATGTAGATAAATTCCACAGCTTTGACTGGCTCAATCGCAATGTCAACCCATAGTTCATTGGCATCAATTCGAGCCGGGGTATTGTTGCTCAAATCGCAAACTACCAAGTAGTCGTACAGACCTCGCTTGGCCACTAAGTCCTGACACAGGCCTTCAATCTGTCCTTTGATGCCATCACGAGTGATTTGATCATTGGGTTCGAACAAGTACCCCTTGCCAAGGCTTTCAAGTCTAGCTCTCATGTAGGCAATCAATCGTGCAACGTTGATACGATTGAGAGCAGTTGACTCGCCCCAGTTTGACTTGTTACCAAAGTTGGTAATGCCAATGCCTGGAATAAAGGTAATTGGGTTGATGTTGCTTTCGTACAGTGTATCTCTTAGACCCTGGCTTACACCCAGCTGATTGAACTCGCCAGTTTGAGCATTGACATACCCAATAGTAGAAGCATTGTCAATCACACCACGGCGTGTTCCAGCTGGTGCCAACCAAGGGAAACCAACATTGTCGCTGCGTATGATTGTACGCACCATCATGTGGCTTGGTGGTTGAACCACGGTAGAGCCTGACAGGTCAGTGGTCTGGCAACTTGGATAGAATACCGCTGAATATTTGTCAGGAGATGCATTGCCGTCACCTGTGACATAGCCTGCTCCGCTGCTGTTAGAAGCCCAGCTGATAATTTCACTGCCCACAGGACTCAATCGCAGTGGAGTGTCACCAACAACAAAGCCTGTGTTGTTGCGCTCGTTGTTGAGAGCCACCATGTTGACTATGAGTTCTGGGTATTGAGGACATGCAATCAAGGTGTATTGATTTTGTTCTTCACGCAATTGTGTATTGGAATCAATGCCTGATTTCAGTGCAGCAACAATCAACTCACGTTGAGCCTGACGTCCTGCATACATTGACCCGTCAGCTTTGTTGCCAGACGTTGTCAGCCATGTTGATTTAACAGTTGGTAATGTGTCGTCAGGGAATCGGCTTGATGTAAAGTAGTTGGATTGATAGCTCTTGACATTGAATCCGTTGCGGCGTGTGTTCCATAACAATATACCAGATGGGAACAGTGTAGCGTCCGGAGCATCAACATCTAGGTAATTTGATGTCAGCAAGCTCTTGATAGTTGGCAATGGATCCTGTATAGGATCAGTAGTACCGTTGGGTGCCCAACGTGCATCAGCATATAACACACCGTTTTCAGTGCTTTGATCTGAGTTGTTGATTGGAACCCATTGATCAGTTCCGTTGACACTTTCCCAACGAAGAATAATTGGATAGTTTTCAAGATCACTTACATCAATCCAAAGATCGCCATACACCAGCGGACTTTCAGCAGTGTCAGTTTGGGTGGCCGGTGCTGTAGCAGAAATAATAGGACCTGCTGCATTGGTCAATGTCAAGTTATAACCTCTAACATCAGATATCACAGTTTGATAGCCTTGCCAATCAGTGTTGCCTTTGACCATGATATCAATTGCAGTGTCATCGCTGTAATACCACAAGCGACCATCAACAGGATCTTGATTTGGTGTTCCTGCACTGGCTGTGTATGTCAGTGGAACCCAGTTGCTGAGTATGTAACCACCAGTTGGATAAGCCTGGGCCTGCGCAGCCAAGTCTAAGCCAGCCGAAGCAATTGGAGTACCTGTTTGATCTTCAACAATGATAACACCACCTTGACTGTGTGTCATTACAATTTGACCAACAGAATTTACACTGGCGCTGACATAAGGCACATCAGCTGCGCTAACTGCGCTGACAAAGTCTGCAGGAGTAGTTCCCAACAAAGTAACAGTCACCGGAGAGGTCAATGTGGTTGAATTATTGGCACTGGCGCTGAGAGTAAAGTCTGTACTGGTAATAAACACTGGATCTATGGTATCACCAACAGCATTCATTGGACCAGTAGCAAGTCTTTCATAGATTTCAACTGTGAATGTGTTGTCTTGTTCAACATCATATTGAGCATAAGTGGCACCAGCAAGAATATTTCTTCCTCCGCCTGACGGATCAAGAGCTTTGTTGGCAGTTTGATCATTGTCATACACTGGGCAAGATTGAGTAATAAAATCACCCAGTGTTGCGCTGTATTTTTTAATAATAAGATTTACACCCAGGTTTACTGCAGTGGTTTTAAACCAAACTGATCCAGTAGGCTTAGGCTCGTCATCGGTGACTCTCCAACGTGGCACTGTGTAATTTGCCGATGCTTGAAATGCCGGAGCATAATAGCTGCGTGGAGTGATACCAAGATCGCTCAGTGGTGTTCCCACCAAGTTATACAGAGTCACAATACCACCATCAGCAGTGGAACCATCACTGGTGGCTGAACTATCTGCGTAAATTGTAAGTTTTCCTCCAACATTGGCAGCAGTGACGCCAGTGATGTTGGCAGCATTGATGGTTGTTACCAACTGACTTACAGTGTTGTTGGGCGAAGCAGCGACCGTTATAGCTGTACCATTTACTGTGAATGAATTAGTGGCAGTGAGAGATGTTGGTGCTTGTGTGCCTTGTATTGTTGGCCAACTCAGCTTCCAGGCATCGCTACCAACCAAAACCCATTCATTGCTGGAATTTTTGTAGTATGTTGGATTGGCAGCATTGGTTGCGTTGACTGCATAATCACCAATCACACCCACACTCTGCAGTGGCAAGGTGCTTGGCGCTGCTTCAACCTGCCCAACACTGGTCAGTAACAGTGGAATTTCGTGAGTAAATGCTGACGTAGTGCTGTTCCACTCAAACGCTCCCCACTCGCTGTCATCGGTGTCAAACCAATATGTCCCAGCAGCCGGATCACCAGTTGGGCGGGATAGACTAGCAGTGAGTTCAGTAAGATCAATATCAACACGTTGTACAAAGGCTCTATTGGAAAAACCAAGAGCTGAATATGCAGCAAGAAGACCATACTCATTGAGCTCATAACCATTGATAGGTGTGCCAGTGCTGGTCTTGTAGAAGAATGGATTGCCAAAAGTAGCGGAAAGATCTCGCTGACTGGTAATAAGGTATAGTTTGTTAGCATTAGCTTCTAGTGTACCTGCTGCAACGCCTACTCCTGTACCAGAGATTTTGTTTTGCGCGGTAGCAATCAGAAAGAAAGGTACGGTGTTGGTAGCTGCAGGGATGTAGTTACTCTCGTCAATAACGGTAACTTGTACGCCAGGTGATGTAAGTGCCATAAGGGTAGTTCCTTTTCAAGTTATTAATATTTATAGGAAAACCCAAAAACTTCGTTAATACGGTGCCCTTGGCAAAGGTTTTGTGTTAAATAGGTGTATGTCAAGACCAACATGCCCGGTGTGTCAGTATAGACCTCGTGCTGTGAATTACAAATCAGCAGATGTCACACACTATCGCAGTCGATGTGAGCACTGTATAAAGAAAGACCGTAAATTGAAGCCACCAGAACCCAGGTGGAGATTGAAGGGGTACGTCAAAAAAATCCAGTGCGATCTATGCAAGTTTAGAGCAAGATTTTCAAGTCAGATCATTGTGTATCATGTTGACGGAAACTGCAACAACACTGAACTCAGTAATCTTAGAAGTATTTGTAGAAACTGTGTTGAATCAGTCAGCCATCAGAGTTTGCCTTGGCGACGTGGAGATCTTGAACCAGATTTTTAATTTGCTCGCACAGATCATAAATGGTTCCATTGTTGTCAATTTCACTGTCAAACTTTTGTCCGACCCAGGCCCATTCACTGTTGTGGATTTGTAGATTTTCCATACGCAGCTTGGCCATGGTCCAGGTCATATTGGTCTGTCCTATATTCAGCGATTTGGCATCTTCGTACCAGTCTGGATCAATACCACGTTTTATTCTAAAAACCTTGCCGCCGGCTTGACGAATAGCGTGAATTTCATTGGGGAACCTAACATCAGAAATCACAATGTCATCAGTGGTTTTGCGCATTTTGTTTTCCAACGCAGCAATCCAAACATCATCATTGAAGTTGTTGCGAAGCACGTCGGTTCCCCAGCACTGCAGCACCCAGCGCGGAGTGAGATGGGGTATGTTCAATCGTTGAGCCCACCAGTTGTCAATTTGATCTCGCCATTGTCTTGATGCAGCAGTGCGCCCTTCAAGTAGTGTACGATCCCAGCCAAAAACTGCTGCCACTGCATCTTTGAGGGCAGTGGCAAAGCTGTCTCTTCGGAATCCGTGTGAGTTCACCAAGTAGTCAGCTGCGGTGTCTTTCCCAGAGCTGATAAACCCCACAAATCCTATGATCATCTTAGTTCCTTTACTTTGAGATAGTTGAGACATTGCTGTAAGAGTTCTATCTGTCTACGGCAATCTTCAAGTGCATGATGGCTTGTGGGGGGACGGCTAAGTTCAGGATAGAGACCATAAACTGTGCGGGCATCTCGCACAGAGTAATATTGCCAGGGCAATGCAAAATTATAGCTCTTGTAGGCATTTTCTAATATTGTTGCATCGTAAGTGGGTCCGTTCATCCATACTCGAGTGCATTTGCGAACTATACGTGCTAGATCTTGCAATGCCACGTCAAGATCCACACGCCCATCTTCGGCAAATGCCTCTGCCTGTGCTTCTTTTTGAGTTGCCCACCAGTCAATGGTGCCTTGCTCAATTGTTCGATTGGTCTGACTTTCTAATGTTATTCGAGCATAGTATTGATGCTGTTCAAAATAGCCAGATCTCAAGGGATCAAATCCCTGAGCCGCAATTGTGAGAATTGTAGCTTCGGGGCCAGTTGCCAATCCTTCAATATCAATCATTATGTCCATCTGTGTATTATACACAGTGAACTGTATTTTGTCAACTATCCAATTACCCAAGTCAACGGTTGTGAACCATCAATATAGTTTTTGAGTTCTTCAAGTTTGATATCCATCTGGGCCTGTGCTTCGCCCTTCATGGCAGTGCCGTTCAGTGAGCTGCCACCTTGTGGACCAGCATATTGCCCAAATTTTTCACGTGCTTCGCCAATGATGTATTTGCAGGCGGCCAAACAGTAATCACGTATCCACTGTGAAATTTGGTAGTCGTTCAACAGGTTGATTTCGGGTTTGAGATTGTAACTCCATATCAGCACTTCTTCGCCAGTGCCACGTGGATCACGAATAATTTGTAGTTTTTTTGTTACTGGATTCCAGGTATAGTTGATATACCCACCAAACATACGAGCAGCAAGTTCAACATATTGGGTGTAGAAATCGTATGTGGCTAGGCCGCCTGATTGATTGAAGTTCAACAAGTACACCTGCATCTGAGCCTGACTGAACGGATCAAAACTTGAGCTGAACGGGCCAGTTGCTAGGCCAAATGTTCTACGGAAAATTTGGCGCACTTGTAGGGTTTCTTGCGGCAGGGTGTAGATGTTCACATCTTGAATCAACTGCATGAAACTGTAACTTTCTTCAGTTGAGTTTTGAGCCCGTTGTCTGTAGATGCCAATTGTTCGCTGGTATGCAGCTTCGTAGTGTTCTTGATCTAGCTCAAGATCAATAATCTGAGACGCTAGTTGCAACTGCACATATTGAAAGAGCTGCTGTTTGAGTTGATCAAGTGATGATACCGTTTGTTCGGCCATAAAATACTCCAGATAGAGTATTTATCGTGCCTTTAATAGTATCAAGTTCTCAGTCCCGCGCCTGTTAAATTTAGTCTCAGTGGCCTTGATGTCTTTGAAGAGTTTGCGTGCCGCCGGTGCTCCTGCTGCTGACAGTGTTTTGAGTTGTTCAGCGGGCTTGCGCAGAGTCTTCTGTAAACTATCGTTGGTGCTGAATCCAATAATGGTGTTGTTTTTGACTGTAAAATTACCCACATGCTCGTCGGCCACCAGGTGTATGAGCTTGCGCTTTTTGGTGTCATACAACCAGGCTTCGCTTTTGTCAACCAACTGTGCAGCTGGCAAGGACTTGAGACTGAGTTCGGCAAATTCTGCCTGTAGTTTGAATTTGGCGGCACGTTTTTCTGGAGGAACTGCTTTGACTTTGCGCGGCTTGCGCTCAACTTTCTTGATCTGCACATAACTGCCGCAGTCGGCAATCACTAGCTCGGCAAATTTTACAACATTACGCATCTGCAGCTTTGAGAAGTTGCTGTACCCCTCAACCAGTTGTGCATCTTTGCCGGCCACTACTTGCTCGTATTCTTCAAGTCTGCGCTTCCAAACATCAGCAACAGTGTTCACCATCTGCGGGCTGATGTTCATGCCACGGATCATTGCAATGGGCTTGGTGTCAGCAGTGAGCTTTGCACCCGCCACAACAAAGTCATCAAACATGCTGTCAATTTCTGCAGCACATTCTCTAGCACGTTCACGCAAATGATCCTGGATGTTGGGTTTTGCCACCGCCGCGTCATCAGTGACCACTGGGAATTTGACTGGGCGATGTGCGTCCAGCAACAGTTGAATGGCTGTGGTGAGCTGGTTTTGCTCGTGTGTGGACAGAGTCAGCCCCATGGAGTTCATTCTGGCTATCCATCCAATTGTGGGACTGATCGCTTGCTCAGGCACGCTTTTCCATGCACGGGCTTCGGCTCTCCGATCGCTGCGCTCTAGCCAATCCAATAGGAATGTTTTGGCATCAGTTTTGCTGCAGTAATAATTGTACCAGCTAAACGCCTGTGTCAGTGCGCTTTTGCGTTCTTCTGTGGGTTGTAGATCCCAGGTGGGCTCGTCCCCAGTGTATTTGGTGTCTGGGCCACGTGGAACGATACGTTTGGGTGCTTTTTGAGTTGCAATCATGTTAACTCCTCTGTAAGGATATCTGTAATTATAACATCGTCGGAGCTTCTGGTCAATGGCAACAGCAATAAATATGGTATAGGATTTTGCCATGCCCAAACTTAGTTTATACCGCCCTGTTCGCTCAAGAGACTTCCAGTATCTGGATCGCAATATCAGTGAAATGTTCACGGTGGGCGGACTTGATATTTTCCTTCACAAATATCTAGGACCCAAAGTCTACAGCGACTCAAGTGAGACAAGCTCACAAGATGCAACCATCCCAAATTATGGATTTGAAAATCCGTTGTTCATTGAAGATTTGTTGCTGCTGGAGAATCGTGACCGAGCATACGATCCCAATGTTTATATAATGCGCGGAGTGTATCGTCAGCAAGATTTGGATTTTAACCTGACACAATTTGGATTATTCTTAGAAAACGACACACTGTTTATTGCATTTCATTACAATGACATGATTGATATTGTGGGAAGAAAACTTATGTGCGGGGATGTGCTTGAGTTCCCCAACATGGCCGATTACCATCCGTTGAATGAAGACATTCCGGAGCCGTTGCCCAAGTACTACGTGATACAAGATGCATCTTATGCCAGTGAAGGTTATAGTCAAACTTGGTTGCCACACCTATGGAGAGTCAAAGCAACTCCCATGGTCAACGCTCAAGAGTATCAAGAAATACTCAAAAAGCCCATGGTCAAAGACAGTGCCTGGGATCCTGGTAATTTCTATCCCACTGGATCAATTGTCAACCAGGATGGCAATTACTATGTTGCCAGACAAAACGTTCCTGCTGGCATTGACTACACCAACACAAATTATTGGTCAACCTACACTCCATTGACGCAGGCTGATTTGGCAACGACTCGTCCCAAGGATCTTGAAATCAACGATGCTATTCTGGTTCAAGCCGAAGCTGAAGTGCCAAAGAGTGGGTACGACACAGTTAAATTTTATGTATTGCCCACTAATCCTGATGGCACGCCAGCAGATCCAACACAGTTCACAGCTGACTTGACCACCAGCGACGCCAGTAGAAGTTATTTTGCCGGGCAAGATCAGCTGACTCCAAGAGCCGATGGTTATACCCAAGGCTATCTCACTGGCGATGGCGTTGCTCCCAATGGTCTGCCAGTTACACCTGGTGTGACATTCCCGGCCAATGCTCAACTGGGACAATACTGTTTGCGGTTGGATTACTTCCCTAATAGATTATTCCGTTTCAACGGATCTGCTTGGATCAAGATTGAAGAATCAGTTAGAACTCAACTCACACCTGGATCCGACAACAATACTTTGCGCTCGTCGTTTGTCAACAATACATACACTGTTCGAACAAATGACTTGGGCAGTATACCAAGTCGCCAGAGTCTCAGCCAGGCACTCAA
>Ga0181357_1000488_pt1 | contig 14954 bp, 11 predicted proteins | sample Fa13VDMM110DN_FD_130094 | JGI IMG/M metagenome (GOLD analysis project Ga0181357, IMG submission 130094) | Freshwater viral communities from Lake Michigan, USA - Fa13.VD.MM110.D.N | ecosystem: Environmental > Aquatic > Freshwater > Lake | place: USA: Michigan | collected 2013-09-24 | reverse complement strand
GCGCAGGTTTAATTGCACGGTCTTCGTCGTATTGTTAGCCGACGAGTTGTTGACAAGTGCCGCTGCGGTTAGCGTCGTTGCTGAAGTGCCAGTAACATCAAGATTATATCCCGGACTGACCGTCCCCACGCCCACATAGTTGTTCGTCGCGTCCACGTACAGCGTGTTGGTGTCTACGGCAAGGTTGCCAACAATAGCCGCGTCGCCATAAAAGTCGGCCCTTTTGTCATTCCGAAATGCAGCAATAGAAGCGTCGGCGCTATCGCGGATAAGGAGCGCGTTTTTGCTACTGTCCGTCGTGCTGCCTTTTATAAGCACTTGATGCGTAGCAGACGGCGTAGTGTTAATGGCTACTGTTCCGCTGGTGCTGTTCAGTGTCGTGTTGCCACTCACCGTCAAGCTCGTCAACGTGCCCACGCTCGTCAGGCTACTTGCCGTCACGCCACTCGCCAGCGTGGCACCCGTCAACGTGTTCGCTGCTGCCGTCACGGTGATTGCAGCGGTTCCATCAAAGTTGGTGCCATTAATGGCCCGTGCCGTGGCAAGTGCGGTTGCCGTTGAAGCGTTGCCTGTTAATGCTGCGGTAATTGTTCCTGCACTAAAATTACCAGAAGCATCACGAGCAACAATCGCAGACGCAGTATTGGCATTTGTGGCAGTCGTGGCACTGTTGCTGACCTTAAGTGCAGTGCTAATTGTTGCCAATTTAGTATCAACAATTGCTGCTGAAGCATTGATATCTCCATTGACAATTGTGCCATCAGCAATCATTGTTGAAGTTACAGTTCCCGTATCACCTGTTGTAACTAAAGTACCTGCTGTTGCTGGGATTGTAATGGCAGTTGTACCCGCTGTCGCTGCGGGAGTTAATGTAACGGTGCCTGATGTTGCTCCTGACAATGCCACACTTGTTGCCGTCGCCTTCCGCACCACCAAATCCCGGTGCGTGCCCGACGAGCCGTTGTTGATTTCAAGGACGCCGGCGCTGCTGCGGTAGAAGCCAACATCCGCCCCAGAACCAATCACGAAAGCGCCGTCCCCATCCCCACGGAGTACCGTCGAGTTGTTGACCTTTAGATAAATACCCCGCCCGGACGCTGCGTTAACCGTTGTGTCCCCTGCCGAACTCTGATGGAACGCCGCATTTCCTGCGGTTGACGCCAGTGTTGCGTTTTGCATTGCCATGTAGCTGGTGTCCCACGTGGGAGGACCCACAATGCCGCGATTCACTGCACTGGTCGCAAACGTGATCGATCCACTGGACACGGTAGGTGCAGTCATTGTTGGGCTAGTTAACGTCTTGTTGGTCAGGGTGTGTGTTCCCGATAGTGTAACCAACTCAACTTCTGCTGCTGCCAATCCTGCTTTCCAGACATCGGCAGTTTCATCCCAAATTAATGAGGCATTTGTGGATGTGCCGCGTTCAACCTCAATGCCTGCATTTTGTGATGGCGTACCTGCTTCATCACTATTTAAAACAAGGATGTTATCGCCAATTGATACGGTATTGGAATTGACTGTTGTTGTTGTTCCATTGACAATTAAATCACCACTCAGAGTTAAACTAGCGGCGTTTACTGTGCCAGTGAATGTTGGACTAGCTGAAAATACTAATGTCCCTGTCCCTGTTTCATCCGTGACTGCTGCTGCTAGTTGTGCTGAACTAAATGTACCAAGCACTGCGGCGTTCCCGACCGAGGTGATGTGCCCGGTTAAGTTGGCATTGGTTGTAACGTTACCAGCAGTTAATCCAGATGCTGTTCCCGTTACATTGGTCATGACACCTGATGCTGGTGTTCCCAGTGCCGGTGTAACCAATGTGGGGCTTGTGGCAAATACTGCTGCGCCCGAACCCGTTTCATCTGATAATGCTGTAGCAAGTTGCGATGATGAAAATGTTCCAAGAACGGTAGCGTTGCCTGTGCTTGTGATGTGCCCGGTTAAATTGGCATTGGTTGTGACATTGCCCGCAGTTAATCCAGATGCTGTTCCCGTTACATTGGTCATGATGCCCGATGCTGGTGTTCCCAGTGCCGGTGTAACCAATGTGGGGCTGTCGGCAAACACCAATGCACCAGTTCCTGTTTCACCAGTTACCGCTGCTGCAAGATTGGCGCTTGAGGGTGTTGCAAGGAATGTCGCAACACCTGCTCCGAACGGGGCATTTGATAAATCTGCCAATGCCAACTCATACCCACCTACTTGCGTGCCATCATGGACGCGAAGTGTGTGTTTTTGTGTATCAGCGGAAACTTCACCGACTACACCAGTAAATGCATTGTTCTGGGCGGTGGTACCTCTTCTGAACTGTACTTGTGTTGGCATGTTAATTTCCCTGTGTCATGTTAGTATGTTCCGCCGTCTACAGCTGCTGGTAGCGCCCATGAAAGAGCACCTGACCCATTGTTTGTGAGTGCGGTGTTCGATGCTCCCTGTGATGAGGGAAATGTATAGGCGACGGTGTTCAGGGTTACAGAACCAGTGATGGTCGGTGTGTCAATTGTTGGACTTGTTAATGTCTTGTTCGTAAATGTTTCCGTGCCAGCTAATGTAGCAAAATCGCCGTTACTAAGCGCAGTATTAAACTGAGCGACAGTACCGGTCAATGTATTATTTGATAAATTGATTGTCTTGTTTGTTATCGTGACGGTGCCTACTCCAGTCATTAAACTATATCCGCCAGCCAATGCTCCATCGTGAACACGAAGAACGTTTAACTGCGTATCAACTGATAACTCACCTACTGCACCAGTAAATGCATTGTTCTGAGCAGTGGTACCACGCCTGAACTGAAGTGAAGTTGGCATATTATGTCAATGCTCCTAAATCAACTTCTGCAAGGTATCCTGTGGGGGTATCAAGCAAATCAAATGCATAGTCAACCAATTCGTCGAACGCATCTGTTTCAAGTGGGCCTAGGTCCTCATAATTTCCTGTGGGAAATACAATGCCTGTTCCAAATTCTAATATATCTAAACGAGCTTCTATTGCAGCAGAATCCGTGTGATTCGCTACAGCAACTATCCCTGTTGACGCGCGTACATAGATTGTTTTATCTGCTGTGTTAACCGCAATTTCGCCTGCCTCTAAATTGGCAGTCGTTGGTATCGAAGAAGCGGTTTCGCTTTTTTTAATTTTAATTACGTTTGCCATAGATTTGCTTATCCGTAAGTTGTACTCGTACTACCAGGAGTATCTGGCACGGGAACTTGTTGTGAAATCTGTTTCCGAAGTTCTTCCATCTCCTCATTAGCAAGAGACAACTGAGTTATCAGCATGGTTTTTTCCATGGTGAGAGTTTTCAGTTGCTCTGCCAATGCGGCGATATACTTATTGAAAAACGTTGTTTGGTCTACCGCCATAATAAAACCTCAAAAATATTAGTATGTCCCACCATCAATGACATTTGACCATTCAGGTGTGCCGGCATTTGATTTTAAAATGTACCCGTCTGTTCCTGCTGCTGTTACGGAAATTGCACTGGAACCGTTACCATACAAGATACCGTTAGTTGTGAATGTTGATACACCTGTACCACCATCTGCAACTGTGATGTCGGTAATGCCTGACACAGTACCACCAGTGATGTTGGCAACCAACGTACCCATGGTGTATCCTGTAGCACCAGTATTCACGGTTGTTGTTGGCTCAGTTTGTGAATCTATGAATAGCTTGAACTTGTTGCTGTCTGATGCATCATTGAACAACCCAGAATACTTGGTTGTGGCTGATACAACATATTCGGCATAGAACCCAGTGTCAACACTGTTGGCTGAATTTTCATCGGCAAACTTGAACAATGAATCATTGGTTGTAACAGTTGTTGAATTGACAATGGTTGATGTTCCATTAACTGTTAAATTACCAGCAACCGTAACATCGGCACCTGACATTGAAATAGCTGTTGTGCCACCAGATGATTTGATGTCATTACCTGTAACTGTTAAGTCACCCGTAACTGTTAAATCAGCGCCGATTGTTGTTGTGCCTGTTGCAGCACCAATTCCTGTTGCTGTTGATGCACCGAATGCATTCACTGTTGTTGCTGTAGTATTAAACACAGCCAGTGTTGAGCTGGCAGATACGACACCCGTAGTGAATGATGGTGATGTGCCAAACACTGCTGCGCCTGAACCCGTTTCATCTGTTAATGCTGCTGCTAAATTTGCGCTACTTGGAGTTGCCAAGAAGGCAGCAACGTTGGTCCCTAATCCAGAAACACCTGTTGATATCGGGAGTCCTGTCACGTTGGTCATGACACCTGATGCTGGTGTACCAAGTGCAGGGGTTACTAGTGTGGGGCTTGTAGCAAATACTAATGCGCCCGAACCTGTCTCATCGGAAATGACACCTGCAAGTTCTGCAGAACTCGTAGCGGCAAATGCACTTAACTTGTTTGCGGTATAAGCAACAGTACCACCTGTACCAAACGCAACACTGGAAGCATCTGTGCCCGTGAGCGTTAATGTGTTACTTGCTGTTAGCGTCTTGCCATCGACAACTGTCAATGTTGACCCAGTTGCTGGTGCTGTAATAGTGACTTTGTTCACTGATGTTGCTGACGCTACACCCAACGTTGGTGTCACAAACGTAGGTGACGTTGTGAATGCAACTGTACCGCTGCCTGCTTCATCTGTTAAGGCAGACGCTAAATTTGCGCTACTTGGAGTTGCCAAGAAAGCAGCAACGTTGGCACCTAATCCAGAAACACCTGTTGATATCGGGAGTCCTGTCACGTTGGTCATGACACCTGATGCTGGTGTTCCCAGAGCAGGTGTTGTTAACGTTGGGCTAGTTAACGTCTTGTTGGTTAATGTCTGTGTGCCGTCAAGTGTGGCCACAGTACTATCAATATTGATTGTTACTATGTTGTTGGTAACTGCTGAATCAATACCAGTTCCACCAGTGAACGTTAATGTTTCACCTGTTGCGAATGAATCTGATCCTGTATCACCTGCAATGGTAAATGATGATGACGCCGGAGCAGCAAACGAGAGTACACCTGACCCGTTGGTTTGTAACACATTTCCAGCTGAGCCATCAGCAGTGGGGAGTGTTAATGTGTAATCACTTGCTAACGTATTTGGCGCTTTAATGATTACTTTGTTAGCGCCATTGTTCGTGGCTTCCTTGAATACAACCTGACCACCAGTAGCTGCAACTTCTTGCACCAACATGCTATCAACTGTATTTGTGTACTTCTTACCACCAATTTTATCAATAACTTCCGTGGTGCCATTACTTGCAAGCGATGAAATGTAAAGTATCGCTCCGGCGCCAGAGCCACTTTGGTCTTCGCTGTAAGCTAACTCGCCTTCTACAAGATCGGCAGTTCCTGGTGCGTTTACGCCTGAGGACCGTTTAATCTGAATAACTGTCATTACTGTTTTCTCCTAGATGATGTTTAGTACGTGCCGCCGTCAATAACGGTCACTCCTTCCTCCAACGATTGTGCGACCCATTTTTCTGTCACGGTGTCGTACACTAACGTAAATCCATCATCTAAACCATTTGTTGTAATGTCAACATTTTTCAATTTTTCTAAATCTACTAATGGAATATCTACTTTTCTTACGGTGGTATTTATACTTGGCGCTGCGGCAACAGTGGTTGTAAGTGCCGGCCGGGCGCCTACTGTTACTGTAAGAGCCATTACTTGGTTACCTCGGGTGTAATAGTAACAATACCTTCAAGAACTCGCGTGACAACGCTGCTAGTATCAACTATTTCAATATCATATACATAACGCCCAGACTTTAATGCAGAGGTCTGGGCGTCTGTAAGGGATATTGTTAATTCACCATCTGCGGGAACAGCTCCCGCAGACGTGGTAAACGATGTATATGATGTTGCGCCATAACTCTTGCGCAGTTGAGCGCGCAACGTGTACCCGGTGAGGTTCACCGCTGCCCCTGTAGCATCAGCCACATTGATGGTTAGCGAGTATGTTGTTCCCTGGTCTATTACTAAATTGCTAATTGCAGCCATGATCGCCGGGCTAAATGTGTATTATATACTTTAAACTATTTATACACGATTGGTATTTCTGGTAGTTATGTATATTTATAATAACATTATTCTGTCACAGCTTACCATTTATTAATGGGGCATGACGCAGACGCAAGTTGTGTTTTAGCTTTCATGAAACACCCACATTCTTTACATCGAGCTGTTTCTAGCTCAAACTTATCACACCCCTCGCAAGTGGTTAACCGTGCAAATCCAACTTCCGCTGAGACTAATACAGGCAATCCTTTGGCAGCATTTTTCCCTGTTCTCCATGCTTCTTTGGCAAGATTTCTCGCCATTTGAAAAGCTGATGGGAATTTACTAACATCCTCATTTTTCATGTATTCTTCTGTTCGAAGAATTGCCTGTTTTGTGGATTCATCAAACTTTGTCTCATAATAGCTTGTGCCCTGCGACATCATTTTCATGCCAGTTTCAATGTCATGAGATAAGTCCATCATTACTTGGTGACGTTCTCTCATGAACAAGGGTGTTTGATTTTTCGGTGCAAAATAGTATACCACATCTGTTTGTATCTTTGGAAACGGCATATTAGTTTCTGGAATACATAACACCAAAAGTTCTACATTCTGCACAAAATATTCTGTAATTTTTGCATGCAAATCCTGCTCAAGTTGTGTTTTGTGCCCTTCACACGCATGTGAAGTTACTAATACCATCATCAACTTAGATGCATTGTTAATTTTTTCAGATACATCAGGCAATGTATTTTCAGTTGTTACTGAGAGTGTTGTCACAGGCGCCGGCTCCTCTTGTACTTGTTTTGGTTTATTTATCTCTTTCAACAAATTGGTATATTTTTCAGGGGTATAATATGGAGAGTCATCAATGATTTTAAAAGCTGGAACTATGTTTTTTGATCTATGTGGGTTGCTGATTTGTTGTTCAGGCGTTCTGATTTTGTGAACTGGGCATAACGTTTTCTCATCTATACCTGCATATTTACCTTGTAGATAATCCTTTTGCCACGCTTCACCATTTTTTGATCCTTTTATAAATGTCGCGCGAGCCAGATTCCATTCCCAATACTCTTTCTCAAAATCAGGATCTTCCTTTAGATTGCGGATTTCAGGCTCAATATTGTCCATCAACGTTAAATCAACAGGAAAAATTTGACAGATTACATCACCTGGAAAAAATTCAACTTTTCCGGGTTGTGTGAATTGCCAATTCATGGTGAATGTGAATGGTAACCAATTTGTTTCAATGATACCTGATAATGCAGTAACATTGGATTTTGAGAAATTAGGTGGGCCCATAACATATATGCCATATGGATATTCTGTTTTAAACAAATATCCTGTATGCCAAGTGAATGTACCTTCACCGAAATGTCCGTCTGGGAAAATTGTGCCAGTTTCCTTAACAATTTTCACACTTTTAGGGCTTTGTCCCCCATCCCACTCTACAGTGAATTTAGAAGGATTGATAATTTCCCATCCGTAACTATTTGCCATACTTAATGGTAGACAGCGATAGGCAAACTTTACATTACTATCATCCATCCATTGTCTTTTTGGCGATGCGGGGCGCATTTCTAAGGGCGCCCCGACGTTATATGCTATTAATTTGCTCATAATATAGTTATGAAAATGTTATTGTAATTCCCAATGCATGAACAACTGTACTGCATGTTGGTCATCACGGCAAACTAATGGGTCTCGCCAATGTTCCATTGATGTTCCTAGCATCAATCCTCCGTCTCCTCGATCAATTTTCAATGCCACTTCATTTCCTTTCTTATCAATGCACCATAAAGGCCAATTCTCATCTAAATTATGAAACAAAGTAATTGACAGGGTGTAATCTAATCCAGGTCTATCGACATGACGATCTAATGTCCCACCATTATAATAAATTCTAGCGAAAGAATTTTGCACTTTCAACCGTAGATTCAATTCATTTTCCAACCGTGGTTGAACATGTGTTCGTAGGGCATCTTCAAAATCTTGATGATTTCCTCCCCAGGATTGATTGTAAAATGAATGTGGTGTTTGGTCTGTTTTTCCCTCAAAACTGACACCCTTATTGGTATCCTTCATATTATACATTAATTGGGTGAAATGGTTGCACATATCTTCCGTTATGATATTTTTAAAATATGCATAACCTAATGTTTCAAATTGATCGGAAAGTTTCATTTTTTTCTCCATGTAATCTGTATGATTGAAATCTACGTGATGTCTTATCAAATGTCAAGTCTTTTTTATATAAATATCTTCTAAAATTAAACCATCCATTTGTGTATTTTCTAACATCCAAAGTGCATCACGATATGTATTCAATATAGGTTTTCCTGCGATATTAAATGATGTATTTAACAATACTGGATGTGAATGAAATTCAGACATTCGGTACAGCAGATAATATAACCAATCATTTTCACTAGAATTTACTGTTTGTAATCTTGCAGTTCCATCAACATGGGTGATTGATGATAGTACTTGTTGGTGTTCAGGCTTCACAGTTGGACAAAATGACATCCATCTACTAGGTCCTTTAGTGTCAAAAAATTTATGTGTATCTTCTTCACGACATACTGGTGAAAAGGGGCGGTATGATTCTCTATTTTTTACTTTTTGGTTCAAAATATCTTTCATGCCCGGTACAGCCGCATGACATAATATGCTTCGATTTCCTAATGCTCGTGGACCAAGTTCAGACCGACCACGTACAACACCTATAATTTTTCCTGCCAATAGATCATGAATGATGTCATCAAACACATATGGTTTACCATTATATTTTTCAATATATTCCGGTAGAAGATGAGCGTCCCAAACAGGGGGCCCCATATACGTACCATCAAATGCTTTGTGTGGTTTTAAATGATCCAACATGAATCCTAAGCTTAATCCTGCATCACTTGGATTGGGAGGCACGAAAATATTTCGTTCTTGTCGCAATCGTTCATTATTAATAATATTAAGTGCTGAACCTCCAGTAACAATGAATGATGATTCATGTTGAAAAAATGGTCGAACTAATTCATCAAATTTCATTTCAAACATGTGCTGTGAAGTGGCTAATAAATCAGCTTCCAATTGTCCTTCGAAAACATCTGGCAAATTCAATTCTGTTTTCAATTTCTTGAAATTTTCATTTAAATCTGAATAATACACGCCAGTGTAAAATTCTTTAAAGGCTGGAAGCCATGCTTCTTGAACTTTGCCATATGGTACTAACCCCATGATTTTTCCCGGATACACCAAGCCTCCGTCCACCCAAAAATCTCGTTCTTTTTTAATGGACATTGAGTATTGTCCTAGCTCTGCCAACCTCATACCCAACGTATGATTAGGTATGTAATGTAATTGTTTAATTCCCGTTTGACGATTGCATTCAAATATGTTGAAATTACCATCACTTCCACCCCCATCAAAACTAACCCCCTTCACTGATTGAAAATTTGATTGGTAAAACGCGCAAGCCATATGCCCATGTTGATGATGTACTAATTGAAATGCTTTGGCGTCAAAAAAATCAAGAATTTGTGTGTCTGTTGTGAAATGATGTTTTTTTAAAAACAACATATCTAAATGATTCATTAACAACAAATCAAAATGATCAATGTTGTATCGTGACTTTAAATTGTTTTTAATGGTGCTTATTATAAGTTTTGGATTTTTCACCCCTACTTGTGCTAAACATCCTCCGTTTTTCACATTAGTGATTCTTTCAAATTCCAATACTTCTAAAATTACACCATCTTTTGCCACAGTCATGGATGCATTGTGTCCTAAAAACACACTTAAAATATTCATAGGTAGTTTTCCTCTATTCATAGACAATGTTTTCTTTAATATGTATACGTGCAAAATTTTCATATTCTTGCAATGTTCTTTGCGTGCCTAGCCCATATTGTCCAAGGTCTTCTTCATTAATAAGCATTTTTAACCGTGTCATTGCTTTAGCATGTAACTCATCACCAGTAGGCAATGCTTTGAAATGATGCAGGTGTGTTGGATCAGATTTATGCCACGATACAACTTTACTTGGTTGATAAATGTTATATCCATGTGTGTATGTTCGTATGGATAATGCAAATTCTTCTCCCGTGTAATAATGATCAGGATCATTTTTTACATCATGAAACCATGATGCAGGCGCAAACACAAATCCTGCATATAAAATTGAGACTTCACGATTTTGATTATTGGTATGACGCTCGTTGGTATATCCAACAAACGTAGGCCAATAATCTGAAGTGATACTTGTTATTTTAGGAACATTGATGATGTACGGATTTTCAATGTGCTGAAAAAAATAATCCACACCTAATTCTTTATTTCTATAAAATGAAGGAGACAAATAGGAAATAACGGCTTTTCTTTTTATAGAATGCAATTCTTCTATTAATATAGAATCCCAATGTTTTATAAATCGAGTATGGCAATCAATTTGAAGAACATATGTTTCATCATTAAGTAAATCAGCAACATGGTTTCTTGCCCAACATCCTCCTAACGAATCTTCAAACCAAAACTTTTTAACTCGGATATTATATTTTGTTATTAAATCATCGACACATCTTTCATTAGTGTCTGGTGCGTTATTGTATTGTAAAATTAATCCAAAACTTAAATTTTCTGGATTTTTAGCTTGTTGAACACAATTAAGTATAGTATTTCGCAAATCATCGTCAATGAAACTTGTTAGTGCAACAAAAATAGTTTTTTTATGCAATTTAGGGTTACGTAATTTTATTCCTAGATAATCTTCCAATTGCTGTATACTTCTAGGATAATTTTTTTCAAATAATATATCATTGATCACCTTGATGGAATCATCCGTGATATTAGGTGTATTCGTAAACACTTCACGATAACGAATACCATCTGGAGAAAATGCAGTATAATTGTGCCACACAACAGCTTCGGATGGTACTTTAATATCCCAACCATTTAGATAAGACAGGTATAATTGTATATCTTCTTCACCTTTGGATAAAATATCTCCTGAGATATGCACATCTTTCACCCATTGTTTTGGCGCAAAAATGAATCCTCCAGCAATCCAATATGAATCAACAACAGCATAATCTTCTAATGCGTTCGTGTTTTGAGGAATTAATCTGTTATCCTGAAGATCATCACTGAAAAATTTTTTAATTTTTAATGGGGCATTTGTAGGAATTTTTTCAATATATGTTTGGGCATCATCATTTAAAGAAAATTCGTTAGGATATGTTGAAAAAACCACATTTGTAGGAACATTGGAAATTTGATTAATTAATATTGCATCCCAATTAGTCTTAAATCTTGTGTGAGCATCAATTTGTAAAAAATAATCTTCATCAGAAAACAACTCATTTTTTATCTTTTCACGTGCCCATACAACCCCCCGTGATTGTTCTTTTGGTGTAAATATTATTTTTACATTAGAGAAATTATATTTCAATAATTCATGATAACGGTGTTCATCATCTTGGATATGAATACCAACAACGAGCCTATCTTTATTACCTGCGGTATTAAATAAATTGTTTATTGTAGGAATTAATTGAGCGTCACAATACGAGGCAATAGATACGAAAATTTTCTTTTCCGTAAAATCCCAAACATCTTTAAATTCTCGCGCCCAATTTCCTATGAATGAGGTACATTCAAAAAAATTACCTTGTCTGTCTATTGAAAATTTTTCAGTATTTATATAAAATTTATCATCCATAGTATCATTCATGTATCCGCGCATCCTGAATACATATGAGGACAATGTAGAATAATCATTACCAATAAATTTTATAGCTCTTGAACATATAAGTTGTTCAATGATAGGAATATAATTAGGATGTACGTGCGCTAACTCCACGTGAGATGCTATATCTTCATAAAATATCAAAGTGTAATATTGGCGCAAAAAATTAAAAAACTGTTTATCTGCTTCATCAGTTGCAATATATAACTTACTTCCTAAAGGAATAACATCTTTAATATTTTCATAAATTTGTTCAATTGATATAAATAAATGTTTAAATTGAAAATCATTTCTTCGAACATGTATTGCATAATATCCTTGATCTTGAAGCCACGTGATACATTTCCAACCATAATCTAAAATTTCTGGTTTATAGTGTACATGACGAGCAATGAGTTTTTTTAATTCAGTATTTTGATGTGTATGAATTGTTTGATAAAAATTACCTAATAAATTTCCATCAAAAAATATACATTCATCATTAAAATGATACTTAATAATATTTCTTCCTTTAGTAAAATTTTTACAAGGAAATATTTTTTCAAAATTCAATACATTTTCAGGTGCATCATTTACAACTTTACTTATGCTTCGAATATCATCATATGTTGAATTAATCTGTTTTAATGTGCAGAAATCATAAAAGTTAATTGTTCGTATCCCTAAATCTTCACTATCAAAAAAATCTTCCATGCCAAATTCATCATGCAACAAATACATATTATATTTTAGCGGAAGAACTAGAGTTTTATTAGTTAAAAATGCCAAGCATACTGCCAATTCCAATGACATACGAATATTATTAAATCCTCCTGGCCAAGGACGAAAAATAACATATCCTAACTCGCCCGTGTATTGTGTGAAAATGTCTTGGAAATTCCATTTTAAATAATATAGATAATCTGTTCGTTCCTGTGCTACTTCAAGCAGCAATTTTTTTTCTATAGTATTGGTTGCAGAATGTGCGAGAATAGTCATATTTTGTTGAAATGTGTAATCTTGTTTAAACCATATTCTTTCTTTTTCTGCATTAACAATTTCATTTGGGAAATGAATGATGGATGATGAATGTGTATCACCAGGCACATGCCAGGCCGTACAATGTCCTAAATTTTCCTCATATCTGATATGGAGATTATGTTTTTTTACAGCATAATCTAACCCCCACATTTCTGCTTCCCATCGTTTCGTTTCACGCCGGATATTTTCAGATGCAACTATGTAATCTGAGATGATAATTTTTAAGTCATCAGCACGTATAATGAAAGGATACATCACACCATCACCCGGCTGTTCATGCTCATGCACTTTCCATTTTTCCAATGGATAATAGTGTATGAATCGCTGCGCTATGATTTCATTTTTTGCAGGGATGAGATTTACTTTTTCTGTAAACACCATATCAGGATCAAGAAAAAACAATACATCTTCATCACGAAAAGGATAATTTTCACACAACCATTTTATAGAACGATATTTATTTGGGATTGCCCCCCACCAAAATTTTTCGCCGCGGTGCGCATATTCCTCTTGGTTTTCCCAGTCCAATGCATAGTCGGGTAAATCAATCACCTCGACATCTGGATCATTATATGTATCCAATTGATGATGAGTACCCATTTCATCATTGCATCGGAGAAAGATTAACTTACCTGATTGTTTTGTTTTTTTCCTAGACCAATTTAATAATCGGCATTGCCAGGATTGATAATCACTGTTGCTCGTTGGAACGATGATGTAATTCATATTGATGGGATATCCATGTGAAAGTTTTTCTCAAGCCATCTTCTAAAGAAATAGAAGGTGACCATCTCAATTCCTTCATAATTTTTTCATTGTGTGAATTTCTTCCTCGGACGCCCAATGGACCTGTAATATAATTTTTATGTAAAGTCACATTGGCAATTTTCTCTAGGATACCAATCATATCATTAATGGAAACCATTTTATCTGACCCCAAATTCAATGGCGTCGCACAATCACTGTCCATGACGCGAATAGTACCCTCAACTGCATCATCTATAAACATGAAGGATCGTGTTTGTTCTCCATCTCCCCATATTTCTATTGTATGAGTATCGTTATGCAAAGATTCAATAACTTTTCTACACAATGCAGCAGGCGCTTTTTCTCGACCCCCTTGCCATGTTCCTTGAGGTCCGTATACATTATGATATCGTACTATTCTAATATCTAAATGAAAATCTTCATGAAAATGCTGACACATACGTTCCATGAACAATTTTTCCCAGCCATAACCATCTTCTGGATCAGCAGGATATTCTGTTCCTTCGATCAAGGGTTCAGGGGTAGTTGTTGTTTGTTTGTATACCGGATATACACATGCAGTTGATGCATACAAAAACTTCTTCACACCATTTTCATAAGCAGCTTTAATTGTGTTTACATCTGGAATAATAGATAACATACACAATGTTTTATTATGTTCAATGAATCCCATACCCCCCATGTCACATGCTAAATGATATACTTCAGATACATTTTGTGTTGCAGAAAATACCACATTGTAATCTGTTAAGTCTCCTACTACATTTTCTACATTTTCATGAACTTGGTACCAAGAGGAAAGGGGCTTCTTGTCAAAAGCCCGAACCTGATAAGATTCAGATAATTTCTTGACAAGATGTCCCCCTATGAATCCTCCAGCACCTGTAACTAATATTATAGACATACTATATGTTTATCTTCCTGTGTTATGGTTATAGCTGACAAATTCACCTAAACCATGAGGTGCTGTTTTATCTGGTTTTGGTGTACTATTTGGATTAATTGAATTCGGTGTGGAATTTGAATCACCATCCTGTGAAATCACAGATAGACTATAATTACCAGCAACTAATGAACCGCCTTTATGAACAACTACCCCACTAATAGACAAATTTGTAGAAGGTAACGGTGCAATCGGGGGTAATGTTGGTGGTGCTGTTGGCGCAGGTGTTACTGGCGGTGGTGTTACTGGCGCGGGTGTTGGCGCAGGTGTCACTGGCGCAGGTGTCACTGGCGGCGGTGTTACTGGCGCGGGTGTTGGCGCAGGTGTCACTGGCGGCGGTGTTACCGGCGGCGGTGTTACCGGCGGCGGTGTTACCGGCGGCGGTGTTACCGGCGGCGGTGTTACTGGCGGTGGTGTTGGTGCCACTGGCGGTGGTGTTGGTGCCGCTGGCGGTGGTGTTACTGGCGGTGGTGTTGGTGCCGCTGGCGGTGGTGTT
>Ga0181357_1000487_pt1 | contig 14995 bp, 21 predicted proteins | sample Fa13VDMM110DN_FD_130094 | JGI IMG/M metagenome (GOLD analysis project Ga0181357, IMG submission 130094) | Freshwater viral communities from Lake Michigan, USA - Fa13.VD.MM110.D.N | ecosystem: Environmental > Aquatic > Freshwater > Lake | place: USA: Michigan | collected 2013-09-24 | reverse complement strand
GAGAAATTCTCAGGAAGATTGGGAAAAGGTAACTGAAGAGTCGCTGGAAATGCTGCTTGGCTTTAAGAAGGCTGCTAAGCCTGTAGTCGAGCCTGTGGCTGAGGTCGTAGCTGAAGAAGCGCCTGCCGCTGAGAAGGCTGCAGCTAAGAGCAAGAAGTAATGCGCGGCCGCAAAGAGTCGCGCGTGAATGAAGCCGGGAACTATACGAAACCGGGCATGCGCAAAAAAATGTTTGAAAGTATCAAGGCTCGTGCAATTCAAGGCACCGGGGCAGGGCAATGGAGCGCGCGCAAAGCACAGCTTTTAGCCAAGAACTACAAGGCCAAAGGCGGCGGCTATGCCGATTAGAAAGCCCCAGCAGTCCCTCAAAGACTGGGGCGATCAGAAGTGGACGACAAAGTCCGGCAAGCCGTCGAGCAAGACCGGCGAGCGGTACCTACCTGCGGCGGCGATTAAGTCGCTGACTCCAAGCGAATATGCTGCTACGACTAAGGCCAAGCGCGAAGGCAAAAAGGCGGGTAAGCAGTTTGTCGCCCAGCCGAAGGCCATCGCTAAAAAGGCGGCGAGGTTCCGATGACCACTTCGGGCACATATAATTTCGGTACGACCGAACAGATTGATATCATCACGGAAGCCTACGAGCGCGTAGGGCGGAATCCTTCTTCGCTGGCTTCAAACGATATTGACAGCGCCCGTCGCTCGATCAACTACATGTTCTCCGACTGGGCGAACAACGGCCCGAACCTTTGGGCCGTGGATCTTGTGTCGATTGTGCTGACCCCGGGCACGCTTTTTTACGATTTACAGCCACGCACGGTATCACTCCTGCAGGTCTACACGCGCACCACATCCGGCGGTATTAACACCGACCTGATGATGTCGCCAATCAGTCGGGCCGAGTACGACGCTATCCCGAACAAGTCGCAGTTAGGTCAGCGCCCGTTCCAGTATTATTTTGAGCGCACGATCACGCCACGCATCTACATCTGGCAGGCGCCGGTAGCCGCAGGCGTTACGCTCTTCTATCACCGCATGAAGGTGCAGGAGGATGCTGGCGCGTTCACGGATAGCATGGACGCTCCGAACCGCTGGATGGAAGCCATTGCCGCCGGGCTGGCCGCGAAGCTGTCCGTAAAGTTTGCGCCTGACCGTCTACAGTTCCTTCAGGGCCTTGCCGATGGCGCCTATGAACGTGCCGCCGCTGAAGACCGTGAAAGGGTGCCACTCCGCATCACCATTGATCCGACCGGGGGCTACTGATGCAGTACGCATATGGACAGGGGAAAAAGCATCGGACCGGACCCGAGTTCGATGCGAAGGATCCAAAAGCAATCGCAATCTGCGATGGCTGCGGTTTCCTTGTGCAGCACACCCACCTCCGGGAGAAGAAGGACTATCGCGGTGGCTCCACCCCGGTTGGGCTGAAGATCTACGTCTGCGCTTCCTGCGACGACGTTCCTCAGCCTTATTTTAGCCGGCTGCTCCTACGACCTGACCCTGTGCCGGTAAAGAACCCCCGACCTGATTCACAGGACGCTCAGACGGACGCTCAGGAAGTCTCTGCTAACGCTTACTCGCTTTACCTCAATCAGTTATATGGACTGGCATAATGGCTGACATCAAGATCACTGGCCTTACAGCGGCCACAACCCCGCTCGCGGGCACCGAACTGCTGGAGATCGTTCAAGCCACATTTAGCCGTAAGGTGGCGGCTTCTGACATCGCGGCAACGGCAACTAACGTGCGCACGGTCGCAACTGGCGGCACCGGCGCGGCAACGCTCACAGGCTACGTCAAGGGCAACGGCACCTCCGCGTTTACGGCGGCTGCAACTGTGCCATACGCCGATCTGGCAGGGCGCGCTTTTGCTCAGCCGTCTAGCTCTGCGGATCAGACTGGGAACGTGTTAGCGGGAACCGCTGTGACGTTTAACACCGACCTAACCGGAACTGGCATTAGTGTCGTTGCCAGCACACAGATTACGTTAGCAGCCGCTGGTACGTACATGCTGGCGCCGGCAATCCAGTTTGTGAACTCGGCAGCTGCCGATTCCAACGTCACTGTATGGTTCCGTAAAAACGGCACCAATATTGCAAGCTCGGCAAGGATTCTCACGGTTCCAAAAACCGGTGACGGTGGATCTGCCGTTTTCAGCTTGAACTTTTTTGATACTGTCACAGCAGGGCAATACATTGAAATTATGTGGCTGCCGGCAAGCGTCACTGTAACGGTTGAAGCTTTTGTTGTCGGGGCCATCGCTCCGGCAGTTCCGTCGATCTTCTGCCCTGTGATGCGAATCGCCTAATGATCGAGGAGCTTATCTCACGCGTTTTCTATGCACGCAATCTGGCGCACTTTGAGCATTGGCGCGCCAAGGGTGAGGGCAGTTATGCCAAGCACATAGCTCTGGGCGAATTCTATGACGGCGTGATCGACAGCATCGATCCGCTGGTCGAGGCGTATCAGGGTGCGTTTGATCTCATTAAAGCCATCCCAGTTCCCGAGCAGACGATGAGCGATAGCCTGAAATGCCTAGAGGCTGACGCTAAGTGGATTGAGGAGCATCACGAAGAGATCTGCAAAGGCAACCGCGCCGTTGGGAACCGGATTGACAACGTGACCGGTGTCTACCTCGACGCCATCTATAAGCTGCGGTATCTTAGGTAGCGGAATTATTTATGGCTGAAATTGACCAGACTGAGGCCCGGCTAAACACCCATGAGGAGGTGTGTGCAATTCGCTATGACGGCCTGTGCGCCCGTCTTAAACGCCTTGAAAACATCGGCGTTGGTGCGGCGGGCACGATCATCATGCTGCTACTCACTATCGTGCTCAAGATTAGCTAACCACCGCAGTCTGTCTGAAAGGCTGCTTCACAAGGTGATTTATGGCAGTCAATCAGTATGACATTGACCCAGAACAAGACGCTAAAATAGCGGATGCTGCGGTCGAGCATGGCAGCCAGAACATGGCCGCCCTTGCCTTGGGGATGAGCCGGGCGGCTGTGCAGAACGCCTGCCGCCGTCATGCGGCGCGGGCAGCCGCCATACTATCGCTCGACAGACCCAAGGCAGACCCGCTGCCGCCGTCTGATCTGCCGTTCGCAGAGCGGCTGGCGTTGATGAAGAAGCGCAACGCCTTGCGGATTGCGCACGCGCAGGCGCAAGCATGGCAGACCGTGCGGATACCAATCAAAGGGCCGTATGGTATCTGTTGGTTTGGGGATCCACACCTCGACGATCCGTACTGCGATCTGATTGGTTTTGAGCGTGACGCCACAACCTGCGCGGAAACCGAAGGGCTGTATGGCGCAAACGGCGGGGACTCAATTAACAACTGGGTCGGCAAGTTGGAGCGATTGTATGGCGAACAGTCCGCCACGGTATCAGAAGGCTGGGAACTGGTCGAGTGGGCGCTGAAGGACTTGGGCGTTGATTGGCTGCTGTGGATTCTGGGCAACCATGACACATGGAACTACGGCAAACGCATCTTCGACGGCATGAACACCGAACGCATCCTGATGCGCGATTGGGACGCCAAGCTACAATTAATCTCACCATGCGGCGGCGTCACCCGTGTCTGGGCGCGGCACGACTTCAAAGGCCATTCGATGTACAATGAACTGCACGGCCTGAAGCGGGCGGCAATGATTGACGAACATGCCGACATCTACGCAGCGTTTCACAGGCATACTTTTGGCACCGGTCAAGGCGAGTTTGCTGGCGGGCGGCGGTACACGCTGGTGCGCGCCAAGGGTTACAAAGAGTCCGACGACTACGCGCTGAAAGGTCAGCTTGCAGAACAGCGCAGCGGACAGTCAGTGGTCACGGCCATCACGCCGCGCAACGGCGCTGCCCCGGCGGTCAGCGTGTTCGAGGACGTGCAAGAAGGCGCGGCCTTCCTGACGTACAAGCGCAGAAAGGCTGGTCTATGATCGACCTCTTGTGGTATTATACCTTCCGGTACGGAAAACGCATGGGCGTTACGCAATGAGCATTACTCTCGGTCCCCGGTCTATCTCGCGCCTTACGGACGTGCATCCAGATCTAGTCCGCGTCGTCCACCGCGCCGCCGTTATGTCCAGTCTGGATTTTGCTGTGCTGGAAGGGTGGCGCAACTTGGATCGTCAGAAGCAACTGCTGGCACAAAAAGCCACCAGAACGCTTAATTCTCGGCACCTGACCGGGCATGCTGTTGATCTGGCGCCAATGATAAGTGGCAGTGTGGCTTGGGACTGGCCACTTTATCACCGGCTGGCTAAGGTGGTGAAGGCCGCTGCAGCGCATGAAAACGTCCCCATCACTTGGGGCGGTGACTGGCGAAATTTCAAAGACGGACCACATTGGGAATTACCGTGGAAGCAATACCCATTAGGAGAGTGATATGAATATCGTAACCTTCATCCTGACGCGGCTCAAGGAGCCATCAACCTACGCTGGTCTGTCGGGCCTTGCGCTGGCCTTTGGTATCTCCAGCGACCTGTACACCGCTGCATCGTCAGCTATTGCCGCTGTTGCTGGCTTGGTTGCCGTTGTTTTGGCAGAGAAGCCTAGCGCGTGATTAAACTCGTGACGCTCCTGCTGTCGCTACTTGACCGCCTGTTTACTCACAGGAGGGACGTGAAGTTGCAGACACAGGGGCGTCAGGAAGCGGTTAAGGAAATGGACGATGTCATTAAACACCAAATTGAACTTGGTGAGGCGGCTGTCGCTGTGCCTGACCCTGTCCGCGATGAGCGGCTGCGCGACCGTTTCGACCGTTCCCGTCAATAGCTACTGCGCGATTGCCCGGCCACTTGGCTATGACGCCACTAAAGATACGGCTGAGACAGTAGCGGCGGTAGAGGCCCATAACAGCAAATGGGTTTGCTTGTGCGAATCAGATTGTCCTGCTGGCGTAGCCCCATGAAAGTGGTATAAGGTCGCATCATGGCCACAGCGATGACCTATAGCAGCTTGCTGAACGACCTCCGGAATTATCTGGAGCGCGGGGCAACGCTTGCGACGGATCCTTCGGTCTACCTTCAGCTTCCCAGCCTTATCGGTCTCGCTGAGCGACGCCTTGCCCGTGAACTGAAGATTCAGGGAACCGTCACCGTCGTGTCGTCGACCCTGACTCAGGGAGAAGCTACCTATTCCAAGCCAGATCGCTGGCGCGAAACCGTCAGCATCCGGGTTGGCACTGGCGCTGGCTACAACGTCACGCAGGAAGTCTTCCCGCGCGCGTATGAATATATACGTCAGTACTGGCCGAACCAAACGCTAACCGGAACGCCGAGGTTTTATGCTGATTATGATTATTCGCACTGGTTCTTCGCGCCTACACCGAACGCCCCGTTCCCTTACGAACTGATCTATTATGAACTGCCGCCGCTTCTCGGTGACGACGTTCAAACGAACTGGTTCACGGAATACGCGCCAAACGCCTTGCTCTACGCCTCGCTTATGGAGGCCGCCCCGTTCCTCAAGAACGAAGAGATCATCCCGATCTGGCAAGGATTCTACGACCGATCCGTCGCCGCGCTGAACGGCGAAGATATCCGCCAGATTGCTGATCGTGGCATCATCCGCAGGGAGGATTAAAGGTGCCCAGTTTCACAAACACTTTTGGCGGTACAAACATTTACGCTGCAAACGTCAGCTATCGCGCCATTGCGCTGACTGCCAACGTAACGCTGACATGGCCGACTGAAGTTGCCACCAACACCGACGTCGTTTCGTCCATCATGGATGTCACGCCGTCTGCGGGCAGCCTCACAATCCGCATGCCTGACGCCACTCAAGCTTCGGTCGGCGAGACGGCGCTGTTCTTCAACGTCGGCGCGTTCTCGTTCACGGTCGCTGATAACAGCGGCAACACGATCCAGACGATTGCCTCCGGTGAAGCATGGCAGATCTACATGATCGGCAATGCAACCGTAAACGGCACATGGCGCGCAATTGAATATGGTGCAGGTACGTCGTCCCCGTCCGCGAGCGCGCTGGCTGGGGCTGGCCTCAAGGCCATTACCACGACGCTCAATCAAGCCGCGCCAACGACATTGCTGTCTGCCAATTACACGCTCACGTCCTCAGATCGTGCTCGCGTCCTCGTATGGAACGGCGGCGCTGGTACGTTCACGATGCCGTCAGCGGCTGCGGTCGGAAACGACTGGTTCTTCGACGCGCGCAACTCCGGCTCAGGCGGCCTTACGATTGCTCCGTCTGGCGGCGAGCTCATCAACGGCCAAGCGTCTTTGGTGTTCAACCCGGGTGATAGCGCGCGGATCCTGACTGATGGCACCAGCTTCTACACGATTGGCTACGGCCAGAGCGCGTCGTTCTCGTTCGATTATGTGTCGATCAGCCTGACTGGGCAGCCCAGCCCCTACACGCTCTCGGGCACCAACCTGAACCGTATTGCCTATCAGTTCAGCGGCGTCCTGACCGCGAATATGCAGATCATCGTGCCTAACACGATTCAGCAATACTGGGTTCGAAACACGACCACCGGAAGCTACACGCTCACCGTTAAAACCTCAGCCGGCACGGGCATTGCTGTCGTTCAGAACGGCGCTGCAATCCTGTACTGCGACGGCACGAACGTCGTCGAGGCCGACACCAACAACCTGTCGACGCCAATCGCCATCGCTCAGGGCGGCACCGGCGCCACCACTGCCGGCACAGCGCTCATCAATCTTGGCGGCACGTCGCTGGGCATTGGAATCTTCACCGCCGTCAACGCTGCCGTGGCTCGCGCGTCCATTGGTGCGGCTGCATCAGGCGCCAACAGTGACATCACGTCTCTGACCGGGCTTACGACGCCAATCAGCGTGGCTCAGGGCGGCACCGGCGCCACCACTGCCGGCACAGCGCTCATCAATCTTGGCGGCACGTCGGTGGGGATCGGGGTCTTTACCGCTGTCAACGCTGCTGCGGGGCGCGCGTCCATTAGTGCAGCTGCATCGGGTGCCAACGCGGACATCACGTCCCTCTCGGCTCTTACTACGCCAATTACTGTGGTTCAGGGGGGCACCGGCCAGACGACATACACGAACGGTCAGTTGCTCATCGGTAACACCACTGGCAACACCCTGACGAAGACGACGCTGACCGCTGGCACCGGCATTACGGTTACGAACGGCACCGGCTCAATCACGATTACCAACACCGGCCCTGACTCGTTTCCGGGCGTCGGTATTGCGTACTCCACGGGTACAGCGTGGGGCACCTCTTACAGCACGACCGGTACTGGTCTGGTAGTGGCGCTGGCTGCAGATCCCGCGCTCACTGGGGTGCCAACGGCTCCAACGGCGACTCTCGGAACTAACACCACGCAGATTGCAACGACCGCTTTCGTGACGGCGGCGGCGTTTTCTGCAGCGCTTCCCGGTCAAGGAGGCAACGCTAGTAAGTTCCTTACCACGGACGGCACCAATGCAAGCTGGAGCTACGTGCCACTGACGACTGGCGTCTCTGGCACTCTCCCTGTTGCTAATGGCGGCACAGGGGCGATAACGCTTACTGGCGTGGTGAAGGGCAACGGTACTGCGGCGTTCACCGCCGGGACAGTGGCGCTTGGGTCTGAAGTGTCTGGCACGCTGCCTGTTGCCAATGGCGGTACAAATGGAACCGCGGCACCGACGGCTGGCGCTATTGCATACGGCACCGGTACGGCTTACGCATTTACTGCCGCTGGAACAGCCGGTCAGGTTTTGCTATCTAATGGCGCGTCCGCCCCCGCGTTTGGTGGCGTTGACGGAGGGACGTTCTAATGGCGGCTTCAGGCTTCACGCTTGTTCAACTATATCGCACGGCAACGCCGGGGGTTGTTCCGCTTGCAGGTAACCTCTCGGCTGGCGAACTGGCTATCAACACTTCCGATGAGAAGCTGTTTTTCAAAAACGCTGGTGGCAGTGTTGTTGAATTTTCAGGTGGTTTTTCCTACACGACCGTCAAGACCGCAAACTATGCCGCACAAGTCGGCGAGGGTGTTCAGACTAACACGACCGCCGGTTCGTTCACGGTTACGCTGCCAGCCACGCCCGCGAGCGGTGATCAGCTTATCATCACAGACGCTGCAGAATCATGGGGCGTAAACAACCTTACTGTGGCCCGCAACGGCTCACTGATCGAAGGTTTAGCATCTGATCTAATCTGCAACATCAGTGGCGTCGCCATTACGATGATTTACACTGGAACGTCGTGGCAGGTGTACGCTCAGGCTGGCGGCGCTGGCGGAATCATCGACATCAACACGCAGACCACTGGCACGCTTGGTGTGGCGCGGGGTGGCACTGGTGCGACCACGTTGACTGCGAACTCGGTGCTTCTGGGCAATGGCACGTCTGCCGTTTCGGCTGTTGCTCCGGGCACATTGGGTAACGTGCTGACCAGCAACGGTACGGTATGGGTTTCGCAAGCCACAGTTAGCGGTGCAGAACCATTTGTGTTATTCGTAAACGGCGGCAACACGGCACCGGGTGATCCCCAGTCCGCGCTTGGTATCATCTAAGGAGCAAAGCATGTCCACGTCTGCTCAATACGCCTCAACGCCAGTCTTCGGATCAGCGACGCTGACGACGGCTGATACGTCCCTCACGGCGCCAGCCACTGTCGGTACCATCTTGACCGCAGGCGCGTCTGGAACCCGCATCGATTATATCGACATTCAGGGCGTGGCCACGACCGTAGCCGGCCTGATCAATCTGTTTGTCTTCGATGGCACAAACTACATCCTGTGGCAGCAGCTTCCTGTGCAGGCCGTAACGAGCAGCACGACGGCTCCGGCTTTTGCTTTGGCACTGTCCAGCAACGGTAACTCGAACATCATGCCGCTGACGCTACCGACCGGACACTCGTTGCGCGCCGCCGCTTCGGTTGCCCAGACGGGTGTTCGGGTGACTGCATACGGAGGTAACTTCTAATGAACCGTGGCACTTACGGGTATCCGCTTCCGCCTAACTATGCGACGCGCGTGGCTCCTCCATCGTGGATTAGAAGTCGCGCTTACTTTATTCCGGGGGCGTACAATGATTTTGTTGTTCCCCAGAACGTGTTTCAAATTTACGCATTCGTCGTAGGTGCTGGTGGATCGGGTGGCGCCGCCCTCGCTACTACTGGAACCGGATCTGGGGGTGGTGGTGGCGGCTTTGCTGTTGGAGTTATTGATGTTGTTCCCGGTCAAACGCTGCCAACTATTACGGTTGGCGCGGGCGGCGCCGCCGCGACCACTTCTGGGAGTGGAAATGCGGGTGGGACCTCTTCGCTTGGTACGTTGCTTACAGCGACGGGTGGAGGCGCTGGTTTACAACAGGCTTCTGGAACTGCTGCAACACTTGCGGGAGGCACGGGGGGCGCTGGAACCGCTGATGCTAGTGTTCGATCCTCTTTTACAGCGTCTGGCGGTGCTGGGGGTGGAAAAACGGTAGCTAATACTTCTAACAATTCCTCCCTTGGCGGCGGCGGCGCGGGTTCAATCTTTGGTACAGGTGGCGCCGGCGGTTCAATAAGTGGCGCAGCTAATCATACTAATATTACTACAGGTGGTGGCGGATTTGGCGGTGCCGGTGGCTCTATTTCTTCCTCGGCCACATCGATTATATCTAACAGTAAACTTGGAGGCGGAGGTCTGTTTTCTGGTGGAAATAGATTCTCCACCTCCGGCGCTACGGGCAATTGCACTACCGGCGGCGGAGGTTCTGCGACTCCGGGTTATCCAAATACTGCTACTGGGGCTTCAAATGAATCGAGTGATGGCGGTAGCGGTATATTAACCGTAGGTGGCGTAAACAGCTCAGGCGGCAATGGTGGATCCGGAAGCAGTGTAGCAAGCGTGTCGGATACATTTAACTATCTTACAGCTTTTGTCTCTCCGGGTGTTTTTAATGGATCCGGCGGTGGAGGTGGCGGTTCTCTTGGCGGGAACGGCGGTATTGGCGGTGGTGGTGGCGGCAACAGCGGTGTTGGCGGTATTGGTGGTGGTGGTGGTGGCGGCGGCGGACTTGGCGGACTTGGCGGTCTTGGCGGTGGAGGCGGTGGAGCTCGTAATGGTGCTATCAACATTGGTGGCGCCGGCGGTATTGGAGGCGGAGGAGGAGGGGTGTCAGGCGCTGTGCCAGACTTCTCCGGCACCGGCGGCTCTGGCATGGTTGTTTTGATGTGGACTGAGGGCTATTGATATGCGCAAGGCATGGATTGAAGACAACCGCATCCGCGACATCTGCCAAGGCGGAGATCCGAGCGCCTGCTACCACCCCGACGTGGCAGTCTTCTACGACACTGAAGTCCCTGACGACGCTGTTAACGGTGACGGCTGGGTCGACGGCGTTCTGGTGAAGCCTGAGCCTTACGTGCCGCCGGTGATCGATGTGGCGCCGGTGATCGATGCACCTCCCGCTGTGTGATAAGGTAGAAGCATGACGACACTCTCATCCATCCTTCCCCCGATCAGCCTCGCTTCTGCCACTGGAACCTTGCCTGTGGGCAACGGCGGTACAGGCGTCACGGTGTCTACCGGCACTGGGAGCGTGGTGCTGTCGATTGGGCCTTCAATCACACTGGCGAACGCGACGGGGCTGCCGCTCACGACGGGCGTCACGGGCACGCTGCCGGTGGGCAATGGCGGCACGGGCGCTGTGACGCTGACTGGCGTGGTGAAGGGGAACGGCACATCGGCGTTTACGGCGAGTACGGTCAATGTTTCTGAGGGCGGCACCGGCGCGGTGACGCTGACTGGTGTCGTCAAGGGAACCGGCACGAGCGCGCTCACGGCAGGCACGGTTAGCCTGACCACGGAGGTCTCTGGTACGCTGCCCGTTGCTAATGGCGGCACCGGCGCGGCGACGCTGACGGCAAACAACGTGCTTCTGGGTAACGGCACATCGGCATTGCAGGCGGTTGCTCCTAGTACAAGTGGCAACGTCCTAACCAGTAACGGGACAACGTGGACCAGTGCGGCTGCACCGGGGCCGACCATTCAAAATTTTACCAGCACGGGAACGTACACAAAACCAGCTAATGCAATAATGGTCCGCGTTGAGCTACTTGGTGCTGGCGGCGGCGGCGGCAAAGGTAGCTATAGTTCAAGCAGCGGCGGCAAAGGCGGTGGTGGAGGCGCGTATACAGTTGCATATTATATAGCGTCTGCACTGCCTTCCACTATGACTGTAACTATTGGCGCTGGTGGCACTGGGGCCACTACAAATAGCACCGCAGGAAATAGTGGAGGAAGTACCACATGGTCTGGAACTGGAATTAACACACTTACTATTTATGGAGGCGGCGGCGGGGGTAGTCAAGGTAGTAATGAAGGGGCGGGCGGTGGTGAATTTGGAGTACCTAGTGGCAGTTCTGGTGGCATTGGCGACGGACCTGCACCAAGTACAGGACCATCAGTCGGAAGTTATGGAGGGAACGCCGCCTCATCTGCCTATCTTGGTGGGGCTGGCGGCGGCACTAACACTAACTCGAATACCCCAGCGGTAGTTGGAGGGGGGTCTTACATGGGAGGCGGCGGCGGCGGCGCTGGAGGTAACAGTTATGGAAGCACAGGCGGCTACGGAAGTGACGGTGGAAGGTCTGGGGTTAAATTAACATCACTTTCTTCTGCTGGCGGAGGAATATCAGGCGGCGGAGGCACCGGCGGCAACACTAACGGCGGCACAGGGTCTAGTGGAACCACACAAGTAACTGGGTTTCTGGCAGGCACGGGCGGCGGCGGTGGCGGTGGCGACGGCGGCGGGTCTTTTGCTGGCGGCGCTGGCGGTGCTGGGGGCTATGGTAGCGGCGGCGGCGGAGGAGGCTGCGGTACACCAACTAATGGAAACGGCGGCAATGGCGGCAATGGTTTTGCCCGTATCACCACTTGGTAAGGATTTTGATATGGAAAATTACGCTGTTATTAAAGACAAAATAGTAATCAACGTTATTGTAGCAGATTGTAATTTTGCAAAAGCAAACGGGCTTGTTTTGTTGACTGATAACGCTGGTATTGGATGGTCATATATTAACGGCAAATTCATTGATGGACGCGTTTATTTTGAATCAGAAACAGAGTCAAACTTAACAGAAGAAGAGCTCCTCGCTCGGCTTCAGGCGCTTCAGGCGCAGATTACTGCACTGGAATAATCTGCGATGCTCGTACCCGTAAACGTCAGATCAGAGGCCGGCATCAAGCGCGACGGCACGAAGTTCGAGGGGAACTTCTACGTCGACGGGCAGTGGTGCCGGTTTCAGCGCGGGCTGCCGCGTAAGATCGGCGGCTATCGGCAGATCAGCAATTTCGCTGAGGGGGTCGTGCGCCAGTTCCACCTGCAGGCGCAGAACAATTTCACCTACACGCACATGGGCTACGGCGCCGGCGTGCAGCGCATGACCATCGACAATCTCGGCAACACGAGCTCCGTCACGGACCGGACGCCTACGACCTACGTGGGTGGCCCTGAGTTCATGTGGCAGTTCGATGCCCTGTATGACGGTGCCGGGAGCGCGACGGCGCTGATCGCCCATGCGGCCAATTCGGCAAACGATATTTCGACCGACGAGGTTTACTCGGCCTACATCGGTATTATCGATGGCACAGCGGCCCTGACGCCAATCCCGACGACTGGCGTCTCGGGTGGTATCGTGGTGCTGCACCCGTATCTGTTTATGTTTTCCTCGAACGGATTCGCGAAGTGGTCTGACGCGAACGACCCGACGAACTTCGTGAGCGGTGACGCGGGCGACGCGTTCATTTCATCCTCGAAGATCGTCAAGGGCCTGCCTCTGCGTGGCGGCGGTCAGAACCCGGCGGGTCTCCTGTGGACGCTCGATAGCCTGATCCGCACGTATTACACGGGTGGCCCAGAGGTGTTTGGCTTCGACACGATTAGCTCGTCGTCGTCGATCATCGCGGTCAACAGCGTGATCGAGTATGACGGCATCTACTTCTGGGTCGGCGATGGCCGCTTCATGATGTACAACGGCGTCGTTCGCGAAGTGCCGAACAACATGAACATCAACTATTTCTTCGACGGGCTAAACCAGCCGTTCGCGAACAAGATTTTCGCCTACAAGGTTCCGCGCTTCGGGGAGATCTGGTGGTGCTATCCGCGCGGCGAGGCGACTGAGTGCACGCATGCGGTGATCTATAACTTCCGCGAGAATACGTGGTACGACACGGAATTGCCCAATGCCGGGCGCTCTGCGGGTATCTACTCAGGGTCCCTGAACGAGCCGATCCTTGCCGGCATCGATCCGATCAGCCCGGGCGTGCCTGACATTCGCATCACGGAAGATAACAACACCCGCATCACGGAGGACAATCAAACCCGTGTCGTGGACAATGGGCCGACGCGCTTCAAGATCTGGCAGCATGAGTTCGGCGTCGACGAGATTGACGGCGCTCAGATCAATGCGGTCGAGAGCTTCTTCGAAACCGGCGACATTGCGTTCATCGTCTCGGATCCGCCAAAGAACCGGGCGATCCACGTTGAGATGATGGAGCCTGACTTCGTACAGGCCGGCGACATGACCGTGCAGATTACGGGCCGCATCAACGCGCGGGCGCCTGAGGTTTATGGTCCGCTGCGGACGTTCCCTGCAGTGCCAGCTGAAAAGTATGAGCAGCAGGTGTTCTTCAAGGAACAGCGCCGCGAACTGCGGTTTCGCTTTGCGTCGAACACCGTGGGTGGAAATTATCAGATGGGACAGGTGGTCGTTCACATCGAACCGGCTGACGGCAGGTATCAGAGCTAATGTTGAAGCGCTTCACCACGACCATCGACCCGCGCATCGTTGACAACGTGGTGGACTGGGCGGACTTCATGTTTCCCTCCATCGAGGACTTCGGTGTGGCTGCCCGCCTCATGGACGAAAAAGATTGGAAAATCTGGGCCTCTGGGCTATCTAGTATCGCGTCTCTCGCCGAACTTGGTGTGCCTAATGCGTATCAGTTTGACGATTGGCGGGAATGGGCGATGCGTTTCAACGACGTGATTAGTCAGGGATCGTAGGACGATGGCTCTCACACAGGAAGAAATGGCTGGTCTGACAGCCGCAGCGGCTTTGATGCAGCAGCGCGCCCAGAGTGGGGTTAACACTCCCGGTGGTCTCATGGTTGGGCAGGCGGGGGAGCTAAGCGCTGCTGGCTCCGGCATGGCGGGATCACTCTATGATTATGCGAAGACCGCGCCAGTTCTGACTTTGGAGGGGAATAAAGAATACGAAAATCTGAACTTCCAGCCGCTGCCGGGGCAGATGTACCGCCTCATGGTGAACGGTAACGAAGTTGGGCGCGGGAACACCCCTGATGCAGTCGCAAACTTGGTTTCAACTGCTAATCAATTTTCAAAAAATGGCGGCGCCCAGATTGACGTTCGACTTCAGAGCGCAGAACAAGCGTTTATAGACGGAGAAGTTAAAGCTGTTTTTGCCGATACCTATGTAAACGGCGCAAACAATAACGGTTTTCTTGACATTGCAATACCGGTTGCGCTGACGATTATCGGCGCCGCTTACCTTGGGCCCTTGATTATGGCTCAAGCTGCTGCTCCGGTAGGCGCGGGCACTGCAGCAGGGGCTGCTGCTGCCGCAGCAGGAGCAACTACTGCGGCGACCACTGCGGCTACTGCTGCTGTGGCAGCCAAGGCCACGGCTCTTGGTCTAGCTGCGGGTGCTGGTATCGGTTCCACTGCTGGTAACCTTCTGGTTGGGCAGCCTCTTGATGAATCACTTACTAGGGGCTTAACTACTGCTGTAACCGCTTATGGCGGTGCTGGGCTTGGTCCGATCATTGGGGGCGGCTCTTTTGGTGTTGCCGGTGGCGCCGCTGGTGCGAATTTTGCTGCCAACATTGCTCAGGGAAACTCGATTGAAGACTCATTAAAATCTGCTGTGATTTCAGGTATTGCCGCTGGCGGTGCAAATGAACTCTTTGGCGGCGGTTCTAAATCTAGCACAAACACGTCACCACCGCCGCGACCTCCACCGGTACCGTCCACTACCAATCTTGGCGCCGGTATTGGTAGTACAAG
>Ga0181357_1000484_pt1 | contig 15037 bp, 20 predicted proteins | sample Fa13VDMM110DN_FD_130094 | JGI IMG/M metagenome (GOLD analysis project Ga0181357, IMG submission 130094) | Freshwater viral communities from Lake Michigan, USA - Fa13.VD.MM110.D.N | ecosystem: Environmental > Aquatic > Freshwater > Lake | place: USA: Michigan | collected 2013-09-24 | reverse complement strand
AGTACCGCCGATAGGCTGAAATATGGTCTTTGTGTTATCGCCGACTCCTTTCATACACACATCCATATATTGAGCCGAAATAGCGGGTGAATTAACATATGGAGTGGTTGATCCAAATGTCCCCTGATATTGACGAATGCCAAAAGTATCTTTACGAACCATTAACACATTCGTACCGCCACCAGAACTATCAGTCCAGCCGTTCATACCAATCGCATCAGCATATGGTCCTCCACCATCGTTGTTCCAAGAAGCAAAAAAGAACTGTTCCGTTCCAGCGTTAATATCTTTGGGTCTAAGACTTCTGTCGTCCAATCGTCCATATCCTCCCGATGGATTGATAATCACACAATTCATATCACCACCCGCTGTAATCGTATTAGTCGCATAGAATGAATCCGCACAGTTGATTTGAGATCCTGATGATTGATATAGAAGGCTGTTTGCAAACACATTCGCACTTGTTGCATATGGAATATAACTTACTCCTACCGAACCCGTAAAAACCGCACTACTTGGCGTAAATTTCACGATTTGATTTGAACCATTTAATCCAAGGGAAAACGTCGCCGTTGCCGTTGCGGGTGTCATCGAAACGGTGTTGGTGAACGAGTTCGTCCCCGAAAGCGTATTATTTCCTGTTAGAGAGGCAAGTAAGGCGTCTTGTGCGTCAACATACGTTTTATTGGTAAGATTGTTTCCTGTGGGTGCTGTCGACGAACTAATTTTATAAATTCCTAAGTCGACATCACCGGTAGCCCCAGTATATGGCAGTTTAAGGGCGTCTTGTGCGTCGACATACGTTTTATTTGCCCCGTCGAGACCTGTGCTAGGAGCAATCAGATTTTTAACGACTGATCCCATACCTGTCAAAGTAAACGCATTCCAATAGAGGGTATTGATCCCACTTACAATTTGTGTTGAAAATACCAATAGTAGATTGGTGAGTGTTGGGTTAATTGTACCCGTAAATACATTGAATCCGGTTGTGTTGGGAGGGATTGCAAATGATAGTAGTTGGATACCTCCCGAGAGGTAATTCGGGGCTGATGCCTCGTAAATATAAATTTGTGTCGTATAATTGGGATCGATACACTTGACCGATATCGATACGCTATACTTTTCGCCAGCGGTAATAGTACCGAGAAACAGAGAGGCAAATGTTGCGGTACTTGTTGACTCGTAGACACCGCCCGCATTGGTTATCGTCCCGAAATTATTCCCAACGACGATTGAGGCGGGATTGTACCCAGCTAATACGTTATTGAGTTCTGTCCTAACGAGATTGGATAGACTAGTATTACCAGCCACTCCCACAGTGAAGGCTTTATTGCCAAGATTAGTATCACTAATGGCGTTGTTATAAGGTACATAATATTGATCGACATAACCTACTGTACCGGTGGTTGTCTGGTTTAGAGCGAGGAGATTGACAACGTCTGTATTGATCGTGGGAATATACGATGTTCGAATAGGCTGAACGCCAACATCTACCGGCTTGTCAGCCCCAGTATACGGAACAAGCGCCGTTAGGTCTATATTATCCCCATTTATTGAAATTCCGTTTACGTCAAGGTATGTTAGCCCGTCGAGACTATTCGCGAAATATTGTTGTTGAAGACCGTTTATTGACATTTTATTTATCCTTTATTATAAAGAAAATATAATGTCAGCACTTAAATCGCATCCTCTTACCGAAAAGATGAAGCCCCGTGACAGTCAAATTATTGAAAGCGATGGCGTGTTACCTCTCGGTTCGAGAGTCCTATTCTTCATAGGGGGAAAAGGCTCTTCAAAAACAACGACTGTTCTCAATCTATTAACGCTAAAAGAGAGTCCCTATCGAAAGTATTTCAAGAATATTTTCCTCATCTCACCGTCGGCTTCTGCCGATAAAAAACTATCGGGTCTATACGACGAACTCGAAAAAGAAGACAAAGTTTATGATACCCTAAATGACACAGTCGTTCAAGAAATTGTGGACCGGTTAAAAGAACTCAATGAAGAGCATCCAAAACAGCAGAATTTGGTTATCATCGATGACTGCAGTCATCTTCTTCCAACAGGACGCAAACCTAGTAAAATCTCGGGACTTTTTACGAATTCGAGACACTTAAAAACCAGTGTTTGGCTCATATCACATAAATTCACGAGCATCCCGCCGATGATTCGAAATCAGGTTGACGGTCTGTTTATTTACAAGACGAATTCAAAGAGCGAATTGAAATCGTTTCAAACGAATCTTAACGTCGACGAAGACGTGTTCGCCCGTAATTTGAAGGAGGCCACGAGTAAACCATATGGGTTCTTGTTTCTCAATCTAACGGGAGCCAAGCCGAAGTATTTCGACCGTTTTGACGAATTACCAGAATAAAATATTTTCCTATATATTATAAATGATTGTACAAATCGTCATCCAAGATAACAATCTCCAATTACCCGACAGAGCATTTTATCGATGTGGTCTGTTCGGCCGATACAAAGCCCGTCTTCAAACTATCGTATTCGCTGATGTTGTTCTCGCCACATCAAATCGTGTTATTCGCCTCCGTAGCGACTGCTTCAAAGGGACAAACGGTACTTTCCCCAGAGATATAGTGTTTCTTAATCAACAGCACCACACGCTAGGAAACCCGGGTGGTTCTTGGCACTTTGAAATTGAGGCTCAATCTGGTGAAATTGATCTCGAATTGATTTCAAGTATCGCTTATGATGGAACAACAAACAACGTATTCGACCTTGCTATTATTACGCTCGACGTAGAAAAAATCGAATAAATAAAAAATTCTCTTAATATAAAATGGGCTTATACTTATCGTCAAAGCAACGAAACAAGGCCCAACACTCACTAAATGGCAATGGTTGGCTATCCGATTTGTGGGAGGGTATCAAGGCTCCTTTCAAATTTGCGTACGATAAAGTCGTAAATCCGGTATTCAACGTTCTGTCGTCTGGTTACGACAAGATTAAGGGTTTCATCCCGGCACCGCTTCGAGCAATTACCGATACAATTCAAAGCACGGGCAAACAGGTACAATCTGGCATTGGTACCGCGCGAGACGTGTTGGGGGCCGTGGGGCTTCAAAAAGGAGGTATGATAACTCGAGATATGGCTCGAGAAGCCGAACCATATGCTCTCAAAAAGCATTTTCAAGCATAAATAAAATAAAAAACAAAATTTTTATTTTCTCAATAGAGAAAAGGATGTCCGCTCAATTCGGTAACGGTCCTAAATCTTACCCGGTGTCTGTCGCTTCGCAAGACCTTCCCCAAGCGTGGTTGTCGTCCAGCGACCCACGTGTTGCAGGTGCAACCAAAAAAATCGTTTCAATTTCTTCGCAGAACGGTACACAAACTTCTGGAGGTCAACTTTCGTTCGTTCTGCCCTCCTCGATGGGAAGTGGTTTCCTCGCTTCTGGTTCGGCGTACCTCAAATTCACAGTCGATGTTACCCAAGCTACCGCCAGAAGCTTTATCTTCTCAGGGTATGGCAGTGCCTCAAACGTCGTTAATCGTATGACCCTCTTATGCTCTGGATCAATATCAGAGCAAATTTTACAATATAATAAGACCTATAATTCGCTCCTCTTACACGGCTCGAGCCCTCAATTCGCATCCAACGACGATGCCGTTTATCAACAGTCATTCGGCGCCGTTGCTAACACGGCCGCCGTAACGGTTTGCATTCCTGTTATGCTCGGCACATTCAATTCCAAGCAGCATCTGCCACTCTTCCTCTTGAATTCGTGTCAATTAAACGTCGACTTGGATAGTTTGGCCAATGCCATTACAACAATCGGTGCGAACGCCATTACGGAATATTCGGTTTCTAATGCGACATTATGCTTCGAGCAGATCAACCCAGACCATTCATTTGAAGCCGGTATCAAATCGATGCTTTCCACTCGTTTATTCCAAATGGGTCTCACCACGTACTACAACGGTCGTGTCGCACAGGCTACAGCAATTTCGCAAAATGTGGGTCTCAATGCAAGCAGTGTTAGAGCCGTGCTTTGGAATAACAGCCCCGCCGAGTTGGTGACAACCGCAGGTCATTTTACATCAGCCGGCCAAACATCTTGTCGAGTCTATGCCGATGGTCAGCTGGTGGCCAACGTTAATTTAGACAATGAGCCGCAGCAGTTCATTGAGATGAACCGTGCCCTCTCGGTGATGTTCGACGCCTCAATTGTATCGATTGGAGCCGACGCCGACGAAGCCCCACCAGCGACTGTTAATGCCTCGACCATCCAGACGAACACTCGTGCTCGTTACACGGCGGGTTCGTATCTTGGCGGTCTCTCTTTGTCCAAATCTGCCGACGCTGGGTTTTCGTTCAAGGGAATCCCGGTGAATAGTCTCAATATCGAATTCGCGGGAACTGGTACGACGGGTACGTTTAACTACTACGTAATTTTGGATCAGATTTTAACAATTGATCAGATGGGTACGGCGAGTCTCATTCGTTAAAACAAAAATACATCAAAATAAATTAAATTATAATTTATTTTCTCATATAATAAATGGAACAGATTCGCGAAACGGTTAAGAAAAACCGCCCTTCTCTATCAGATTCCTCAGTTAAGACCTATACCAGCATCATATCGAATCTGTATAAGTATATGAAAAAGACCCAAGATGTCGAAGGAGCCGTCGAATTCTTTTCTAAGCATCCCAAGGACGTAATGGAATATCTCAAAGACCGAGACGGTAGCAAACGTAAAACTCAATTAGCTTCTCTTGTTGTTCTCACGGAGAAGACGCCCGCTGTCGAGATGTACCGCAAACAGATGTTAGACGATGCTCACGCTTACAACGACAGAGAAAAGGATCAAGAGAAAACAGAGAGTCAAAAGGAGAATTGGATTACACAAGAAGAATTGAAGGCACTCTATGCGGAACTTGATAAAGACAATCGACCGTTGCTTTCAAAGGCCTCGTTGAGACCGGCCGAGTTTCAACGTTTACAGAACTTTGTGATTCTGTCGTTGTATGTATTGCAACCGCCCCGTAGATTGCAAGATTACACAGAGATGCGCATCAAGGGCGAGATCGACAAAACAAAAGATAACTTTATCGATAAATCAAAGTTTATCTTCAATAAGTATAAGACGTTCAAGGCTCACGGAAAGGAAGATGTCGCAATCAACCCAAAGCTTAAATTCATTCTCGATAAGTGGAAAAAACTAAACCCCCACGATTGGTTGCTTGTTGGAATGACCGATAAGAAGTTTTCGAGTTCACAGTTACAACAGCGTCTAAATTCCATTCTTGGAAAGAAGGCCAGTGTCAATATTCTTCGTCACTCATTCCTCTCGGATAAGTATAAGGACATCGATTTGCGAGAGATGGAGCAGACGGCCAAAGATATGGGCCACACAAAAGAACAAGCATTGTTATATGCAAAAAAGTAAATTTTTATTATTCCTAATAATAAAATGCGACTAATGGATGAAATGAGATATACTCCATCGGGTTCAATTATGAAAGGTCCTCCGCAACCGAATGTGATTAAAATCATCAAGGACACAGTAGCGATGAAGAAAGGCGGAAAAGTGATGAAGAAACCGGCGAAGGGATCAAAGGCGATGAAAGACAAGATGGCAAAATTGCGAGCGATGAAGAAATAAGCAAATAAACCAATATATACCATACGAAACATTAGATATTAACTAATATACATCATATTAACCACGATATATGGTGAAATAACAGTATTTTATGATATATATAAAATTTTATATCAATCGTAATATGCCTATTTATCACCATATATATGGGTTTATCGTATAATATATCTACTTTTTACGATATATTATAGTTAATTACTGTATTCTAGTAAGGGATCCGATAGGAATGTAGATATAATTCTTTTCTTTGTCTCTTACCCCTGCTCTCCAACGTCGAAACGGTTTACACTCAAAAGATTTAAATACCTCTTTGTTGTAGGTTATAAAATAAACTCCGTCAGTGAAGTAAAAAACAAAGATGACGTTTTCGCCTGCTTTGTCCTCTCCAATTAAAGTTGTTGGATATTTTTGATATGCATTGCGTCGACTCTTGACTTCGTATACATTTTGCTTTCCTCTAAAATCATATCGAGAAAATAGACTGGTATCGGTAAGCTCATCCTTAAAAAATCGTTCGAGAATTGGTTTGATAGTTTTTTGATTCAGTAATCCAAACTCACAATCTTCAAATGACATATTTATATTACCAAATATAAATAAAAATTATTTATATTCATATATTTTTGTTATTCGCTTTTCTCCATATCATCGATGTTGATTTGACACTCGTGTTTGATAATCGCGTAAATAAGAGTATCCTCAGGACATATAGCGTCGTGAATACTGGTACCCATATCGTTTACGAGTGCTAACGCCTCGCATAGTCCATATTTCGAGATGATAGTCATCTTTTCTTTGTAAGAAAGAACCATTGATATCCATTCATCCAGATATTCATAAATGGTATCGTTGATCCACTCCTGTTGATTCTCCTTTTCAACGTGAAAATAGAAGTCATCTCGATTCTGCCGGATAAACTCCTTCTCAAACTCCTCTACCTCATTGTAAACACGATAGTAACCAACGCCGCGAGTCATCTTTTGATAAAATTAACCTGTATTATCCCCTCAAAAATCATTTTTATTTTTAAATAATAATTATTATTTTTGTTATTCGCTTTCTCGTTTTTCATCGTTTTCTTTTTCAAACGCTTTTTGATTGAAAGGCATAATAAGCTTTGCTTTATTCTTCAAAACTTCGTGGTAGTATTTGCGGTGATAGGCTCGATGATACTCGGCATTGTACGATTTAGGCTCTTCTTTATAATCCTCACCTATTGTGTAGGGTCTCGGGTCCTCGTCACAATCGGATAGGCGCTCGCTGAAATATCGTGAAATATTCTCAAGCGATGTTCCCGCTCCGTGTCGATGGTCTTTCAAACAGTAGGGGCATCGCACAACGATTTGTATTGTTCCACTGTATCGCGGAAATGTGATGTTACGAATTGATGCGATTGGTAATGACATTTATTATATATAAGATAAATATTTTTTAAATTGAAATTTATAAAAATATAAAAATATAAAAAAAATTGAATTTAAAAATAAAAATCTTTTCTATAATAAAAGATGGCAATTGCAAAACTTGGTAAATCGCATCGTATCGCAAAAGATAAGTATGACACCCTTCTATCTATTTCTCCCTCGTCTCTTTCGTGGGAAACGTTTAAAAACTTACCGTTTGAATTCCTCAATCAAGGGGACGGAATCACTCGCTTATTCTTTGATTTCGATTGTAAAATCGATAATGGGGATAAATCAAAAGAACAAGAAGTCGTTCGGGTATTAACTCGAAATTCAAATATTCATCAATTCGTTTTCACGAATGGGTCATACGAAGATAAACTATCATTTCACGTCATATTTCAAAACATCTATATCGAAAAGCCCAAATTCGAAGTTTCATTATATGATTTTCCGCGAATCTTTGACGGATTAGAACAATCACTAAAAGGTGAAATGGTTAACTCTGTTGATAAAGGAGTATATGCTAACAAAACGTGCTTTCGCCTACCATACGGAGCGATGCAAGACAAGACAAACATTCATATCCCTATGAAGAACACACAACCAGACCAATATATTATCACAAATGTACCAGAAGAACGTAACGACGAAATCGGCCAACCTCTATTTACGATTTTGCGTAAGCAGGAAGAGAAAGAGGAGAAAGTCAATATCACATTCGTCGAGGACGAGGACGAAAAAGACCCTACCGAGCGATCCGAAAAGATGATAGAGATGTTGGCGATGATCAAGAAAGAACGTTTTCGAGACTATGCCGAATGGTTCAAACTGCTATGCCTGATGAACTCAAACGGTTTGAAGAAAGAAGACTTTTTACGGTTTTCCAAAGAGTCAGGGTACGCGAAATACGATGAGAACGAATGCCTCGGCAAGTGGTTTAACATCGGCGAGAAAAAAGAACGTCTTGGCTTCCCAACGATCCATAAATGGCTCGAAGAGGATGGCGTTGACTGGAAAGCGCTCTTTTGCAAGAAAAAGAATCTATTGTTGAAAGAACTTCTTTCAATGTACGGAAAACAGAAGGAGTTTACCGATATGAATATCGCAGAAGCATTACTTAATCATTATACGGATAATTTGATTTATACATCGCAAGGATGGTTTCATTATAAGAACGGTTGGTCTCTTGGAGATACAAGCACCATTTTTCACCCTGTTATGAAGCTTCTAACAGAGGAATTACTTAAATTTTCTCGTATCAAAATAGATGAGAAAGAAAAAGAGAAACTAAAAGAACGGGCCAAGCTTTGCTCGGATATTAATAAATTGCAAAGTGCCTCAAAAATAAAATCAGTAATGGAAGTCGCCAAAGGTATCTTTTTGAATAATGACGCTCTTTCAACATTTGATACACAAGCCAATTGGTTTTGCTTTTCGAATCAAAAAGCGTATGACTTGAAAACAAAAAAGATAATCGATATTACCGCAAAAGATAGAGTTCTAACGACGTGCGGTTATCCTTTGCCAGAACGAAACGATAAAGATATCGAAGAAGTTATGTCGATTATCTCTACGATTATCCCAAAAGATAATATCAAGTCGTTTCTGTCTTCTCTTTCTTTGTTTTTGTATGGCGAAAATATTAACGAAAAATTTGTAGTTTTTCGCGGAGAAGGTCGTAACGGTAAAGGATTAATGATGTCAATATTAGAGAAGGTAATGGGGAACTATTATTATTTTCTACCGACAGAAATATTTACCGAACAGAGTAAGGGGGCCGGTCGAGCAACTCCCGAACTTGCACAAACACGGTGGGCACGCTGTGTAATGTCGAGCGAACCAGATGAGGGGAAACAAATTGTAAAAACAACGCTTAATCTTCTAACGGGAAGAGATCCAATTAACGTTCGAGCGCTTCATAAAGATTCGATGACTTTCACCCCGAAATTCACGCTTGGGATGATGTGTAATGTTGCTCCCAAAGTATCAGGAGGGATTAACAATGCGTTTGGTGATAGATTGCAATTTCAAACATTTCCCTATACGTTCAAAACAAAGGAAGAAATCGATGAATCCAATTCATATCATAAATTAATCGACGAGTCGTTAAAGGAAAAAGTAAAAACGAATCTATCGTTTCGCAATGGGCTATTTTATCTCTTAGCCGATGCGTGGTTTGAAAACAAGGGCAAATATATTAACTGTGAAGATAGCAAAGAAGAACAAAAAGCCTATATCCAAGAGAACAACCCAATTGTTCCATTTCTTGCACGATTCGAACCATCCACCGAATTCATTCGTATGCAGGGACGATTTGAAGCATCCAAAGAATTCATTCGTATGCCGGTCATACTCAAAGAATATAATGACCAGACATCGTTTAGCGACCAAAAACTAACAGCACAAAAATTTAGGGGGTTTCTCGAACAAGCACAAATTAAGATTATAGATGATAAATCACACGGTAACAAAGTATATCTTAAACGAATTCAAGAATAATTTTATATTTTCTAAATATAAAATTGATAATTAAATAGGTTTTAAAGATGGGGAAATGGGGAAAAAAAGGTCGTTATACCCCATAATATTATTAAAAAAAAAAAAGAAATAATATTTTATAGAAAGTTGGGGGCAAACGTATAAATTTCCCCATTTCCCCATATAGGTCTTAAAGGATTTTACTATCCAAAAACATTTTCTTTCGAATAAATGACGTATAGCATATCATCGATATCCTTCGCTCTATCATATATCTCTCTTACTGTCATATTACTTGCCATTATCTCTCTTCGTTTTCCCCAGAACAGAAATATTGACTCGTTGGGTGTCAATAGTACTTTTTCGCGTAACATATGTAGGAATTGAGCGACGCTGATGTCATATGGGACTAAGAACTTATTTTGTGATATATTTCCCCCCTCGACATAGACTGGGATTTTATCGGGATAGCGTTTAAACAGTCGTAAGACATCGTTGCGCCTCTGTTGTTCGGTTCGATGGATCCACTTCATTTATATAATAGTTATATTATATAAAATTTAGTCTTCTTTTACTCGCTGTCTTCGGCCGTACAATACTTTTTAACGTACCCATATACGTCGTCGCGGTTCTCCTTCTTGGTGAAGGCGTAGGTCCATCCTGACACCATTGTACCGAGCGCCAAGGACAGGGGACAAAACTGATTTACACATTTAGGACTGATAACGAGGGTGTAGATCATCTTACCCTCGACATCGTATTCTTCGTTATTAGCAGGATAGGTATTGAGTTTCCCGTCTTTCGCCTGAGCCTTCCAAAGACGCATTTGTTGTTTCATTTCATCTCGATTAAACACGCCGAAATCTGCCGAACGTGATACGAAGAAGAACACAATATCGGTCTTGTTTTTCGCATCAAGAATGAAACGACAAGCCTTACGCATCCCATTCATACTAAGCACAAGCGCACCAGCTTTCGAGACCTCCTCTTCGCGACGTTTTGACTCCTCTGGGTTATAGACGAAAGCGGACATATTCTTTGGATAATTTTAACCTAGTTTTTTCCCTGTAAAATCATTTTTATTTCCTTTAAGACCTATATATTTTGTAGAATGTATGCAATCGCTTTCTCTTTGTTTGTTGAGCTTTCACGTGTGAAAGGGAGACCGAGGGCGAGTGTAATTTGTTCGATTGAACTTTCGCCGTCGTCTGCCTTGTTCTTTCGAAAGACAAATTTGCGTAAAAATGCCTGATTGATTTTGCCTTGATTACGTAGAGCTTGCAGATCTTCGGCCGTTCGGTAATGCCTTGGGTTAGAGTCGTCGATGAAAACTAATTCGGGTGAAGGTTCATCTCTCTTTCTCTCTTCCTCTATCTTCACGGCGGGGGGTAGGACAAGAGGTGGGGGTTGTTGACCGGCCACAAGAGGGGGAGGTGGCTTTTCGGCTCTACCACGTGGCGAGGGAGGGGCTGATTGCATCTCTTCGATGATGGGTCGGTTTCTACCTCCTACATTAAATTGCGATTCAAGCATACGGCCCATATAGTCCCGAATCTCACGAGGAGGTAGAACTAGATTCATTTGAGGCTGTTGTTCGATGCGCTGAATAGCCGGTTGCTCGAGTTGCTTAGCAAAAACCGGCTCTAGCGTCCATCCTTGCCGAGCGTAGGGAGCGGGTATAGGAATTTGCCCGTATTGAGGAGTTCCAAGAACGGGTTGTAGACCTGTTCCAATCTTTTTCTTAGCCTTCTTAACCCGCTTTCGCTTCCGTTTCTTTTCGGTATTGATATTGACCTTGACGATTTGCGTTGCTCGTTGATTCATTTATATTATTAGGAAATAATTTTAGTTTTCAGATTTTTTAACTGATCAACGATTTTACTTCTCTCTTCAAGCAATGGATTTGTCGACTCCATATTTGTAGCTCGGTCAAGATGTTGTTCGTCTCGGCTGTTTCGGCTCTTCTCGTGAATGGTCAGTCGCATCGACCAGTTTAAGTTGCCCAAGTCGAGGGTATACGAGGTACTCGTCGAGAGGTAGATATCGATGATGTCAATAATACGGTTATTAATCTCTATTTCTAAATCATTGGGGTTTGTCCAGAGTATATAAGACTGCGGGGTGCTACTGAGTTGTACCTTGCCTAGGATGTTTGATATATTGCTTTTGTCAACGATATTCTCGTAGTTGGTGGTTTGTGCAAGTTGTTTGCTGCGGATATACACGGCGGTGTTTTGCGTCACATTCACGTTTTGTGTCGAGGTAGCGGGAGAAGATACAGAGGGGCTGTTGTAGGTAAATGTGAAGGCGTTAACGAAGCCGATGCAGGTCATAAAAACGGGTGAATTATTTTGGATCGTTACGGATAGAGAGATGCCTGAACTTGTTTCGCCAAATGCGAACGTGGCCTTGCCTGTGATTCGCTCGTAGGTGAAATTAAATTTGATCAAGTAGTTCGTGAGGGCATAGATTTGAGCTTGAAGCTTGTTGGCGATTTGGTCGAGGAGATTGAGTATGTTGTAATTTCCATTATCGATGGTAATCGTTGAAGTCGTAGTGATGCTCTGTCTAACGAATGTGAAATTAATAGTGTTATTCTCGTTGGTAATGAGGGGGAATGCATAGGGTAATTCGACGGAGCCGATGCGGACCGTAAAATGATTGTTCGGGCTTGTTAGGATAATCGGTTTGAATAATGATACTGTGTAGTCGCTTGATGTTCCGGTCGTTCGGTTCTGGCTGTTCAAAAACAAATTATATGTTGCAACTGTTGTCATTTATTATAATATAATAAATTACTTTGGATTTGATTTGAGTTTGGCTCTATATTTTCTTTGATTTTCTAATCTTTTTTCTTTGTTAGCTTCGTAATTTTTTTTACCGTATTCCAGGTTGTATTTTCTTTTGCGCTCAGCTATTTTTTTTCTGTTATCCACGTTGTATTTTTTGCAACGAACACTATGTTCAAGCCCAATAGGATCCCGACTATTAACAGCACCAACCGAACACTCTAACCAATATTTTTCTTTCTCTAATAACTGGGACTTTTCACATTGCTCCAAGATGACAAATGTACAATTCACAAAACCGTACTTATCGAACAATACCTTCGACTGACAAGTTCGGCAAGACTTGTGTACATATACCCTTGCTTTAAAATTCGTAGTGCTACCTACGTAACACTCCTGCAAATCCGGCGATAATATTTTATAAACGCAGATCATTTTTGAAATTAATAAGTAAAATATCAAAAATATCAATTTTTTTATATAATAAATTATTTCCATCTTTTGCTTAGATAAGCTAAATAGGGATTGCCCGATGATTGTTCCAACACCTCATCAATCTTTTTTAGAGCCTTCAAGTTCTTCTTCACTTCACGTCGAACAACCCGCTTCTTGTTCTTATACTCCTCACCGTCTGTTTCGGTCTCTGTCGTCTCCTCGTCGCTTGGTGGCGGAGCCTTTTGACTTCGCTTTACCGGTTTTTTCGCCTGAAACGCCGGCTTCTCCTCTTCCTCTTCCTCTTCTTCTTCTGTCTCCTCTTCTTGGGTGGGCTTTTCCCGCTTCTTATATTCCCTTTTGGGTAAAATCTTCACACGAATATGAGTTCCAGCATCAATGAGGGCTTGATCGTCGGCTTTACGTTTTGTCTTTGACAGTGCCTCTATTTCCGCCTTGGCTTTTCGTTTCTCTTCCCATTTGAGCTTGTTGACCTCTATCATTCGAAGCATATTTAGGCGCTGGGCTTCGCTCATCTCTCGCTTGATTTTAGTCTTGACGGCCGTCGTGGTAGCGATAGGCACGTCAGCAGGGGGAATGGTGAGGGTCTCTTTGGGGACAATCGAATAGCCGTCGTCATCTGTGGCCTCGCTTATTTTTGTCTTGCGGGGCATTACTTTGAAATAAGACAAGATAAAAAAATATAATAAAAAAAATTTATATCTATATAATAAAGATAATGGCATTTCTGCAAAAAAAAGATAAAGTGCCTGTCATTACGACTACCGAACAAGTCCCCGCCGAGTGGTTTCTCGAATTTAAAGACCTCAGCAAGCCGAAGTATAAAGAGTATATGGATGAAGAATTTCGTAAAAAGAGTATGCACAGTATGCTCACCAATATGGTCCGGGATATGAAACTCAAAGATTCTAAGTGACAAATTGATTTGGGTTGAGAATACCCCAGTTTTCAAGCTGTTTCTTTGCTCGAATCCCATACTCGGCAAAGTATGAGCCGGTGTCTCGGTCCGGCGCTTTTTGTAGGTTAGAGATGAGGCGTTCGTCGCTCTCCCTCACGAGGTCGTTTAGCTCCTTCCCTTTGACCCCTGATTTCTTAAAATTGTCGTAGTCTATATCGTGCTGACGACACGCTGAATCGCTTGCATTAGCTGGCTCTCCATTGTTTATCGGGTTGCCTGGCCCGCAATACTTGTAATTGCCGGGCGCAGAGTAAAATCCCTTTGACCAGTTACTGAATGTGTTTTTAACGGAGTCTACGATGTTTGTTACTCCTCTGGAGGCTCGTTCGAATAAATTACCGAACCAACCCATTTTATTTTAATATAAAATAAAATTTTACTTTACGTTCGGTAGTTTGATACCGGCCTTCTTCAACAGAGGAACAACTTTTTTGACGTGCCTTTTTGGTATAACTATTTCTCCAGCCTCTAATCTCGCGAGTACTTGGTCTGGGTCTTTATTTTTTAGTAGTTTCTTCGGTATGTTCTTGTGAGTGGTTTTTACGGTTCCGCCCTTTGTAAAATTGTGAGGTTTGATAACGGCCCCGCCCTTTTTGTATTTGAGGTCGTGACACATTTATATATAGAGAAAATAAATCAAAAAAGACGGTAAATGAAGATAGGTGAGAGCGCTTTGCACGGCTAAGGAGATGAGGTAATCTTTTATTCGTCGGCCCATCCCCTCAAAACTTTTAAAAGGATACGATAGACGGATTTGACACACGATGCTTTTCTGATTTTCTTTGTGATGAGAAGACGGTTGAAGTCCGCCTTGAAGGCTTGATGGTCGGGAAGGCCTTTGACAACATTTTCGGCGCCGACATCCTCCATCCAGTCGTCGCACGTATCATAATTGTTGATCACCGCAACGACGTGATAGGCTGATAGGTCTTCTTTGCCGAGGAGGACACGGTGTGATTTCTGGTGAATATTGAGAACACAGTATACTGAGTCGTTGAGTAGTTTATCCAGCGGGATATTTTGGTAGCTATCACGGTAGATCAGCACTTTTCCGTAGCTAGTGAGGACGTCAAGTTCGGCTTGTTTGAGTTCTCGGGAACATACAAGAAGAAATTTCTTCTCGTCGTCCTCGCCGATTTGGGCGACATCTTCCGCTTTTACTATCTTGGATAGTACGGGCGGTAGATTATCGAGTAGAGACATTTATATTAAGTATTTTTATTTTCCAGAAATCATTTTCGCCAATTTGTTAAATCGTTCCTCCGTTAGGTTCTTGTATTCTTCGAGGTCTCTTCGGCTCTGTGCAAGTTGATCTTCAAGGCT
>Ga0181357_1000482_pt1 | contig 15085 bp, 9 predicted proteins | sample Fa13VDMM110DN_FD_130094 | JGI IMG/M metagenome (GOLD analysis project Ga0181357, IMG submission 130094) | Freshwater viral communities from Lake Michigan, USA - Fa13.VD.MM110.D.N | ecosystem: Environmental > Aquatic > Freshwater > Lake | place: USA: Michigan | collected 2013-09-24 | reverse complement strand
CTTTTATAGCTGTCACTAAGCTTTAACCGAGAACTATAAATGTCAATAATTAAGATTGGCAGGTACTCAACAGATGGCGGGTATATTAGATTCAAAGTCTAGAATTATGGATGTCGTGATCACCGAGCAGGGTCGTCGCCAGCTCGCGTCCGGACAGATGAAGATCGAATACGCAACGTTCACAGATCTAGGGGCGTTCTACTCGGGAGATGAGAGCGGGGTAATAGAGGACCCGACTGGAAGAATCTATTTTGAGGCAGCTTCCGATCTGCCCTCGGATCTTATAACTTTTGAGACTGACGACTCTGGTCTTTTAGTTCCCTATCGAGCCGACAACTTTGGAGCTGGTGGAAAGAACCTAATCATTTCAGGCTCTGCTCGTGACAAAAGCGACGCAGCCGGAGCGGCAAACGCAATTTCAAAAGCGATACTTGAAAGTTGGAACTACCTGCAGGTTATAGGAACGGATGACCCACTCGACGACGAGCAGGGATTTACTCTCTCCAGAAAGACGGCAACATTTTCTATCAGAGACAATTTCCCATTCGGTCCCGGTGATGTGAAAGTTGCTGTTGTCGACGACATTGAAGGTCTCAGCAATGATGTGAGGCTATCACATCTAAAAAACTTCAAGTACCTCCCGCCGGTTAACTCTGCCGGAAAGCTAGCTGGTCAGCCAATAGGAAGTTTCCCGGATAACAACGAGAAGCTAGACGCTGACCAGCAGCACCTTGAGACAAGGATCAGCAGCCTTGAGTTTGCTGATTTTCAGTTTGTTCAGACTTCGATAGAGAACAATTTCATCATGCAGGTATTTGAACTTTCAGGAGATGATGGCGTCATTAAGCTTGACGTGATCGATTACGGTACGAAAAGAGCGTCAAATGACCCAAGCAAGTTCATAAGAACGCTCTTTGTGGGAAAAATCCTCCAGGACGGCTACTCGAATCCAACATTTGTCAACATCTTCACGATGGAAATAGGTTAAAGTGAAAGTTAAACAGAAGAATCCCGCGCAGGTGATCTCGATTAGCGATCGAATCGTCGAGGTCAGTCGAATCGAGGGCGACATGATCATCTTTCGAGCTTTTATCGATGTTGAGGCTGCGGCAGCCCTTGAGTATAACGTCAGCCTCTGCCAGTTTAGGGTCTTTAGCTCTACTGATCAGAGAATAGATAAACCGAAACTGTCTTCCATAGAATCTAGTGACGTTCTAAAATCTTCCACTTTGCGAAAAATCAACGCTATCCGTAGGTACACCAGCACAATAGCTCAAGGAGCCATCGACGTAACAAAGAGCATACCGAACGATCGTATCTCTTCTATACTTCGCGGAAAATCGGTCAGGTCAACCAAGATAATCAACTTGGACTCAAACGATGACGCTTCGTCACAGATAAAATCCGTTGACTCAGCTTCCTCTAACTCTGACACAGGTTCCAGCGATTTTATAGTCTCCTATTGCAATGACCTTGTCAATAGAAATAACATAGATCCAGCCTCGATCTTCAATGACGCTCCATTTCACGCATCGATACCGAAAGTCTCTCGTGGTATGAGGGCAAGCGGGCTGATGTCGAGGCTCGACCCGAAGGACCTCAAGCTTAGAAATTCTTATGTTGATAATACACGTAAGAGTCTTAGTGTGAGATTTGATAGTATCGAAGAGAACGTGGTCGAGGTTCCCTTCAGGTTTAAGGTCTCAAAAAGATTCATCGGAACATATCAGGTTGAGGTTGATGCAATTTCATCCAATAATGCAACTTCAAAAATTCAGACAATAAAGTTTAGCGTTGATCTTAGAAAAGCGTACGAAAACTATATCATTCCGACCCTACCTCCGACTCTTCAGATCACAAACGCAGGATTTTCAAGGTTCATAAGGATAAAGCAAAGAGATCAAAACGCAACCAGCGTAAGAGTGTACAGGAGATCATACTCTGAAAAAAATAGCAGCTTTTTGAACTTCACAGAGATTGCTAGCATTTCGATGAAACGTGGGGATGAAGCTCAGTTTGTTGATCGACCAGATGTGAGCGGACGCTGTCTCTACAGGGTGGTTCCATTCAACGATCTCGCTTTAACATCAGGAGAATTCTCAAGCGCCGTTGTTCCTGGAATCAGAAGCAATGAGAGGAAATCTCACAAAGATACTACGACCCTTCTGGCAGTTGAGAGAGAGGGTCAGGTGGTGGTATCAATTTTTAATGTCCCAAATGATGTGATATCGGTACGACTTATCAGAAAAAATCTGACTATTTTTGAGACGTCGTTCTCGTCTCCGTCTAACGTGGTTGATGGTCCTATAAGGTCCCTGAGCAGAATCAGCAGAAACGTAGACTTTAGCGATTACGCGTCAAGACATAATGCTGTCTATGAATACAAGGTCCTGATGATTGACGTTTTCGGAGATGAGAGAGAGTCGGAGAAAAATGCTGTTGTCCACTTTGTCGGAAATCCGGAGATTCAAGAGGGTCGAACGATTATAGTGCAGTCACAAAAAATTTCGAATGAGCAAGAGCCCAAAGTAACTTTTGAGATTAACGCTCCAACGGAGCAATCAACTCTTGACAACATTTACAACATACTGATTGACCAAGGCTTGAGCCAGCAGTATGTTGATGAAATAAAGCAGAACAGAGAGCTTTTCGGAAAAATCATAGCTTTCGAGATGCTTCGTTTCGATACCGTGCTGGGTCAAAATGAATCATTTGGAGTTGTTAAAGAAGGAACATTTGAAGACAGCTCAAGAACACGAAAAATTAGTAACGTCTCCCCCTTGAGAGCTGGTAGAAAGTACGTCTACAATTACAGACTCCTTATCAGGGCTCCTAGCACTCTGTTCGACTCTGCGTCTGTGAGCAGAATCGATCTTGAGACGGGAAAGTCGTTCACAACGAATCTTAAGAAGTTCAACGCTCCTAGAGCTCTCACAAGAGGAACACTAGCCTCAAATGTTATCCAGCAGAGAACATTTTCAAAGACAGGATTGAAGCCTGATCCGTCTCGCCTCAAGAATGAGGAGCTAGTTGCGGGAAGAACATCTCTCACAGGAACAACGGAAATCAGAATTCCAGAAGTTTCCACGTCTGTTTCCGCCCTGTCTGTTGAGCAAACGTCTCGTGGAAACGTGATTAGATGGAAAATAAAAGCTGGAATGCAGGAGATAGATCACATCATCGTTTTTGCTGATTACAATGGGACGCTAGCGCCACTTAGGGCTCTCCAGTATTGTGGAAATAACAACATGACGTACCTTGACGATCAACTTTCGGCTTCTATTAACGAAGCTTCATACTACATTCGCCTAGTTTTCCTTAATTTTCAGCAGGGTGAGTTGGTCGGTCCAGCAGGGGTTGAAGAAAATGCCAGTTAAGACAGCGATAGGTAAGGGTTCTAAAATTTCAACTCCGGCAGCTGGGACTCTTAAACGGGCATCTCCAGCAATCTCGGGCCTGATCTCAACAAGGTCAAAGCTTGCAAACTCCAAATCTGAGAGCACCAACAGGACGGAGAGCTCTCTTCCAACAGAAATTGTTGCTTTGATAGATTTCAATCGAGTCTACGGAGAGTCATTTCATCTTACTCAATACGGTGAATACTTCGAAGCTCTCAGCTCGATTCACTCGATCACCACCGAGGACGTAAAATATGTTGTTGATAAATCAATCGAGAATGACCCAGCAGGTCTCTGGGCGTCATTAAAGGAAGGCACCGATAAATCCGTGGCTGACGCCGAGGATTTTATCGAAGATCTTGCTAATCTGCTAGACAAAGTTGAGCAAGCAGAGATCTCTCTAGACATTAATCGATCAAACGACTCTGATCTTCAGGCTGCGGCGGTCGAGTATCTGCAGCCGAAGCTCAAGAAGTACGAGCAGCCCGCGGAAAACAGAAGCTTTCAGACTCGTGATTTTTATGCTCTTGGATCGACGTGGGCAGGTGAGCAGAGCCTGCAATCTCTTTTGACGGATATCAGGTACTCAATAACAAGAGAGGATCATCCAGAATATAAGACCCATATAATAGACGCTCTCTCGCATAAAAAAAGCAACGATCTCAATGAGGGTACGCATTGGAGCACTTTAGGTCGTGTTTCAGCAAACCCAAGCGATCGATTAATCGCATTTGCCACCTCACTTTCCCAGGTTATGTCCCTTTCGGTGGGCATAGAACGTCTCAGAAGCGATTCGATATCATCCAGAATAGCATTCGATCCTAATAATCTCAGCGCGATATTCGAAGGGACCAAGCGCGGTGATTCCATCCCATTCGCTGGGAAGCTTAGCAGCAAGATGGGCCCAGGTGTTGTGTCCCTTTCACTTCTCCAATTTAACTCACGCAACGGGAAGACAGTAGTTCCAGTAGCGCTCCGTGATCCGTCCAACGAGAAGTTCACCTCAGGACCGACAACGATGGTGAGAGACGCTTTGCAACAAGGAGATTACGAATTCTCTGATTTCTCTGATTACTGCGCACAGTTCGAGAATAGCAGAGTCGATATTGAGAGATACACTGAGCTTCTGGTCGGACAATGCGACACTAGCAATGTCCTAACGCCGATAGAGATAATGAGGACTGTCATAAAGCACTTCATCAAAGCTCTTGAGCTGGCCGAGTCTGATGATCGAGCTCAGTACGAGTTGATGGTCTTTAAGAAGTCAAACAGCGGTTCTGGCACTCTCACTGCTGTTCTCAAGCAGTTCATCCTAAGATCAGCCACCCGGACAAAGACTGTCCAGCTTGAAAGCGGCACTTCGTCTTCTGCGAATGGCGACGAATCTAAGTACAAGATCTCGCTCTCGACTAGTAAGACCTCGAAGGGTGAAGCACTCAAAGAAGATGCTGAGGTAACAACGACGCAAGTGGAGGATAAGTCTCCAAAAACTCTGACCAGAATTATTGAAAGGCTCGCGTCAGCCTCTCCAACAAGCGACGAGATGGCTGAGGGCGCGTATAATACCTTGTCCAACGTGGCAGCTGATGGTCCTCCGACCAAGCAGGAGATAAACGCTAGTATAAAGGAGCTAAAAGAAGCTCTCAAAAGATACGATGAGCGCCTCATCGCAGGGTATGTGCTGATCGCGACGGGCATCTACGCGATCGCAGGGGCGATCGAGGTTGCATCCGCTTTAGGTAAGATAGAGCAGACAAAAGCTAGAATTGAAACCTTAACGTCGGTGCTAGCAAACTCTCCGAAGTACGATAAGAAAGATACGGTCACGAAGTACCTCCGGGATATGACTCTGACCCCTGACGGAACTGTGGTCTCGTCTCTAGTCAACGCGTACAATGAGATCTTAAATTTCGCGGTGAGCAAACTTCCAGAGGGTCGAACTATGACCCTGGGGGATGGAACCACGAGATTTGGGAATTTTGATGAGCTCAGTCTCATGTCTCTTTTGGTTGAGATGTTCGTGCTTATGTCTTCAAGTATCAACGCGTCCATCAGCAAAGACTCGTTGGGCAACATGCTACTCATCGGAATGGATGCTCCTACGTTCAGATCAATGAAGATTGACCTTTTATCTCTGGTCCCCGATTCTGATGAGTTCCTGGTAGATTCGATAACATGCGACGACGCCCCCGACGTAAAGACTGCCACATCAAAGCTGTATGATGACATAAAAAAGTACCAGAATCGTCAAGCTTTCCTTTCGGCTTACTCAACAGTTCTGAAAAAGTCAAAAGATGATCTTGTCGCTGGGGTTAAAGATCTTCTTGGGTCTCCTGGAAGAAGAAATAGACTCGACAACGCGCTCGGAAGAAAGTTAATGTCAACGATTAGCTCTCAGCAAGTCATCTATCGTCGCTACCTGCTCGATAAGTATCGTCCTGCCCAAGAGGCTGGTTACCTGCCCGCCTGCGTCGTTTATTCAGATAATGACAACATCGCCCTCAAGAGGTTGATCATGTCTGCTAGATTTTCAAGTAGAAAGTCGGAGAATATAAGGATAGCATTTGCGGCCGTTCCTATCAACACTATCAGCGATAGCATTCCCTACGTCAACGAGCTTCTTGGAGATGTGAACTACTCTGGATTTCTTGAACTTTCTGTTCGGAAGAAGGACGAGGAGCTTGACGATCTAATCTTCAAAGATCTAACATATCTCTTTGACCAGGGCCTGTACGTGGTACCTGGATCTTTGCTATCGTTGAAAACTACCAAGAGACAGCCTAGCGTCGACGCAGCTCTTGAGCTCGCGAAGCAGTGCAGGTACAGACTCTACAGCAAGAGCGGCTACGAGGACCTCGATTACCAGCAGCTTAGAAATCATTCAAGATACTCAAAGCTGAACTCACAGAAAAAAGACGAGATTGCTAAGAACGCGATCACGTCATACCTTCTAGAGCTTTACACGTTCAAGGTAACGGGTTCAGTTTTCGATGAGTCGGTATCACTTGAGCTTGATGACAGTGTCTCTGCAGCCGGGCAGAACGCGCTAGTTTCAATCGCAAGACTTCAGATCAACGATCTAAAACTTCCCAATGAAAGTCAGATCAACGGATTATTCTCTAACGGAGAGCTGGACTTCTCGTTTGATGATGGCATCCTCACATCAGGAGATAAGGAGCTGATTTCGTCTCTCACTGACTCTTACATCATGAAGAGTGAAACTCCAATCGACAGGCTGACTGCCACACCGGCGTTTGATCGAATCTTTGCAGTTGCTTTTGATCCTGATGATTTCGTTATTGACGAGTCCCAGACGGTTAAATCTTACGGAAGCGTTGGACGTGCGATGATCAATTCACTCCAGCAGGCGAGCTTGCTCGTTAAGGAAAACGGTGACACGAGGATTATTCCTCGAGACCCACAGTCTGGCGGATTCTCGATCGCAAGCTTTACTTGCCAGTTCGCTCCTCATACCTTAAACTCCAACGGAGATTCTATCCTTAAGCTTCTCAACTCGAAGAAAGAAAAGAAGCCCTCGGTCAGCAGCGACAAGCTAAGCGCTCAGTCAAAACTCAACAATATTCAAGCAAGCACTAAATCATTCACATTTTCAAAGACAAAGAGATAAGATGAAACCGACCTACATCAGCCGGCCTGTAAGAATCATCGATGCTCCGATACCGAGAAAACCGAACGTGAAGTTTGTCTATAACTTCTTTACCCCCGATGAGAGAGTGAGCTCGACGCCTCCTAAGCTTTCAAAACCGGTGGGTTCGTTGACTTCTAGAGAGCTCAGCATTAAGATACCACGTTACGTGAGAGTCTCATGGCCACACGTAAAGTTTGATCCAAGGCGTGGGCGCGAGATTAACGAGAGTCTCTCATTTCTTGAAAATAACAGGAGCGATATCATCGATGAATCAAGAATTCTTAGTGACGCGACAGTTCTTTATTTTCAGGATTTCGATCATCTAAACAGGATCGGTGAGAGGTTCGAATCCTCTGCTCGGCTTCGTGGTGTACTATCAGGATCAAGCACAGACGTTTCTGCAAAGCTAAACGCCGTAACTACAAATTCCACCGATGGAAGAATAATACAACGGTATCTTGGACTTGCTACGCAGAGCAGGTCACTTTTCATCAGTGACGATAAGCTGATCGAGCCAGTCGACGCGTCAGCAGCAGACCAGATTGCGATGATAATCGACAACGACTACGTCGTTAATTCATCGCGTCAGTTTTCCTCCTCGCCCGTCTCATCGGTCGCAGCTTCAACTCGAGCAAACTCCGTTCTCATGTCTTCCTCCAACAGGAAGAGAAAAAACAAGTTTGCCCTTGAGAGTGAGGTTGAGCTTGAGCTTCCTTCGATCCAGGACTCAATTTCTAGTCCTCGTGCTGGTGTCGATCCCGTTGAGCATATAGGCTACATCGTCGATAGATTCGAAATTGATAGTGATGACAGCTTAAAAGAGAAGAAGTTGTTCATCATACCTTCTACAAAAGTCTCAAGCTATCTGGACACTGAGATAAAGTACGGGATACAGTACGTCTACAGTGTTCGTTCGTTATTCGCTTTCTACGTTAACACGGTCGGCGAGAACGGAGAGCCGCTGAAGTCGAGGTTTCTCGCTGCCTCAAGACCTTCAACGTTCTCGCAGACTCTGACAGAGGAGTACATTCCTCCTCCTCCCCCTGCTGACATAAATTTTCACTGGGACTACCAGCACGCAACTCTACAGATAAGCTGGGCTTTTCCAAGTGATCCGCAGCGAAATGTTAAGGGCTGGCAGGTGTTCCGCAGAAAAACTGTAGATGATCCGTTCTCACTTATATGTCAGATCGATTTCGATGATTCGGTCATAAAAACTCCCTCTGCTGAAAGCGTTGATAAGAGTTTGATCAAGAAATACAAGACCTCAGTTACATTCTTTGTAGAATACGAGTTTAACAAAGACTCTGACTACATCTACGCGATCTGCTCGATCGACGCACACGCGATGACCTCAAATTATAGCTCTCAGTATCGCGCTACCTTCAACAGAATACAGAACAGGATCATAAAAAATCAAATCTCGCAGGCAGGAGCTCCAAAACAGTATCCGAACACGTATCTTAAAGCTGAGCTCAGTCTCGACAGTGTTAAGTCAAAGAATGCAGACGGTATAAAAATCTATTTTGACCCAGAGTACCTTCGCGTCAACAACAGGCTCGGAAGAGACATGCAAGTTCTTAAAACTGACTCACGCGGTGGAATATATCGCTTCGTGCTACTTAATACTGATCGTCAGCTTCAGGAGACTTTAGATATCAGCTTGAAAGATCTGCGGGAACTTCGTCAGGACAGCGCTGCTAGCAATCAAGAAAAGAGCTGAAAAAGTTTATCTGTAATCTTCGAAATTTTAATATCTAACGTAGGACGTGCAAGATGGGATATCTAGATCACTCAACAAATAACATCATAGTCGACGCTGTCTTAACAGACATCGGTCGCGAATTTTTGGCTCGAAATGACGGAAGCTTTTCTATCGTTAAGTTTGCGATGGGAGATGATGAAGTAGACTACACTATGATCCAAAAGTTCGGAAGGACTGTGGGCAAGGAGAAGATCGAGAAGAATACTCCTGTTTTTGAAGCTCAGACAAACGCGAACCTCGCTCTCAAGTATAGGGCAATCTCCGTCTCCAACCCGAACCTTGTGAGAATACCCCAGGTGTCTCTGACAAGCGACGGTCTCGATTCAACTGGATCTTTCATAAGCATGACTCGCACAGGCAGCGGTGCCTCAAGAAGCGTGACACTGACCCAGACGATAACCGGAGAGTCTCTCATCGATCCTGAGCTTCGTGATCAGGCTTACATCATCAAGATGGCAAATCAGTTTGTTTCCCTTTCAGGATTCACACCGGACACTATCGACAAAGACGGTGTCGCAACTTACATTCTGCTTCGAGCACCCGGCGAGACATCGGCGGGCGGTTCGACAATAGCTCTTCCCTTGGCGATCCGATCGATAACGGACACGCAGTTCACTGTTTACGGTAACTCTACCGATAAGAACATCATCACGACTGTCGTCACCGCAACGGGTCTACAGTCAGGTGCTACCAAAGAATTCGAGATTCAGATAAAGGCGGTGGGATAATTTATGGCAACCTTCAAGGAAATATCATCAGCTGATGTCAAGACAAGCAAGTCTGCTCTTAATCAGCTTGTCGACATTATTCAGGAAGACGTATCAGGATCTGCATCACGTCGCTCATACCAGGTTTTTGTTACTGGATCTGGAGCCACAAGCGTGACAGCTTCGTTGTTCCAGACAGTGTACGACCAAGACTACACTCTGCAGACCGCAAATCCAATGTTCGATATCTCTGTCGGCCTGTGGTACTCAGGCAGCACGGTGCAGAACATCAAGACCGGAGAAGACACTACAGGCAAGCTCCTTTTTCCAAGCTCTTCGATGCAGATGCGGGAGAAGATTGATGTCTACCGCCAGCACGCGGGAAAGCTTCTTGGTGATGCTTCTCAGGCGTTCTACTCTCCATTTCAGGTCTCGACGGACCCGACTACGACTTCGGCAGACAGAATCGACAACGCGCTCTTCCTTAATTTCAAGAGGCTCTTTGCGCGCGACAAGATCAAGCGCGAAACTTTCGCAATGAGATTTTTCGTGACTGGTGATCTTGACGGTGCACCAACTGCAAACAAGTCTTCTGCGGAATCAAGCATCGTCTGCGCTTATACAGGCAGCAATCTCTTCAGAACAACAACTTCTGGCTCAGCGATCTTTACCGATGTTGGAGCTGCAAGCTCAAAACGTTCAACATTCGGCGGCGAAGTTGGCGAAATAGTAAACGCGTCTAATACATCACAGAAAGTTGGTCTAATGTTCTATGATGCTGGGACTGCAGTCCTTGATCTATCAAAAATCATGTTTGGAGACCAGCACGTTTCTGGAGCGATCTCATCAGTTATTGGAAATCCATCAATCTCTGGACTTTCAACGAATGAAACCATCATTGGGTCTGGTAGCACGATGGCAACGTCATACGGTTCGAACCCATCAGCAAGATTTATTCCAGACTTTCTAACGTCGGGTAGCATTGATGATATCATCGATCATCTTGCAAGCTGCAGGTTCAGCTCAGGATCAAATACAGCCACCACGTTTCAGAACATTACAAATATCAACAGCACTCTGCTCTTCTGCAGAGCCACAGCCGACGAATTCAACTACTCTTCAAACCCGACATACATTGACGGAGACGGCAGGATCGTTGTTATTGATCAGGGACAGGAAGACACACAACGTGCGTTCTCTTTCATCACAACCGTGGGGATGTATGACGCGAACGATAACCTTCTGGCAGTCGCAAAACTTTCAAGACCAATCGAAAAGAATGATGAAAAAGATCTGACGGTAAGAATTCGTTTGGATTTCTGAGGAGACTCTTGTCAATCATTAAACTTGGCCCCGACAATTTTGAGAGATTCTCCGTCATTGCTCGGCCTAGACGAACTTTCTCATCAAGCTCTGCGGGCGTTACCGGATCAGTTCCTGTATTCGCTCGTTCATCAACCATCGAAAAGGAGGTCGACAAGCCTGTTTTTGCAGACTCTCCTTTTACGACCGACGATCCTGAATCAGTCAGGCAGTCAATTATCGGCACGTCTGGGTCTGGAAACATTCTCGCAGGGATGGAAAGTTACCTGTCTGGGGTGAATGCCCTGACTGTCTCAGCGGCGAAGGGCAAGAAAGTAGAATCTCTTCGATTTGAAACTCCGTTCACACTAAACTCTGATTTCCTGAGAAAGTCGAACATAAGACAGATCCTATTTCCTTATTACAGGGTGAAAAACTCGTTCGCGCACTGGGCGTTTACCAATTACCAGTGCTTGAATTTTTTCACTTCGTCCAATATTCCGTCTGACACTGCTCTAATTTACGACAACGGGGTGACTTCGGGATCACGTGGACCTTACACTCCGGATGAGGGCTTTGGCTTAGAGTGCTATCTCAATCCGAGGTACCAGCCCGACACTGACACCCAGGTGTACGCTCCAGGAGCAATTTACCACCTTTCATCAACGTTCTGTCTTTCTCTTTGCTCGGGCTCTTCTAAAGATTCGAACGGACTCGTCGATAAATTTAAGCTGATGCTACAGCTTTCGTCATCTGCAGAAGTTCGACCTGATAAGGCATCAACAGGTAGCTACACATTTTTCTCTGATGACAACTGCCTAAGCTTGAACAGCTGGCATCACGTTGCTGTTCGTTGGTCTCCAGATTATGACAACGGCTCCGGTTCGTTTGTGGTTGACGGGCAGGATCGAGGAAGCTTTCATATTTCTAGTCGTTCGATAGCTCCGGTCTTTAACGGCTCTGGATCCCAGGATCAGGATGTCCTGTTCGTAGGAAATTTCTATGACGGTCCAAACAGCGGCTCTAATGGTACCGCAAACTTTGTTCAGGCTGGACTTGGCTCTCTCCCGAACTACACTTTTAACTTTCCGCTTAAGGCAGAGGCTCACGAATTTAGAATTTGGGGAAAGTTTCTCGATGATGACCTTCTAGAGACCTACAGGAACCTCGGTGTGGGGTCCACGAGCCCTAGAGACCTTCTTTTCTACCTTCCGGTGCTCTTCACGAAAGAGTCACCGAGCCGCCAGGTTCTGGTCACCCCGTTTCAGCCGACTCTTCAAACGACAGTTGACGCGCACAACGTCTCAATGTCTTTTGGGGTGGGAGGCCATGAGATAAACGTTGAGAACTTCACACGTGAGTTTATCCAGGGCAGGTACCCCACGCTTCACAATCTCACGGGATCTGAAATTTCGTGGAATATAACAGACTTCGAGGAAGCTAACACACTTCTCTACGCTACTGGAAGCTTTGTGAAGCGGAACTTGACCGTCCTCCCGTGCGACAATGGGCTAACTCGACCAGATTACTCGATCCTGGCACCCGGGGGATTGGAAAATCATCCCTTGGGAGAATCTACTCTTTCAAAGTACGTGAATGACTTTGGAAATCTTGATCTCTCGCTTGTAAGCTTGAACAATCTGATTCCAACCTCATCTCTGTATCCTGGGCTCATCGCATCCGATGCGGGTCTGCCGTCGAGCATCTCACAAGAAGTTGAGGGCGCAGGCCCTGACAACTTGAATAGTGATAGCTCGTCCGGGGTAGTTCTTTCAATCTTTCAACGCCAGCGCGACAATTCATCCAACTCGATAGTCTTCTTTGACACAAGCAACCTCTTCTACGGTGGACGTATACACCCAAAAAGTCTCGAGATCATTGACAGCTCGATCACGGGATCTGGCGGGAAGATCAGAATGACCCTTCGGGATAACGGCGTCGGAGGATTGTACAGGGCAGATTCTAACACTTCGCACGCTAAATGGGCTGGAGTTGGAACTGTTCTGTACGATGAGGGGCTCGCAGTCGTGAAATCGCCCCTTATCTTTCCATTTGGAAAAGATCAGTTCGAGATCTCCATGAGAGGGGAGCGCCAGGTGCACGTAATGGAAATTGCAGTTCCCTGTCCTGCCGGGCAGATAAACTCAAGCTCCAATCCAACATTCATCCCACTGATTGCCAGCGATGATCCCAACGAGAGATCGACGGGTCCAGTTATCATCACCGGGGTGAACCTGCACGACGACAACATGAACGTTGTTGCCAGGGTCTCACTCGCTCAGCCCATTATCAAGCGCAGCGAGGATCGTTACCTTTTCAGAATTAAGATGGACTGGTAATGATACTTGGACTAGACGTCTCCACAAGCTCAACTGGATGGGCAGTCCTGGACAGCTCAGGAAACCTGGTCGAGATGGGAAGCTTCAGGCTCGATAAGCTCGATGGCCTCTTCAACAAGGCTGATGCTGTCAACCGCGGCCTTTTAGGTATTCGAGTCAAATATCCTGGTGTAACGAAGGTCTCGATAGAGGAGCCCCTCCAGGGATTTCGCCGAGGGCTCAGCTCAGCTTCTACTTTACTTACGCTGGGCAGATTCAACGGTATGATCTCTTGGCAGTCATTCGTGGTCTTTGGGTTCGATCCAATTTTCATCAGCTGCACGGCTGCAAGAAAAGACCTAAAAATTGCGATCGTCAAGACTCGCGATACGAAGGATCAGATCATGGAATGGGTTGAGGTCGTGACTGGGATTCAGCTACCGAGAAGAACGGTTAAAGTTGGGAAGAAGAAGGGCCAAGTGATCTACGACAATGGAGTCAACGACGCAGCCGATGCCTATGTGATGGCACGAGCCGCGTTTCTGTTAAAACCATAGCTACCTGTTTACTATTGGCTGTGATAGACGCAAAAGAAAGAATCGAGATCCTAAGTCGCGTGCTAGGAACTTGCACCCTCGATCGTAAGGGCATTAACGCTGCGTTTCGATGCCCCGACTGTGGTGATTTAAAGAAGCAGAAGCTAGTCGTGAGGATCGACACAGGACAGTATCACTGTTGGGTCTGCGATGCACGTGGAGCCTCTGTAGCTAAGATCCTGAGGAGAACATCACCCGAGGCAGCCACAAGGTGGGAGGGGATCACAGGGTCACACCAGCGTAGGTTCCTTGATGAGATCATTGAGTCTCCGAAAGTTGAGGTTCCGGGTGGGTTTAGGCTGCTTGCTGAATCTCTAGATTCGTTTGATCCTGACACTCGCGCCTGTATCGATTACGTTCACGATCGCGGATTAGGAGTTCGTGAGATGTGGTACTTCAGGCTGGGCTACGTTAAACGAGGGAAGCTGTCAAGGAGGATCATCATGCCGTCTTTTGACTCTGAGGGAAAGATAAACTACTGGACTGCAAGAGCAATTGACAATAAGGTATTCGGTAAGTATGTGAACCCTCCTGTCCCGCGAGGAGAATTTATTTTCAATGAGATCAACCTCGATTGGAGGAAGGAGATCACGCTTGTCGAGGGCCCTTTCGATCTAACAAAGTGTGATAACAACGCAACGGCAATATTGGGATCGAACATGTCCAGGAAATCAGCATTATTTCAAGCCATCGCGAGCAACAGAACACCGACAATTTTGGCTCTCGACAGTGACATGCCTGAGAAGCAACACAAGTGGGCAAAGTCTCTATCAGAATTTGATGTGCCCGTCAAGATCCTCGATCTTGGAAAGAGAAAGGACGTCGGTGAGATGAGCAAGCAGGAATTTCTGGAAGCAAAGTCAAAAGCACGAAACTGGGACAAATTTCAGGGTATTATTAACCTCTCAAGAATAATGAGAAGCGGGAGCATCCTTTGATCAAGATCGCGCACCTATCTGATATCCACTGGCGCGGATTGCAGCGTCATGACGAATATACCGAGGTTTTTGAGGATTTCTTCAAGAAGATGGACGAGCTTCAACCGAATATGATCGTTGTAGGAGGCGACATCGTTCATTCAAAGACACAGGGCATTACTCCTGAGATTATTGATCGACTTCGCTGGTGGTTTCAGAAGTTATCCAACTGGCCAACTGTCGTTATCCTTGGAAATCATGATGGGCTTATCCACAACAAGTCGCGCCTTGATGCAATCTCACCGATTGTTGCTGCACTTGATCACCACAACATCCACCTTCTTAAGGACTCTGGCAACTACGAGCTTGATGGTATCAACTTCGCCAACTTCTCCTGCTTCGACGAGGAGAACTGGAGCAAGTGCAGCCCAAG
>Ga0181357_1000481_pt1 | contig 15111 bp, 12 predicted proteins | sample Fa13VDMM110DN_FD_130094 | JGI IMG/M metagenome (GOLD analysis project Ga0181357, IMG submission 130094) | Freshwater viral communities from Lake Michigan, USA - Fa13.VD.MM110.D.N | ecosystem: Environmental > Aquatic > Freshwater > Lake | place: USA: Michigan | collected 2013-09-24 | reverse complement strand
TTCTTTAATGCTTTCAAGCTCCACACGCACAAACGACTTTGGAGCTGGGAACAGTAAATCATAAGTATGATCATCTACCTCTCCAGTAGCAAGTACATTATTTGCTTCTTGAAAAGCAACGACTGCTCTAAGTGTTGGAGTACTATATACACCAGTCACTTGACAGTTTAGCCTTTTTTGTAAATTTCGCACTTCTGCTCCTCGCGAGCCTAGTTTAATTGTAGTCATGTTAATTACGTTTTAGTATCATTGGCATCTAATATAAATAGTGATCGCTACCGTAAAACTTACTGAATCTCACAAGCTCCTCCTGCACATGCAGCTTGATCTTTAAGCTCCGTATTGTCTTCTAATTCAATCACTTTTGTTAAATCTACTGATGTGAGTGACTTCATCATCTCAGTATATACTTCTTCCGTACAGTCCTCAAACGGTGCTTGTGTATATGTGCCACCATTATAAGGTAATACTGAAAGACCGTTATAATGTTTTCTATTTGTCCACATCCACTCACCCGCAAGATCCCATTCATCCTCTTTTAGAGAGACTGTTGCTGATACATTGTGTGTGTTGTTGCCTGTTCGATGTCCTGGCTTAATCCACTCTGTGTGCACTTTTTTAATTCTATCCAATAATTGAAAAGGCGATTCTGTTCTCATAATAGCTCCTGCAGGAGCCATTTGTGGAATTGATATTACTGCCGTGTCGTGTGGACGAAAGTAGTCGTCCTCTACTAAAGCAGGATGGTTTGTTGCTAGATATCCATATAGCGATTCGTTTTTTCCAACTCGAATTCTACGAATATAATAGTCGTTATGCCAAGCATGAATCCCGGACGAAGTACCTAATGTTAGTGATGTTGTTCCTGCAGGCTTCACGGTTGTTGCTCTAGCGGTTTTATTAATTCCTAGTAGTAAAGCCACTCTTGCGTTTTCTTCCTTAACAACTTCAGCTGCTGATTTCATATCATAACCTAATACAGTACCAGATCCAATACCAGTCATAGATACTCCAATTAATGCATCTTTTTCTGTTGTGCGTTGCCATATTGGACGAAGGTAGTGAAAGTCTGTATATGCAGCTTGTAATGTTCCAATAAAGGATGCTGCACGTACACGATTGTTTAAGTCTTCTTGTGATTCAATATTTGATACATTTACTTCACATAGGTTACAAAACTGGAAAGGTCGCAATGCAATCTCGCAGCAGGGATTAGTTCCCCAATCCTTATCATTAGTTAAGTATATTCCTGGCTCTCCTGCATTTGATAACTCTACACGCTTCCAAAGATCCATGAAAAACTCTCTAGTAACTTTGTGTCTTAATAAAGCAGCTGAGTTGTTTGCTCGTCCTCTTTGTGGATTATTTTCCCACCAATTACCGGATTTACATGCAATCATTTCATCATCGTCAGCACTAAACAAACTAATAAGAGCTGCTCTACGAATACCACCAGCCAACACTGCGTCAGCAATGTGACAAATCATGTCATGCACTTCAATTGGTTCAAGTTGATCACCATCTTCTTTTGCATCTAAAATTCCTTGCACTTTTAATAAGCACTCTTTAAGTGGTTGTGGTCCGGGAGCCTTACCTCCTGAAGTTACTAGCCTAGCACCCTTTGGACGAATATCGGAAAAATCAAATCGAAGTTTTGATCCTCCATTAAAGTGAGACTGTACCAACGCTTTAACTGCATCAGCCCATCCTTCAATTGAATCTGCAATTAGGAACCTCCGCGTTCTGGTTGCACTTGGTTTTCTAACTTCTGGTAAGCACTCTACGTGATGTTTTTGTACTGAGTATCCTACACCGGTTCCTCCTAATAATAAAAACATCACTTCTCCAAATGCACGAGAATCGTCGATTGGTAAGTAGGCACAGTTATAAATTCGATTTGGTGAAATCTCAATTGGTTTTCCTGCAAACTGCATTGAGCGCATTGATGGTAAAACTTTTTTATCATAGACAAAGTTGTACGCATTTTCAATCTGCTCTGCTAGTTGAGGAAACTTTTTAATATGCATGTTTTTGTTTCGAGTTACTAGCTCTGTCCAAGTTTCTCTTCGGTTAAGTTCTGGAATGTATTTTGCGTACTTTAGAAAGACAGTGATTTCGCTCAATATCTCATTTGATAGTGTCATCATAGATTGTTTGTAAATTTAAGGTTAGTTTTTGTTGTATTAATAAATAGTGTATTTTTTTCGTTAAAATGGTGTTTTTTCATCTAAAATCACAATAAACTATTTAATTCATTGAATTTATTAGCCAATGCACTGCGAATTACTGTGTCATCATTATTCATTATTTTCTTTGTTTGTTGGCCAAGTATTGTACTCTCTTCATATATTTCAATATTACAAATAGACATATTCATCTTGCTTGGAAACGTTAAACCGTCAGGGCCAAATCGGTTTTTTATAATATGCCATCTACCGGTACCGCTTATCTTATCTGCTGTCTTTCTGGAAAGTGACACTACAAAGTCAGCTACCATTACCTTTGTGTAAGACTCTGCAATTTTATCTGCTTCTATTATTTCCTGTTCTGCAGCACTTCTGTTTGCTTGGCTAGCTGTCCACAGAGGAAACTGATACTGTCCTGCCAACCCTCGTAACTCTTCATATATTCCTCCTAGCACTTGATCGTGTCTTGCGTTTCTGTTTGTGTTTGTGTCTCGTAGCAAATCTGCGTAATCCAAAAACACAATGTCTGGTATGTGTCCTTGCATTGCACACTTATCTAAGTGAGCCGCTAGCGTATTGACACTTGCTGTTTTGGTTGGATAATATTTTATTACAAGATTACCTTTAAGCTTGGCAACTGCTTTCTCAACTTCCTCTTTGTGATACTTAATGTCTTGAGTTGGAATTCCTGTGAAGTAGCTATCAAATCTGCCACCTACATAGGTCTCGGAAAGTTCAAGGGTATAGTAGTTTACATTTAAACCAGCTTTTACACAAGCAGCTGCAGCATTTACTAATGCCATGGATTTACCAATTCCTGCCGGAGCTACAAATACTCCCATTTCACCCTTACCTAAGCCTCCATCCATAATCTGATTGACAACATCCCACGGAGTTGGTACTATACGTCGGTTGTTTTGCTCAAAGCGCGCTTGGATTTGATCAATATAATCATGTCCAATATTTTTATCACCACCAGCTTTCATGGCCTCATCTATCTCTGACTTAATTGAGTCATATTGTCCAAGTTGTAGCAGTTGGACTGAGTTTAGGATTGCTGTTTTTAGTTTTTGGTTCTTACAGAAATCTAAAGTTTTGTCTTTAGTAAAAGATAGATCCTCAGCGTCTGCTTGCTTAACTACCTCCTTCAATGCATCAATGATTGTTGTTTTAAGAACTCCATCTTGAACGGCATCTAGTTCCACTTTCATAACCTCTAAGGTTGGGGTGGATTTATACTCATTAAAGTACTTTACAATTATCTTGGCAATCCACTGATTAGCTTCCGATGAAAAATATTTAGCATCTAGTATATCGTGTATCTGTTGAAGATATACTCTATCTTTTAGTAAGACTGCTAATAATTTAGTTTGAAATCCACCACCGTATAATTGAAATGTATCTTGAATACCCATACTGCTAATATAGCATAAATTTTATTGTTAAACAACTTAATCAGTAAATTGATTAAGCTTTGTGGCAATGTCTCGTATCCACATTTCTGGGTTCTTTATTGAGGAGGACATACCATCCTCAATCAGCAATTGGTGAAATTTGATCTTTGATAGTTTTGGACTTGATTTTTCCATTGCACTAGTTGCTTTCAACTTGATTGAGGCATTAAGTAGACTCTCATGCAACTGCATGATAGTGTAGTACAATCTTATATTCTCCTCATCCTCAACTACAGTTTTATACACCTTTACTTTAGAGTCTTTTGCTAAGGATTGAGTGTACGTAAAAAAATCATCTAATGACATAAGCTCTGGTTCGCTTAACCGGGGAAATCTTTTTAAGATTGTCTTTGGCGCTAAACCTCGTGCGCCTGGAATATTGTCGGAGCTGTCCCCTGCTAACGCTCTAAATATAGAAAAGTTCCAAGGATACACACCATACTCGCTAAACACATCATCAGCATAATATAGCTTCTTCTTGGTGGGACTCCACACGTGTATGTTGTTTTGTATCAACTGTAGAAAATCTTTATCGGACGACATTATAAATGTGTGAGAATCTTTTGGTAGAAAATATTCATTAGTAACATAAGCAATAATATCATCCGCCTCAGCATTATCTAGAGTAATGACTGTCAATGGTAGCACTTCTAAATAATCAATTAATCTGATTAACTGCTGGAGTTGGTTATCTTCCTTATCGCAAGTTTCTGCTCTATTAAGTCTTATGCTTATCTTACGATGAGCTTTATAATCTGGAAACAGCTTTCGTCTCTTATCTGATCCGCCCTTGCCGTCAAACACTATAACTACCCTAGTAGGATTGATAGTTTTAATGGCATGTCCAATACTTAGGAGAAAGCCGGAGATTCCTCCGACATGTTCTCCATTTGCATTTAGAGCTGGGCTAACTGAATAACTCCGGATGAACGTATTCAAACCATCTATTATTAAAACCCTATCATCTCTATTTATTGACTCATCCTCTTCACGTAACTTTAGCTGACTAAGCAATGCAGCGTATTTGTTTTTTATCATATGTCTGACATTTCGCTACTATCAACTTCAAGTTCGTCTGCGTCAATAGTACTCTGTGATTTGTAACTTGATACAGAAGCAGCTTCTAAAGTACTCTTACAGTAATCTCTCACGTCATCCCTCTCTCGCAGTATCTTCTGCCAATCCTTAGATTGAAATTTAACCACCTCTCCAGTGTCTTCCATTATTAATTCATACCAAGCACCACTGTTACTTATTGCTTTGACTTTTTTAAGCGCATCTAACCAGCTTGCATAATCATCAATACCAGAGTCAAAGTATATATTGAAGAGTGCTTTTTTGAAAGGAGGACCGTAGCGGTTCTTCACGACTTGTGCTTCTGTCTGTACTCCTATAATTTCACCCTCTTTATCTTTGAGTTTCCCCATTGATTTAAGTCTAACTCTGCAGCTTGCGTGAAACGGTAATGCTTTACCTCCACTGGTAGTGTATTTGTCACCAAACATTGCTCCTAGCTTTTCTCGTAGTTGATTTGTAAAAGCTAGGATAACTCGCTCCTTACCTATTAAGTTTGTAATCTTACGAAGTGCTTTAGACATAATGATTGCTTTTGATGTAGCCCATCCGTCCTTTTCGTAATCAGCCTCTTGTTCAATCTTTGTAGTGGCTGCTGCCACTGAGTCAACAACAATTGTTACTAACCTATCTTTATTTGTATTACGAATATTTACAATAAGCGTTTCAATAGTTTCAAAGATATCCTCAATGGTGTCTAATGGAATGTATAGCATATTCTTAACCTCAACTCCAATAGCAGTTAAAAAATCCTCACTTAAAGCGTTCTCAGTATCAATATAGACAGCGATACCACCTTTCTTCTGAGTATTTGCTAATAGATGTGCCATGATTAGTGACTTACCTGATGCTTCCAATCCAGTAAACTCTGCGATGCGACCTACTGGTAATCCACCATTTGGTCTATTAGATATAGCAAGATCCAAAGTAGTTGACCCGGTTGATACCCACTCACTGAGGTCAGCTTGAGTGTCCTCGCTACCTAGAAAATGTACAGCTTTGAAGTCTTTAAACTTCTTATTGAGACCATCTGCTAACTTTTGTGCAAGTTCGTCCCTTCCCGCTATTTCGTCGGGTGTAACTTTTTGTTTTGCCATGTCGTTTATGAATTAAATAATTCTCCGAATGCGTCTTCTATATCGCTTGTTGTGGTTGTTTTTGCTGAAGTAATAGGTGATTTAGTTGTTGTGCCATCAGCCTCATTGTCCTCTGGGTTTAGCCACTTTTCCAACTCCTCTTTCATTTCCTCATAAGACAGCTCAGTAAACATCTTTACCAATTCAGGTTGCTCATTAACAATCTTATTTGCAATATCCTTATCATCTGTAGCAGGTGTTGTGTTTGGTTTTACACGTACTGTAAATGTTGGATATGATCCTTCTTTGTCCGGTGCTGCACATTCAATTGTAATATCACGACCTTGCATTAAATCTGTAATATCTCCATAGTCTGGATCTGCAATAACCCCTAGAAGTTCAGTGTATATTTTTTTACCAAAAGCATAAAACTTAACTCCTTCTGATTCTTGTCCACGAACAATTACTGGAACATAACAACGGAATTTTGGTTCGATCTTGCGACCTAATTTCCAATCCTCTTTATCACCACTCTTTTTTAATTTTTCTGCGAACTCTAAAATTGGATCAGGCTTTCCAAAGCTTGAAGGAGATAGCATTGTTTTTTTGCCAATCTCGTAATGAAAGTACAGTTCTTGAAAGGGGTTTGCTTTGTCGTAAGCGTAGGGTACTATACGAATTTGTGATTTTCCTACTGGTGGTTTCCAGAACATGTCTGCATTTTTCTTGTTACCACCACTCGACTGAAGCTCGCTTAGCTTCGCTCTGATTGCATCTAAATCTAGTGCCATTTTACTTTGTTTTTTTGGTTTATACTTTATTTAACTGTCAAGTTAAGTATTAAGTTTTAGAGCTGTTTTATGTTTTAATTATGCTCTGTATTTCTGCTGACTTAACTCTTTGACTAATATATGAATTTTTAACCGTTATTGCAACTCTTTTATATTAATTAATCTAAACAACCCACTTCTATCGGATAACATTAGTTTATTTTTGTATTGTATCCAATCTATACGATAGTTTTTATCTAATACTCCATTGTTTAATTCACAAATTAAAGTGTTTAGTGCATTAATACTATATAGTGTCTCTGTTTCTTTTTTTCGATTGATTGTAATTGTATCACTCAACCTACTTCGGGTGGATGTAGTGTTATACACACACACTATACTGTTTAGCGCTTCCACATACTGATAACACTTCATGTTTGAAACACAATCAACCTGATAAGTTTTGTGTATTTTAGCAATGCAAGAAGGTAGCTCCTGTAAAGTTGTGAATGTGCAAAGTAATTGTGATCCCATTGTATCTTAAGCCTCGTCTGGTTTTTCTGAATTGATCTTTCCGAGTATTGTTTGCAACACTTTAATCTGATCGTTTAGAGCCTTGATTTGCTCTTGTTTAGTTTTAATTCGTTGATCCATTTCTTTTTTCTCAGCTGCAATTTCTGCTGCTGTCTTTTCATGAAGCGGCTGCTTTCTATACTTAATATTGTTTTCTTTAAGATAGGTTTCTACTTTTAATCTTAAAACACTCTTTAGGTGTTCGTGGGTCGATTCCTTTTTCATACTAATAAATAGTAACGCGATTACAAAAAAGACAAATTTTTATAATTTAGTCCCCCTTTGAGTTTAACAGGAAACGCATCTGTGTCAATGCAGTTGGGTATTAATGCTTTTGTAATAACATCTAACTCACCTGGAGCAACATCAAACAAGATGCTGTCATAGGTGTATAATATAGGTATTGATTTTAATTCATGTATTTTTAAATACTCTAATATAGTATGCAATATTTGTGCATTGTTTTCAGTTTCATACATCTGGATGTAATAGTTGAACAGTGTGTGTTCATTGATATCTTGATAATTGGACCTAAACAACCTCCTACCGGATATTAAGCTATCCACGTGTCCGTGCACAAGCATGTGTTTCCAAATTTCTTTAGAAAAATTATCTGCTGCTGCAAAGAACGGTATGTTTAAATAATCTTTTCTAATTCCTCCGTACAGCTGACGAAATGTATCCTCTTTTGCTTTTGCAATTTCATTCAAAGTTGGAGTGGTTGTATTGTAGTAGTATTGTGCCAAATGCTCGTAGACATCTTGCTGCCCAAAATCATATCCAACAATACTTGCAATTAATCTAGGATGGTATGAATTAAAATCTAACTCTAATAACGATCCCCCCTTAAATCTACTTATAAAGCACTCTCGCGTAGCGTCTTCTTTTGGTAAAGCTGCAAAGTTTACTCCTCCAAACCTATTGCTTGGCCGGCCTGTTATTGTATGTATATTGTATTGTGTGTAACATTTATCATCTTCTAAAGCAAAAGTACGTTCAAATGTTTTGTTAAACTTATCAATATCTACTTGAATGCCATTGCTTTGTATTATTAGCAGTGATCGCTTTAGCTTATTTGCGTAATAATCTAATCCTGCTGGCAATTGTTGGTCAAAATAGTTTTTATATATTTCAACGGCTTGTTCTTCTAATTTTACTAAACCAATAAGTGCATTTGTTTTTATACACTTTGACAAGGCTCGATTATAATGGTTTGCCATGACGCATGTATCAATTTCATAATTTTTATTTGTACGAAGATAGTACATTAGCTCAGTGTCATGATCTTCTATAATATAATTATTTGACATTAATATTGCTTTATTGGTTGTGTATATCTTCCCTGTAAGAAACTCAAGGTTGTTAATGTGGAATAAACCTTCTGGATGACAAACGCTTACAATATAAGACTGAGCTGTATTAATGTTAATTATTCCAAATGCTACAATGCGTGTGCAGCTTGGATGTAGTCTATCGTCTATTGATATAGGATGTAACAATACATCTTTACCCTTAAGTTCATTTAACTGCTCTACATTATCTATAATCATTATGATAATATAGGTTTTTTTTTGAAACTTTACAACAGTTATGGAATTATTCTACCAGTTATTGGGTCGTATGTTTTTTTAATTATTACTCCATTGTTTTTATATTTTGGTCTTATATAAAGAGAGTCTACATCACTAAAGGTCGTTTGTTGTGTTTCTAAAGCAAATTGAGTAAGGCTGGGTATTGCATAGATAAGTCCTGGTATCTGTGCAGAAGCTATGGTAATAGTTCGTCTATTTTCTTCTCTTATGGCAGAAAGAGTTCCTGTTAATCTCCACACAATACTAGTATACGCATATAATGCACTATCTATACCGTTCTCCTGTCCTATGCCATCAAACTGCGATTGTTTTATTTCAATGGCATATGAATTAACATTGTATCTTTGTACAAAAAATCTAACATCAAATCCAGAAGTATATACTCCTTCCTCACTACGAGCAACATACAAATGTGGAACTGGACGGGAATATTGTTTTACTTTCGGATTAAAACGAAATATACTATCGTACACAAAGCTGTCGTGATTAGCATAATATGGATATAGACGTATACGTCTTTTAGTGCCTTTTCCATCGTCACTTTCCGATGGTCCAGCAAACGCTGATCCGTCTTTTAAGAGGTAATATTCACCAAAATACTCTTCCCCTTCCTCAGTTGTAAACTCCTTCCCTTTTGTATAAAAAAAGCTATCACCGCCGTTTCCTATTCCTGAGAATTTGGAAGTGCGAAAGTTTTTTTTATCGTGTACTTGTGGCATACTTATAGTTTTTACTAACTTTTGCGTCTAGCTATTGTGTTTACTTTGGTTGTCCAATCGTTAGCAGTTACAGAATGTTCAACTTTCATTACTTGAAAATCCCAACCCTTAGCAACATCCGGAGGAAGACGATCAGAACTTATAAATTGTCCAAACTTAAAGCCACCTATGCCATCACACTCAAATCCAAAATCAAAAGGTAATTGTGTTCCCTTGCAGTGATCAGGTACTCCGTCATCAGATAACTTTGCAATATCGCCGGTTAATTGAGATAGTAGCGCATTAACAGTTTCGTCACTAACATACTTTCCAGTCTCCTTTTGCAAACCTGACAGAGTTGGTGAATCTGCTTTTTCTACGTCACTTACCTGATCACAGAAGCACTCTTTTGGTGCTGCTGGTCTTGCACTAGGCATTGCGGAGTTTTTAATACGCTTTCCTAATCCAAACGGCTCAAAAGCTGCTCCTTCACATCCATTTGCATCTCCATCAGCACCAGTGTTTCCACCTCCCTTTTGTTGAGTTCCGTTTGAGTACAGTGCTTGTGTTTTCATGGCACTTGTCATTTTTAAATCCAAGTTCATGCCGCGGATAGCTGATGTTGTACTAGTTGATGGCACCTGCCAAGTAGTCCCCGCAGCAACTGCTTTTTTGTTATCAACAACAGTGATGCGCCCACCTTTGTTACCACCCTCGCATGATGCTCTTTCTGTTTCACTGTCAGACACTACTTGAATATCCCAACAATTACCACACACGCGGTTTAGTTCATTGAGTACATTTCTTACAAACGTTAATAGTTGTTTATCGCCATCTAGTACTTTTTTTAATTCTAGTTTTAAAAATAAAACATTAATCCTCATATTGCACAACGTCAACAAACCACCACTATATGCATCTCCAGCACTTCCACCTTTACCTTCCATTGTGCCAGCATGGCTATCGCTTCCTCCAGGCATGTGAGCAATGCGGGGGTCTACACACATAGCAAGATTGCTATCCTTTACGTGATCAAATTCTACTTCGCTTGTGTCAAGCATGCCATATGAAAAATCAGGATCGTTGGGCAATGCTAAGCAATTAATAGCTGCCTCTACAGCCCCCCACGAGACATATTGCTCAGTAGTATCGTAATCGTTAAACCAAGTACCTTCATAAAAAGAAGAGTCGTCTCCTCCTGCTTCAGTTCGAGCCTTTCCTAAATAATTTCGAGATTCCCAAGCAATGTGCTGTTTAAGTTTAGCTGGTGCTGCACCCTGTAGCTTAGCAATCCACGAGTTGCATGCAGCTGAATTTTTAAAACTGTCTAGAAAAAAAGCATACATTTCTCCGTTTTTTTGAGCTAGCTCTTTCTTCTCACCTTCTGTTTCTATTTCATTCTTTCGTGCACATCCACATTCAGTACTTGATATGTTACTTTGTGAAAAAGCTTCAGCCGGTGAGTTAATTTCAAGCTCACAATCCCAAGAATTATCCGATTGTAAGCCGTACTTGAAATTAGCAACAATACCCTGAAAGCCATCATTAGCTGGACTTGAGATTTGGAGGAGTTGGCAAACCGATTCAGCGCGTGCACCGGTTCCAGAGTAAATTGTAGGTGTTGTTCCAGTGCAGCTTTCGCTCCACCCCCACTGCACTCGCACATCCATTCCTGGAATAAAATAACATTTTTGTAACTCAATAAGATGTTCGTCTGTAAAACACTTAAGTTTAACTACACTCTTTCTTGTTGTTCCTAACGAACCTAAAGCTGTTACATCCATACCTGTGATAATTGGCCACGGTAATAGCGTATCTGTATCATACATTGAGGTTTCTGGTGAACCTCCAAAAACTTTAAAACCTCCTGCTGTATTTCCCAATGGACTAAAAGTACTACCACACGTGTTTGCCATAGACATTAGATGGATCCATGGAACTCGAGTTGATGTCCATTTTAATAGTTTTGCAGCATCTGCTCGAGCTGCAAATTCAGATGTAACTGAGCCTGGGACTGCAACAGCCGCAAATGGGTTTCTTGCCATAACTTTAAGTATTAATATTATTTAATTCACTAAGATCCTTTATTATTTTTCGTAATTGGGATGGAATGCGTAATTGTGTTCCTGGTGTAATTTGTTGTGTTGTTTTGTCCACATTATCATTAGCTTCAGCAATGATCCAATAGTAGTTTACTGAGTTATAATACTGATTAGCTAGGCCATGCAACGTATCTCCTACTGTTGTTTGTACATAGGTGTCTTCTGCGTGTCTTTCAATAGGTGGATAGATCGTTGAGGTTTTGACTCTTCGGTTATTTTGATTCTGCTTATTAGGAATATCTTCGTATCGACTGTATCGTGCCATTTTTTATTATAAATATTAACTAAAACTATAAATCTTGCCTGTGTTTGACATGCCTTTTCCATCAGCAGTTCCGAGCATAGCTCCATCAAAAGATAATTTTAATAAATGTGGTAGACCTTTATCAATATCCCAAGTGGATTCTGTTGGATCAAAATCTACTTTAACGCTACTAAACACACAAGGAGATTTAGTAAAGAAACCACCAAGGGTTAATCTACACAAAGGTCCTTTTAAATAATTGCCATTAAACGCTGCTGTTTGAGTTATTTGTATAGCTTCTTGCACTTTTTTCATATTAATTGGTAAATCAACCTTACTAAAAGATGGCACAGATATGCCAAAGCTAAAAGCTCGAGTTACTCCTTTAAACTGCTTAAAGGTATCCTGACGTCCTACATACTGTATGTCGTTCCAACTTGTTGAAAAACTATCACTAAATGAGGTTAGATAAGCTTTAAATCTAACACCTCCACCTCGTTCACTATCAATTACTAGTTTAATAAAATCGCCCGTATCTGGAACATTGGAAACACCTCCATTACCTTTTCCAATTTGTGGATTAACTTTTTCTCGGGAACTTATGCCACCATTCCTAGCAGCTGTAGTTACTTTTGTCTTGATTGTACCATAAGATACTGCTTTATATAGTCCCAGGCTTCCTTCATTGCTTTTTGGAAAATTGACTAATCCGGGGATGTTAAGAGTACCCGTACCGGCTAAAGCTCTGATAATATTCTCCCATTGAGTTAGATTTACGTTGCCAGCATTGGGAGTTTCTTGATATATTGATGGTGTTGCAAGGAGTTGGTCTGAAATTGGTACAAATTGCGATATACTAGCGTTTGCACCGGTATTACTTAAAGTTTTACTGCTTTCCCCTTGCCCAGTTTGTCTTTTGTCGTTATTAGTTGGTTGGTACGCAAAACTTGACAATGCAATACCATCAGGTCCAGTATGTCCTTGCGCAATCAGTCCATTTCCAGCACCAAACTCATCTAAATCTCTAGGTTCTCTTGGAGCAACAGATCCATGTTTAATTGCAGGAGATAGTATTGCTAATAATCTGTCTGCGTGATGAGCTGCTAGCTGTAAGGCCGGTCGGTAGTATGGAGCTGGAGAATAGTCAAAGGGTAGAGCTGCCGATGCATATCCTACTAACCTTTTTTTAAGAATTGCAAGATCGTTAGATTCATTTTGTAGAATTGGTGCAAATAGTTGATATGTGCTTGTTGGTTGTAGTGGTTGTCCAGTGTCATTTATACGTGGCGAAGTTGCTTTCTTAACTTTAGGATTTGTTAGCAAATAAAGTTTAGGTGAGTCTGGATATCTAGGAATGCCTCGTATGGCAAATGGAATAGGATCTATTGATTCTACCTTAACATAACTTGAGTCTACTTCTCCTAAGGATAGCACCAGCCCCTGCAAAACTGCATTAGGCGTAGTACCTATAGGTTTTTTAACATCAACTTCTCCTTGTATAATAAAGTTTGGTAGTATTGATGTTCTTGTGATTGTTACTGAGTTGAATATTTCGTTAGAGAACGTCGTTCCTTGTTTAACGAGAATTCCAGCTTGAGCTAGTGGTTTAGTTGTATTAGTGACCGATGCGATCTCATTGTTTTTATCTAGAAGGGTTCCTTGTTTGAATAAAGTTGAACGGGTAGTGGGTGTCTTGCTAGTTAAAATCAGCTTACTTTGTTGATCGGTTGGTATTAATGGTGTCAGAGTTCGACCTAATATTGGGCTGCCTTTTGTTTTATCAGATGCTACAAAAAACAAGGGTATTTTTTTATCAGGAGGTAAACCAAACGGATTAATAACAACTGCGCTTTTTAATGGTGGAGTTTTAAAAGGAACAACCTTTATAATTCCACTATATTGATCGCTAAGAAAATATTTAGCTAAGTGTGTTGTTTTAGAGTCAAGGGGTTGATTTAATCTGTTTTCCAGCCGAATAGACTTAGGAAAGTTTGTATTAATCTGTAATGAAGCCTCCTTAGTTGTTACAGATGTAAATTTTTTAATTGCAGGAAACTCTGGCTGCTTAAATGTGTTCATCATTTGTTTTAGAATAGCAGCATTTTTTTTCTGAGCTTCACCTATTATTTTTAACTGCGCGGCAATTTTGCTAGGTGGATCTTCCCTCCTTCTAGTTATAGGTCGCGATGGATCCCCTTGTTCAAAGAGTGCGCTAGGACGTTTCATCTTACTTTGATTTAAACGCTCTATTAAGCTAATTGTTTTAAATGGTTTTATTCGTTTTTCCATGTTATCTCAAATTACTAGTTGATGTACTCAACCTTAGGACATCTCCCACTTTTTTACCATCCATATTAATTACACCACCCTGAGCCATAATTGCTTTCAGGCCTCGTACTTCTTCTATAAGAATATTCATTTTATCATCTTCTGGTTTTGATTGAACAGAAGATCCTCCCTCTAAATCGTAATTAATAGAATCGCCTAATGCTGTCAAAATTGGTGCTACAAACGATAGTGCAATTAATCCCATTATAGTTGGTAATGTTAATAATCCTGCTGCAGCAAATGATGCTACGCCTGCTGCCATTGCTGCCATTGATATTGCAATTTCAGCAAATGCACCTGCCATTGATCCTAATTGAATTAATAATAACATGCCTGGAATTGCTGCTGTTAGTACAACTGCAAGTAATCCTACTGCTGCTGCCATAAACCCAACAGAAAGAGATCCCAGCAGAAGTCCAGGAGTTGCAACTAGGGCCGACACTCCTAGGCTTAATAATCCTAGTCCAAGCAACGCCGTTACCGGGACAAGTTCAGCTAATAAAGATATAAAATCCTTGTTTAGTACTTTTGACATTAAGAAGAAACCTCCAGCAACCATTGCAACTCCAACTCCTAACAATGCAAAACCAATACCAAGTGCGCCTACTCCAAAGCTTGCAAGGAAAGCAGCTACGCCGAATAAAAGCAAAGCAGGGGCTGCTACAAGCAAGCCAACAGCCATTACAAGCATTCCGGCACCGATTAAAGATAACGCAGGACCTAAAAGTAGTAGAGCTCCTATATTTTCCATACTTACTACTTCGAACATTTTAGTAAACGAATCAACAACCATTGCTATTCCTATGGCTGCTATTAGTACAGCTGCTCCTAGCAAGAGCATTGCTACACCTACAGCCAATACTAAAGCAACTCCAACAAATCCAATGCCAGCCATACCTAAAGCTCCAAGGATTGCAAGAGCAGCTGTTAATGCTATTAAGGATATGATCATTAATGCTGTACCAGCTACACCTCCTGCTGCAAATAAGATAGTCGCCGCTCCTAGTGCTGCTA
>Ga0181357_1000480_pt1 | contig 15123 bp, 19 predicted proteins | sample Fa13VDMM110DN_FD_130094 | JGI IMG/M metagenome (GOLD analysis project Ga0181357, IMG submission 130094) | Freshwater viral communities from Lake Michigan, USA - Fa13.VD.MM110.D.N | ecosystem: Environmental > Aquatic > Freshwater > Lake | place: USA: Michigan | collected 2013-09-24 | reverse complement strand
GCCGCTGAGGATGCAAGACCGCTGAAAAACGATGTGCGTGCAAAGCGCAGAATCTCCACAGCACCCGGCACAAGTACGATCGCTGGACTAGGATCACCAGCGATTGGTGCAACAGCGTTTGCCGTAGCCAGTGCCGCAGTTGTTCCAACGCCCAGAAACACCGTAAATGCGCTGTTGTTGATGATTCGGTATTGCCCTGTACCCTGTGCATCAAGTCTGCCGTAAACAAGCGCCTGGACGCCAGTAGGGGCACTTGCTGCCGCAGCAACTACTACGGTCTCGCCAAGTGGGGCAAATGCAATTTGTGAATTGGTGGACATCTTAGACTCCCTTTGCAGCAATGGCTGGCATGATATTTCCTTGTTTCCAGCCTGACTATCCAGTCAGGAATTAACGCTTCCAGTTGTCCGAACTGGCACGGTTTAGAGAGCAGCAATCACAAAGCAAAGCAACTCATCGTAGCGAATTCCAAGTTGTGTATGTTCAACATCAAATTCATCTTTCCATGTGTCAGAACAAAACAAACCATAATTGTTTGCATCTAAACCTTGATCTGCAAAGGCTTGTGCAACATCTTGAGCATACACGCCAACATGAATTCTAGCTTTATCTTTTTTGGCAATAACGGCATCTTGAAACTTAAAAGTTTTAATTAAACCTTTAATTGCTTTTGCAACATTTTGTTCAGCAGTAGTTAAAGCAGCAGCATCTTGTTTTTGATTTGCATCCGATGTGTTGATTGCTCCTGTTGCTGCATAAACAACAGACCAACGAAAACTTGCTATGCCAAGTGATTTAGTATTATCTGCTTGCGGAATAAAATCCGCTCCAGCTAAAGCTAAATATGCATTACCTCCAGATAGTCCACGCTCTACATATACATCTGTTGCAACAGGCGAACTATCATTTGTAAAATATGTGGCATTGCTTAGCCAAGTGTCTTTGAACGAAGATTTGTAACCGTAGGTATCAGCTTCATCTGGCAAAGCTGCATTACCTAATGTGTTCTCCCATCGCTGACCACCATGCTTAAGAATGCCTCTAATCAATCGTGCTGGATTTGATATCGTGTTATCCCAAGCAATAATAATTGCATTGGTTGTGCCGGGATCAAGTTGCAAATTATGACAAACAAGACTAGCCGAGTTAGAAAGCAGAATACCTTTTCCGGGGTTAATATCAAAGTATGAATCCGTAATTTCAAGTACGCAAGCGACTGCAACGACTGCATATCCAAGCGTTGGGCCGTTAACTTTTGTTTGAAAAAACTTGTTGTCTGTGGCATATCCATCAACGCTGACATATTCAACGAAAATACACCTAGCACCCGATGCGTCAGTCAAGTCGTTGCGGATTGTACCTGCGTTAAATCGCACACCCGTTACTGGCAAAGTTGTACTTGGCTCAAGACTTACTGATCTGCGTCCGTTATAAACCACTACACGATTGGCGGTAAAGTTCACCGTACCACCGCGCAAGCGCAATCCCCAATCAGAGTTATATGCAACTTGCGTAACACCAAGAGCCGAGCTACCAGCAATAGGAATTCCACTAATGTGCAGATCATTCAAACCGCAGTAACGAACAATGGTATTTCCATCACCAAAAGTAATTGCAGCGCTTGTATTGACAAAAGGTCGAACACAGTTAACGTTAAATTCACCAGAGCCTCCAACACCCTGCACCGTAATGTTGTTGTACAAACACACCCAGTTCATACGCCATTCGCCAGCGGTCGGAATGAGAATGACACCACCGCCAATTAAGTTCAGTGCATCCGCAGCAGCATTCATTGCCGCCGTGTTATCGTTTGCACCAGCTTCACCGCCAACATCAATAATATTAATGGCTGGAGCGCCATCAATCATCGAGTAAGAAACTTTTGTCAGTGCCATGATTACTTCTCCAGCTGCTTAACTTTTTCGTTCAAGTCTTTAATCGCTTGGATCAAAATAGGAAGCAGGTTTCCAGATGTCAACTCAAGTTTTTCTGGGTTTGATTTGTAAACAAGGTTCAGCCAATCAGCACCAAAAGATTGTGCTACTAAATCAACTTCCTGTGCAATCAATCCAGCCGTCCAATCTTTTGACTTTTTTGAACCGTCTTCGAGTGACTGTTTAATTTCTACCGCACCGTCTTCATCGCGGATCACTTCTTTGTACCAAGCTCGCTGATTCCACTTAAACCGCCTGGGTTGCAGAGCGGCAATAAAGTCTAGTCCTAACGGCAAATTCTCAATATCAGCTTTGTCCCTAGCGTCCGACAGTGCCGTAATTGACGTTACTTGGCAACGAAGGGTTGCGATAGACGCATTGCCCAAGGTAATCTCATTAGCCGCAGCAGCAGCAGACGCCGCAGAGTTGTAGCCAATAATGGTGTTGTTTGATCCTGTCGTCAGGTCATTCGTTCCTGTTTTCCCGGCAAACGTTCCAACTGTGGTGTTCTGAGTGCCGGTTGTAATTGCACCACCTGCTGTAGAACCAACTGCTGTGTTTCGTTCGCCGGTTGCGGCGGTTAACGCAGTGGCTCCAATTGCAGTTGAGTCGCTGGTGGTCGTGACAACAAGAAGTGCTTGCCGTCCAACAGCAGTATTTGATGTTCCGCTAGTAACCGAACTTCCAGCGCGTCTTCCAACAGCGGTGTTGAAATTACTTGTCGCTCCGCTCAGTGCCTCTTGTCCTATGGCGGTATTTTGAATCCCGCTTATATTTGCCGCCAATGCACTGGAGCCAACCGCAGTGTTGGTCGTACCATCTGTAATGAGAGTTCCGGCGAGGTAGCCCACCATTGTGTTGCCCGTGCCAGTGGTATTTGCAGCAAGCGCAGATGCTCCAACAGCGGTGTTTGTCGCTACGCTGCCCAAGCCCTTGCCCACCGTCAGCCCGTTTGCCGTGGCTAAGGTAATATCTCCAGTAAATGTAGGCGCAGCAGATAGCACCGTATTGCCAGTGCCTGTGCTTGTCGTTACACCTGTGCCGCCATTGACTACGGGTAGGACGCCAGTAATCTGACTGACGTTGATGATATTGGTAACTGTCTTTAACATTCTGTTCTCCTTAGACCAAAAATTCAATCACCGCAGTGAGTGGTGGCGCTTCGCTGAATGTCACATTACCGCCAGTCACTGTATACGTGTTCTGATTCTGGTAGACGCCGTTGATGTAGATTGCCGATGGTGTTGACGTAACAGAAAAGATGGTCTGCACACCATTGCCAGTTGCATTGCTTGCAATAGTGTCGCCACCAAGAGCATTGCCGTTAAACGAGGTGTAGACCACCGTGCCATTCTTGTCCTGGACTTGGATGGAGTAATCGCTTCCCGCATAAATCCGGCTCGGAGTGCCTTGGTAGACAGGGTAACCGCCACTGGTGCGAATCGGCTGGACAGCGGAAATCGTCAATGCAGCATCAAAAAATACGGCAATCGGGTTTGTGACTGGGTTCAGGTTGACCGTGCCAATCAAGATGTACCCGTTCTCAAGCGGCAAGCCGTCAGTGCCAGCAAAGGCAGGGTATGGGGGTTCTACGGATAGTGCGGACATTTATTTGTTCTCTTGAGATTCCGGACGAAATACATCAACAACTTGGGTAGATGCACCTGAGGATAAACCGCCAAAAGCGGCTGGCATTGCTCTTGAGACAAAACCTGCTGGAAGCACTTTCTCTTGAGCGCGAGCAATTTCATTTTTTAATGCAGTGATTGCTGCATCTGGATTGTTGTAAACCATGTTAGAAAGTTGTGCCGCAATTTTTGGATTAAGTCTTTCTTTGATATTAGTAAATACGTTTCGGAACACGGTGTACCCACGACTTAACAGATTCAATTTATCTATTTTAAACACACTTTCTTCAATTTGCTCACCCAAAATATCACGACCAGTTGGGCGAGTAGCTTTTCTTGCAGCACTAGCGGCTGACTCAACTCTATTTGATCTAGCCAAATCATCAATGACTAACTGAATGTCTGTCAACTGTGCTGGTGTAAAGTTTTGCGCTCTCAGAATTGGTTCAATAGCATTGGGATTATTGAGCATTGGATTTTTACCAGTCTCAATGACAAGACGCAAACCCTTTGCTCTATCCGCAAATTCGTTTGCTAATTTAGTTCCCAATGCCTGTTTGTATGAAGACTTGAGGTTTCCTGTTTGGTCAAACAGTTCACCAACCACTTTCATAGCTCCTGCTTCCGTCAAAGGATCGCCTCCTGGCGTTTGTGTCAGCATCTGGTTTAAGCGAGTCTGAACCACGCGACTAATTGCATCTTTGCCTTGAGCATCTGAACGTGCCAAGGCAACACCCATGCGGTCACCACTATCAAGAATGTGGTTAAGAATTTGCTCTGGCGTCTTGTTTTTGAACCCTGCCCCAAGAGCAGTCAACTTGGACAAAGCATCATGGCCTTGAACAGCCTCTTGTTCTAATGTCTCCAAAGCCCTTTTGATGCCCATGCCTGACTTGTCCAACACGGCAAATTGCTCGGCATTCTTTTGCAAGAAGCTGGCGGCTTTTGCTGGGTCAACCAGACCCGTTTGAGCGTCCATCGCAGCCAATTTGAACTGGCCCAAAATACCGTTACGAAGTGAGTCAAAAGCCTGTGGATCACCAGCAAACGTAGTGACAAATTGATTGGCCGCATCACGGTCTTTGGTGAATTGAGCGACAACTTGAGCAGGCTCAATACGTTGCTCACCAAACATTCCCGGCTTGAGTATTTTGGCTGTTTCACCAGTGCGGAAGCGCGGAGCGTATTGCTCTCGGTACGTTGCCAAGGCTTTGCCATACAGGTCTTTTGCTTGTTGTGGAAAAGTGTCTGAAACATCAATTGCTTCATCAATTTTGCGTTGTAAACCTAGCAAGTTTCGTATTTCTATACCAACAAGGGAACCTTGTCCACGACTAGCCGCCATCACATCTGAATTGATGGCTTTACGCAAAGCATCCAATTCAGTCAATGTGGCCTCTGCTACTGGTGGCGGCACTGGCGCTCTTTGCATTGGACGACCAAACTGATCCAGCAAATTAAATGATGGCTCTGCTGTTGGTGGAGGACGTAGCCCCATAATGCGCCGCACAATTGCTGGCGCAGTGTCAGGTGAAAATGATGAAAGAGGCCGACCTAGAACTTTTTCAGCTTCTGCTACCAACTCATCAATATTGACTTTGGCATTACCTGCTGCTGCTTCCGCTTGGGCATACGCTGGTTGTACTTGCGTTTTTTTCAGTTCGTCAGACAACTGTTTTGCGCGTAAACCAATTTGCTCTCCAGTCTCTTGAGGCCCAGTGGCTGGAAATCTGCCAGCAAATGCAGTTTCTACTTGTGCTTTTTCAGCATCCAAATTTTGAAGAATTGAATCTCTTACCTGCGTCAACTCATCCAACACACCTGGTTGCAATGTCTGACCCTGTTGATCAATTTGTTGATTGACACGTACCAGTTGCTGCTGCAATGCACCAACACGCTCGTTCATCAAGCGTTGAATTTCAACTGCTTGTTGTGGGTTTGATCCTCTAAGTCGTTCAGCCAATACAGAAATCGTAGGCGGGGCTTCACCACCACCAGCAACAATATTTTCAGCCAAAGTTCTTTGAAAACCCGGTGTTGTTGGAACCTGAACTCCAGCTTCAATTTCACTGATCGTGCGTTCTGCCGCACCGGGTGTGCCACCAACCGCTTTGAACAATTGTCTTTCAGCAGCCAATGCTGGCTTAAAAAGTGGATCTACTATGGACTCCCACAATCCTTTCGTGACTGATGATATAGCCTTTGCAGCAGGTGGAACCACGCCACCCCCTACCATTCCTACAGCCACATCAACGGGTGATTCTGCAACCGGAACTGCTCCAATGGCACCAGCAGTCATTCCAGCACCAACGCGCTGTCCTATCGTTGCTCCACCTGTCGGCCCCATGCCTCCAACACGCACCGCCTCGGCAATTGGAGTAACCACAGGTGCTGCGCGGGTGCCTTGCGCTAAAGCAGCAGCAGTACGTCCAAGTTGTGCTGGCAATGCTGTTCCTGCTGCAATTCCAGAAGTCAACTCACCAGCAAATTTTTCAGCACCAGATTGTGGTACTGCTATTCCAAGTCTAGTCAAAAGATCGCTTAAAGCCGCTGAGGGCTTTTGCATTTGAGTTCCAAACGTCTTATTCAGCAAATTGACAACTGGGTCAGCAACGGTCGGGGCTAATGTTCCAGCAGCAAAACCAGCTAGCGCACCGGGTGGCCCACCCATTGCAGAGCCAGCCGCAGCGCCAGCCACTGGCAAAGCCAAAGCGCGAGTTACTGCTCCCATCACGCCTGGTGTTGTGGTCTCTGGCTCAGGTGGCGGTGCTTCTCTAATTTTTCCGGGAATATTTGAAATTGAAACTTGTAACTGAAGTCTTGTAATTTCATCAGCAAGAAGCCGAGCAGCTTTGGTGTCACCTGCTTTATCAGCATTCAATAGCGCATCTTCAAGTTCTGAAATATTCGCCATGTTCTTTCCTAATTGCTTTTGTATTTTTTAAGTGCCGCATCTACTGCTTCTGCTTTAGCTGGATTTGTTACGACTGGAGCGCTTGGTGGTGTTGCAGAAGGTGGTGCTTTTTCTTCAATAGCATCATAGAAATCTTGAATGCTTGGGATACGTCCTTTGTAACCTCTTAAAGAACCGTCACCTGGCCCTTGCACATATTTAAGCATTGCTTCACGATCTTTTGCTGACTCTTGCATTTGAGTCACAATTGCCTTCAATCTTCGAGCGTTATCAGCTTGTGGTGCTTTTTGGTCATACGACCTTGCCAAAAATGCTTCTCCTTCAGCCCGTGTAAATTGAGCGCCAATAGTGGCTCTCAATCCTTCTTGGATGACACGTTCTGCATTTGCTCTTGCTTCTACAGAAGTTTGAGTTACAAAAGACTGCACCACATCTGGAGTCAATCCAAGCACTGGGCCAGTAATGCGTTTTTGTGTTTCTAAAATATTGACAACAGCATTAAGTTGATTGATACGAGATGCCGCTTTAGTTTTGTCTCCAGATAGCCAATCAACTGCCAAAGGCGCAAACCTTTTGTCCATTTCCTCCTCTAACTTTGTTGCAATACGAGGCTGACCGGGTATGTTGACAACGGTACCGGGAGCCGTTGGAGCAAACGTAGATTCTTTTGTAATCTTGCTTCTTAAGGAGAGAATTCTTGGATCATTTTCAGATGCGCCACCTTTTACTAAATCGGCAATTTCACCGTACAACTGCATGACCGTTGATGGAGGAGTTGGTTTTTGGCCTTCTTCACCTTTAACTAATTTAGGTTCTTTGCCAGACTCTACAAAGAAAGTCCCAGTCAACGGTTTGCCTTCTGCATCTGTAATTCCGAACGCAATTTTGTCAGCAGGAGATGAAATTGTTTTACCACCAACTGTTGGCGCACCAAACATGGCATTGGCTGCTTTTTCGTATTTGTCGCCAAGAGCCAATGTAGACATTCGCAAAGTTTCCAAAGCAAAATCAGGCGCTTGTTCAATGCTATCCAACAGCAGTTTTAAGCCTTGTTTTTTTTGCGGGTCTGTTTCTGCATCCAAGCGTTCACGAACTCTGTTCATGGCAATTTCTGGCTTTTTTGATTTCAAAGCCGAACCAACTTCACCAGCAAACAAAGCTTGATTTTCTCTCTGTTTATCAGAAAGAGCGGCATCTATGGCCAAAAGGTTTTGAACTTGTGCAGCAGGCAAAAACCGAATCAGTTGGCGAGTATCATCTTGAGTTCGTTGGTCAGTTGGTTTGGCTAAATATGCAGAAAACGCAGTATCTGCCAATGCTTTTTGATCAATTGCCGCTTGCTGTTGTGCCCGAGCCGCATCCATGTCGCCCATTGTTGCGCCCAACTTCAACCCGGATACAAGGTTCTCAAAAGGGCTCGAAACACCCGGAATTTGATATTGAATTGGTTGAACCATGATTATTGTGGCCCGGTTGCTGACATAGGGTCATTGGAAGCATAGAAAAGGTTATTAAACTCACCATTTCCACTGACCGGTGATCTGAAAGTACTGTCAAACCCGCCAAAACCTTTGAACCCAGGCAGACCAAACTGACCAGTTCGACCGTAGTTTATGCCCGCCATTTGCAATGGCAGACCCAGCAGGTTTGCAAATGGTGCTGCACCGGCCAATTCACCACCAGCCTGAGCTGCACCTTGTTGAGCAAGCAGGTTAGCCACGTTAGCGCCTACAGCACCAGCCTGTGACGCTTGACCAGTCGCAGAGGCTTGACCGCCTCGGTACAAAGCCTCAGACACGCCAAGACCTGTTCCAGCAAAGCCTCCAAGACGGGCGTATTGCTTGTCAATTTCTTGTTGCAGCAATTGTGGCCGAAACTGAGCCAATGCGCCTTGGATGTTTCCTCCACGTAGACCGCCAGTAGCTGATGCCCTTGACAGTAATGCTTCTTCACCTTGCCTAACGTTAGCTTGAAACCCTGCACTGCCCTCAATGCCTGCAATGGCTTGCTGTTGTGCATCTGGGCCAAGTAGACCAGCCAATGCTTGCTGCTGCTGAAAGGCTTGCTGACCAGCCTGCTGGAACGGCTGGAATTGATTGATGGCACCAGTGCCTGCTTTAATGTAGGGTGCAAGTAACTGCTGAACAGCTTCAAACTGTCTGCGCTGTTCGTCAATGCCGCCTTGCGCTGCACCAGCTTGAGTTGAGGCTGCGCTGCTTGTGGCGTCTGAGGATATTACGCTGCCAAGCAATGAAGAGCCTATTAAGCCCATAGTTAGATCAGGCATGATCAAACTCCTTCATGTAATCTTCAAATTTTTCACCATACAACGCCATAATTTCATGCGCTATCTTGGTGGTTTTTTGTGTTCCGTGACAAAGTGCAACCGCCATTAGCACTACATCGTAGTAACCGGCACGCCAAACAAAGGACTTGGCATCTGCTTTTCCAGTGCGTTCAACATGATCTGATGCTTGCCATTTCAAAATCATGGTGGCAACAACTGGCGCTAAATTGTAAGAATTGGCTATCCAGAATGAATTCTGGTTCATGCCAACCAGCGTATTCCAGATCACCGTATTGAGGTCTTCGCGCTCTACCGAATCGCCATCTGCTACATCGTCAAAGACTTGGATGGCTCCATACAGCATGAGTAGCCAATCAACGGCTGGCGCAGGCAGAATCCTTTGAAGATTTTCTTTTAGCCAGTCGGTCATGCACAAGTCCTGTTTAGGGCAGGCTGCTGGATGCCATAACTCAGCGTCATCATTTTCCCACATTTCATCATTTCGTCAATCCATGTCGTATTCGCGATCTTCCCACGCCTGACAAACCCGCATATCGTTACAGATAAAGTTTAGCTTCTTGCAGTGACCCCTGAACCCTGCGCCCTTGTCGTAGGTAGCAAGCGGGATGCGCTCAATCCTGATTTGGGTCATAAAACTGTTGTCGTAATACTCGCAGTTCGAACAGTGCTTGCGCCTTGCGTCTTTCTCGTCGCACTGCATCGCCTCGGCCAGCCCAACGTAAAACTCTTTGTTTGCGCCTGGCTCGTTGGTCGGCACTTCAGGGCCATAGTTCCAATCTTTGACCGCAATAGAGTAATTTTTCTTATTCTCTGCATTGGTCAAGAATTCTTCGTCCATTGGCAAGCCAGTAAAGCCGCGTGGAATCATCATAAATTCTTTCATTTCTGCTCCTAGGTAATTTCGCGCCCGTTGGCTCTTATGGTCAAAGATGTCGCAGCACCAGCGAGGGTCGAGATAAATCCACTCGGCTCTAGCGCCTGGCCAACCAATTCAGGAAAGGTGTAGGTCTCGTCAGGAGCAAGGCTGCGGGTATCCACAATCAAATTGGTCACGCCTGCACTGCCGCCACTGGTTACCAGATTGACGCTAATCGCCACGTTGCCTGCCGTGGTGTTCGTGGCAGTGAACTTGTCAATGATCGTCTTGCAGTTGGTCGCCGTGTACTGCGTGGTCTGCGTGTTTTCAGCCTGCTTTGCTGGAATCAGCACCTTAATTGTTACGGTCATATCTACCCCTTATGTGGCTTCGCCGCCGCTAGCGATGATGGTCAAGCCTGTTGATACCGCCTGAATCTGTATTGTGTCGCCTGCGTTCAGAACTTCAATTCCGTTGTATTGCAAAGCGTTATTTGCGGGTACAGGAACATCGTAAAGGAAAGCATTCCCGGTTCCTGCCGATCCTGCTGATGGCACAAAAAACACACGAACGTTTATGGCTGCTGCCGTGGTATTGGCGATGCTGAATTCTTTGACCAAAGCGCGGGTGCTGGCCGGTACTGTGTACAGGGTAGTCACGCCAGTTGTGATAGCGGCTTGTCCGAATTTAACTGGGGTGATTACATCGAAAGCCATGTCAGCACCTGATTAGATCGCACCCTTGCGGTTTGGTTTGCATACGGCAAGATGCCAACCACATCATGCGCCAACTCAATATTGTTACGCACAGGAGCAAGCGCAAGCAAGTCCAGTGATTGTGCCAGCACACTGATTTGCGATAACGCTTCATTTGCAGTCGCCGCAGCGGTGTCTGCCTGAAACTCGAAATCAGTCCCGACAATTACCTGCAACGTGTCAACAGTCGAAAACAGAAGCTCGAACTGTCTGATTTGCTGTTGGTCAGTCAAGAACTCCGCAAGCTGGTCACGGGTCAGGTTTAGCCTGCGGGAGATGGGTGCGGTAGCCATCAGTACGCCAATGCTTCAATCTGCGCCTCTAAGCGCACATAGGACACGTGAGCATCACTGTCGCCCCGGAAACGCTGAATGCGCCAGTTCCTCATATGTCCTTGCTGGAACCATGTAAGACGCTTCTTGGTGTTGCCAATTGTGCCAACAGAGATAAACTTTTCTTGGCTGTATGCTTTGCCGTCAACGCTATAGCTGGTGCTGATTTGCGGGTTCTTGCCGAGCGCAATGCTACCCGTCAGGCTGACAAGCTCAAGTTCGTTAAATATCGCCCCGTTGCTCTCGTTGTACACAATCAACGTTCCGAACTCCCACCGGACTTGCTGGCCCCAGTGGTGGCCTGTATCCTGCACCAGATACCCGATGTTGCTCGATTGCGGATCACCCACGGTCCATTTGTCGTAGACCCACACCAAATTTCTTGCAAGGTATTGAGCAAGACCATTTAGGGTGCTGACCAAGGTAAACCAGACCGGCGTCTGCAAAGCCTCTGATGCGGCTGCGTCATAAACCAGCGTCTGATCTGGCAAATGAACATAGAGGTGCTGGTGGTTCTTGTCGTTTCTCGCCTCCAGCTTGACTAAAGACAGTTGCCCTTCGCTGTATTGAAGCAGGATGTTGTCGATTTCTTGAGTGCTCACCTTTTGGGTAGTTGCGGCTGCACCCACGTAAATGGATGGAGCTTCATTTCTCCCACTTCCCAAAAATGCTATCCGCTCAATAAAGACACAACAAGCCTGCGTTCCGATCACGCCCTTTTGTAGCTGTGCGCCATCAATCCTTGCGAATGGGAACAACTCGCCGCCCACGTTGTCGAACACCTCGATGGTGTTTCTGTTCAAAGCATAGACTTCGTTTCGCAGCTTAAGCAAAGCAACCACAGGGTCGGGGTCAACCTCTGAACTGCCGTATTTCAACGGGTTGACGATCAGCGGATCGGTCAACTCTGTGACGATCAAGAACTCGCCGTCAGTGGTCATAAAGTAACCATCGACCCAAACGAAATCCAGCACCACGCCAAGGTCGGGGTCGGTCACTTGCGTCAGCGTTGTGCCACTCCAGTAGTAAAGCCGACCACCTGATGCAATCGCCAGCAGGTCAAAGCTGTAATCAAAGGTCACTAGTTGCGTTATTGGGCCTCCCACATCGCCCAGAATGGTCACAGTGCCTGCGCTGTCGATCTCTACTAGCTGTGTACCCATCACGCGATATAAACCGCCCTGCCAGTTGATGCCGCCACGGTCTATGCCTGGGCCTGCTCCATTTGCGACAATGCCATCGCCTGGACGCAGAAACCCATTACTGATGCCCGATACCTTGGGCACAGGCACAAGATTCACCGGATACGATGTCCGCAACTCTGGCGTGTTGTCGGTGTAAATACCGTTCAGAATAGGTATCTGCATCACCGGGCCTTGTTGCGTTCAGAGATTCGCTTTGCTTTGGCTTGTGCGTCTGCTTTGGATGATGCGCCCCATGCCCTCAAACTCAACAGGAGCCGGGTGGGTTCACCATCTTTGTATTCAGGGCCAGCGTTGCCACCCATACGGGCTAAGAACGATGCCCTGCGCGGATTGTCACCAGACTTGACGGGGGCTTTGATATCTTGACCAGCAGCTCTCAGGCTTGCCCGTCCAGCAGCGTTAAGACCACCTTTTGGATTCTGGCCTTCCTTGCGCTGCCATGCTGGAGTTTTCATCGAAACCCCCTGATCTTTTCGGCAATCTTTTTGGGTTGCTTGGCAAACTGCTTTCCTGCCCTTGTAGCTTCACGCTTTGCCCTTGTTGTTGCCGCATACTCTGCCGCAGACAGAGCCTTGATAGCTTTCTCAGGCAGATACCTTTCGCCTGTTTCAGACGATGGCTTGCCTGACTTGGTGCGCCAGTTTTGGCTTGACCAATCTTTCAGGCTTTTCTGCGGGGCTTTCATTTATAGCCTCCACCCTTTTTCTTGTACTCTACCGCCAGCAGTTGAGCTTTTCGGGCAGACCATTCGCCCGGATCGCCACCCTTTGTCCCTGACTTGATTCGCTCAAACAAGGCTTTCCGCATGGTCGGCTTTGTGTAGTTGCCAGCCGCATTGACTGAGGATTTGGGTTTGGTTGCCATCATGTATCCACAACTTTGATAACAGCAAAACGCAAAATCACAGCGTCGGACAAAGAGCCTAAAGAAACGTTTCGCACATTTATGTCAGCAGTGCCAACACCGCAGGATGCGTTAAATGTATACGAGCCAAGCGTACCGCCAGAAATGTGATTTATCACAATGATGTCGCCAGATTCGACCGTGCTGTTTGTCATCGTAAAAGTTACGGTCGTAGATGCACCCAATGCCGCAGCATTCATTGTGATTTGACCGCAAGACTTGTTCAGCGTCACCGCCGTAGCTTTGCTTGTGGCTTGCAGCACACCGCCGCCAGCGCCGACTGCATAACCCTGCTTTCCTGTCCCTGTGATAACTTGATTGCCAGTAGTGCTAAGACTTGTTCCAGTAGCCGCACCGATGACTGGTGTAACCAATGTTGGAGTGTTGGCAAATACTGCTGCCCCTGTACCTGTTTCGTCCGTCAGCGCAGCCGCAAGATTTGCGCTTGATGGGGTCGCCAAAAAGGTTGCCACATTCGCAGCTAAACCAGATACTCCAGTTGCAATCGGCAAGCCTGTGCAATTGGTAAGAGTTCCAGAGGTCGGCACTCCAAGAATAGGAGTTATCAAGGTCGGGCTGGTTGCAAACACCAGTAGACCCGTTCCGGTCTCGTCCGTCATCGCCGCCCGTAGATTGGCGCTTGATGGCGTTGCCAAGAACGTCTGGATGCCTGCTGCATAAACCGTGTTAGCAATGATCTGATACCAAGAGTTCGTTGGCTGGTAAAACCGAATGGCTGTTGCAGTACCTGCTGCCAATGAAGTCACGCCACCATAAATTGCAGTTGCACCATTCAGCGCAATCGTCAACGAGGTGATTTCCTGCGTGGTCGTAATCAGTACCGTGGTGCCATCAGGTACACCAGTATTCAGCGGCAGTGTGATCGTGCCAGTTGCCAGCGTCCCAGCAGGTTGCAACAGCATCCATTGGTCATTGCTTACTGGAGTCGGCACCGTGATGTTAAACCCACTGCCCGGCACAAAGAGATTAACCGACAGCGTTGGAGATGCAAAACTCTGCTGAAAGAAAGTCAGCAAACTGCCGATAGATGTGCGCCTCGCATCCCCGTTGTTCGGAGAGTAAACGGGCAGCTGATCGCCGCTGGAAATCGTGCTGAGTACGGGTAACTGATTGATCGTTGGCATGATTGTCCTTAGTAGTACTCAATCGGCCCATCAGGGCCAGCAGTAACCGGGTAATAGGGTGGCCGTACATACGGGTTATCGTAGACCCTCCACGGCTTGTTACCAGCGCCAGCAGGCATGGTGCCCGGCAGTTGCTGCTCAAGCGGGAATGTGGCCCTTTGCAACAGGATGTCGTATCCCTGCTTTGCAGTGGTCTTGGTCTCAATCATCACCGTCTTGCCAAAACTTGGCGCCAGCCTGATACCTAGACTGCAAATAATCGCTTCATAGGCTGAATCAGGAACTAGCGTTTCCTCGTCCAGGCTGCTGTCCTGTGGGCTGGATGGCAACGGATAACCCAGACGGATGCCTTTAGCATTCCAGTCTGCCATCATCGCATCTAGGCGGCGCAGGGCTGATTGCAATTGCTCTGGTGCAAGATCAAAAACATAAGACGCTAGACCAATTTCTTCAAAGGCGGCGCTTATGAATTGTCGTTTTGTGTAGCCCATTGCAGTTCCTCAATGTGTTTCACCAACCTTGCATCTGACCAGCGATTGTCAACCTTTAACCCAATCGCTTCGGCCTGCTGCAACATTTCAGCGCGGGTCGGTGGGCTGTCGTCCTTTATTGGCTCTTCAATGACTTCAGGCACTTCCACATGGACGCGCCTGCCAATTGGCGATGGGCGAACTTGCTTTGTTGCTTTGCGCTCTACTGCCTGTGATTTTTTAAGCTTTCGCTTTTGCAGCCGCAACTCTTTCCACGGAGCAAGAGCTTTGGTTTTGACGATTGCGGCTGACTTGATCATTTCTTCTTCATTGCTTTAGCGGCTGGCTTTTTCATCATTCCATACGCCATAGCAACGGCTTGCTTTTGAGGCTTGCCTGCTTTCATTTCCTTTTTGATAACGTCCGACATTTTATTGTCGCTCTTACCCATTTTCATACTGTGACCTGGCATTTTTATCTCCATGTAGAACAGGCCAACATCTCTGCTGGCCTGTTGGGTTTTGGTCTGTTTAGCTTATGCGATAAACAATGAAGGTATCAGCAGCAGTCTTGCGAACACGGAAACGTGCGGATGCACCAGACGTTGCAGCAGTTGCAGCAGAGCCAACAATGGTCACGCCTGTATTAACCGTGATGGTCAAAGCAAATGCTG
>Ga0181357_1000479_pt1 | contig 15132 bp, 20 predicted proteins | sample Fa13VDMM110DN_FD_130094 | JGI IMG/M metagenome (GOLD analysis project Ga0181357, IMG submission 130094) | Freshwater viral communities from Lake Michigan, USA - Fa13.VD.MM110.D.N | ecosystem: Environmental > Aquatic > Freshwater > Lake | place: USA: Michigan | collected 2013-09-24 | reverse complement strand
CGATGTCGAGAAACCAAATAAGATGGTTAAACATTTCCTAGATTCTACTCATGGTCGTCACATTGCAGACCAACCATCAGATAGCAATATCACATCAAGATTCAAGAAGTTCAAGAATACTTACAACCCAGAGATGAACGAAGAAGCCGAGCAGATGGATGAGATATCGAAAAAAACTCTCGGGTCTTATGTTAAGAAAGCGGCTCCGCAATTAGCCACTTCCTTGATGACAGCTGCAACCACCAAGGATATTGCTAATGCAGAATTCCATGGCAAAAGATACGCAAAAAGAAACAGGGGTATAGAAAAAGCTGTCGATAAACTTGCCAAAGAAGAAACGCAGCAGGATCCTTCTCACTATAATATTGTTCATAGAGATTCTAAAAGAGTCGTTGGAACGGCAACGACAATGAAAAGAGCAAGAAGTGCAAGGGATAGGCATGACAACAAATATGGATCTTATGGACATTCGATAGTTCCAGTCTTCAAAGAAGAATACGAGCAGATGGATGAAGGAAGAATGAGCGAAATCGCAATGGACATCGATGATCACATCAAACCACATATTGCCAAGTACAAGAAAATTGGTGGAGCAGAGCACCTAGCTGGTAAGCTCCGTCAAGTAGGCGAGAAACTAGCCAAGGAGCATGGAATGCCAAGCGATTGGATGCACAAACAAGTCTCTCATGCTGCTGAAGAACATCTGGGGGATCAGATGAATGAAAAGTATCTAACTCCTGCCCAAAGAAGGAACCGCGCGATGTCTTCTTCTGGGGGGGAATTTGGTCCTAAAAGATATGGAAGTCGCGAAGATGATTTTGGACACGAAGCTCCAGATAGAGATCGCGTACATTCTGAACCTAAAGATCATGGACTGACAGTTCACGACCACGAAGGAAAGGAGATCGGCACTGTGCCGAAACGCCATTTCGAGCCAATGACTGTGGCAATGAATATTGCAATGAAACATAGCCGTGCCACCGGTCAGAATACGGAAGTTAGGAGGCACGGTAAAAAAGTAGAATCATTCAAAGGGAAAAAAGTCAACGAATCCAAAAACATCATTCGCGAAGTGATTCGTAAAGCTGTTGACAAGCAGGGAACCAACAAAGCGAACGGAAAAACTGCCACAGGATCTCCCGTACCAAAAATTACAATCAATCCTACAGCACTCGATAACCTTGGGAACAAACGTGGAATAGGTGGAACATGAACGAAGAAGTAGACTATGGTGTAGTAGAAGCCATCAACGCAAAGTTGGATGAGTTGTCAGATAGACACTTCCATTCAATAGATGCGATTGATTCTACGATCTCTGGGATCTTTTCTCACCACGGAATAAGTTTCCCCGGTGGTATTGATTCTGAAGAGGACACGATATTCCAGATTCAAGGAGAAGAGGATCTGTTCCTTTATGTTGTTCTGGATCATGAGGTTGTTGGTTATACCGTGTATGCTCAATTGTTAGAAGAAGAAGATATAATTGATGTGCAGGATGGAATTGATGCGTTGGAAGATTATGAGAACACAGATGATTTTCTAACGAGAGTGAGACATTCGGCTGACGATTAATGTTCGATAATCTAAATGATGAAAACTTACTGCTGTATGCAATAAAGTGTTATGATACACCAAATTGTGTCATGTCAGAGTTTCAAGAGGATTACAGCCGAATCTTTCTGTTGAAGAAATCGTTTACGAAGTATTTGAATGCTAACGAAATGAACGTAAGATTGATTCTAAATCATATCGTTATTATCTACAACGTATTTGGTTCGGAAGGTGCAACTAGGTTGATGTTCTTTCATCTGAAGGAAGAACATTACCCGTTGTTAAAACCTTTTTTGATATTACTAAACTTTATGCCGGATGTGATATATGGTATTGATGAGAGAGATATATTGTCTTCGGACATATCGTTAAACCAAGAGGTTGTTACATGTTTAAGACATTTAGACAATTCATAAAAGAACAGTCAATTCATCTGGGTTCTCCGAGCAGACACACTGCAACTGCAACTCACCGGCGCGAGTCTCACATTTCTCATGCTCTGAATACGGCACCAACAGGCGAACACGATAGAACCAAAAAGAAACTAAACGAATTGCTTGGTACATTAGCGTTGGGTGCAGCTGCTGGCGCGTTGGCGTACAGATCAGTAACAAAAAAGGGCGGCGCTGTTGATAGGGTCACAAAAGAAAGAGAAAAGAAAGCAAAATTGAAAGACTCAATAAAAAAATCAGAACTGCATATCAAAGATCTGAAAAATAAACTGAGTAAGACTTCTACCACAAAAGCATTTTTCAATATGCAAGAAGCCACCAAAAAATTATCAACAGCAGAAAAACTAGCCAGGAACCTCAAGAGAGGTGGCTATGACATGGCTGCTAGTGAAAAGAAAAACAAAGAATTAGCTGACAGAAACGCAGAGCTGCGCGCTAAGTATGCCGATCTCTTGAAGAAAGAGGAAGCTCCTGCAGTTTCCGTTGCCGGTGGAGCTGTTCCTTCAATCACCGATCCGACAACAAACTATGCCGCGCAGCTGAAGAAAAAATCAAACATGCTTAGAAGGAAGAAGCCGCAATGAGAAGTCTATGGGTGACTCTATTCACAGGCAAAGACAACAAGAGCCTTGATATTGGTCGAGTGATTTGGTTACTTTCTGTTTTGAGTTTCATTGTGTTCGCGTTTCTTGGTCTCTACATGGATAAGCCGACAGACTATATTGCTTATGGCACTGGTCTGGCGGCTCTGCTTGCTGCAGGCGGCGCGGCACTTAATCTAAAAAGCAAAACGGAACCAGAAGAGGATAAGCAAGAATGATTCCATTTCTAGGCACAGTAGTTCCGCTCCCCTACAGAATCCTTGCAGTAGTTCTTCTTGTAATTTCCGTTGCTGGATTCGGTTATGTTAAGGGATACTCTCATGCTGAGAATAAATATGAGCTGGAGAAAGCAAAGTTTGCTGCTGACAGCGAACGCAAGTTCAATGAACTTCTGATAAAGAAGAACAAGGTAGACATTCAAGTGGTAACTGAGTATCTGGAAAAGAAGGTTTACATAACGAAATGGAGAGAAAGAAATGCGGGTCTCATCGATGAAATTCCTATTCGGACTGTTTGCGATCTTCCTAATGGCTGGGTGTCAATCCACAATTCAAGTGCGAACGGCATACATGCCGATGCCTCCCAAGCTGCTGATGGAACCCCCAGCGGAATTAACACCTCTGAAGCCCTCGGAGGAATCGTCGAAAACTACGGCACCTGTCACGAAACAGCCGAACAATTGAAAGCCTTACAGAAATGGATTCGCGAACAGAAGGATCTGATGGAGAAAAGCAATGGATAACCTCCCAACCACCAACATTCAATCAGATTATGATCGTCGTATGTATGACGCCAAGTTGAGTAGACTTGAAATAGAAGTTAGTGCAATGAAGGAAAAAATATCATTCTTCAACATCATCTATAGCAAATTTGATGACACTTTAGACAAGGTTCAGAAGTTAATGGAAGACAGAAGAAATGAAACCAATCACGATCTTAAAGATGTATACAGTAAAATTGCAGATGTAGAAACCAAAATAATGGACGAAATCCATTCCATGAGAGAAGACATGAAAAGACAACATGACATTGAAAGGAAGAAAATGGAAGATCTAGATAAATGGCGCTGGATGGTAATGGGAGCTTCTGTTGTTATTGGATGGTTGATTTCTAGAGTAACAAATCTTTTCCCATGAAATCATTTAAGCAACATTTGGCTGAACAAGAGCGCGATCAGAAGATCAACACTTTCGTTGCCTTCGCATGCAAGCACTTAGGTCTAGACGAACCGCCGCACATCAATATCGTAGATGATAAGAAAGTAGCTCAGGAGAACACCAGCTTCGGCGGATACTATCCTGGTCGAAATAGAATTGACTTAAATGTTGGAGGAAGGCATCTTGCCGATTGCTTGAGAACTTTGGCTCATGAGCTCGTTCATCGCAAACAAGATGTAGATGGTCGTTTCGATGGAGTTGAGATGGCAGGGGAAACTGGCAGCACGTTCGAGAATGAAGCAAACAGCGAAGCCGGCATAATGCTCCGTAACTATGGAAAGGCGAATCCGTGCATCTATGAACAACTCAATCGACTTAAGTTATTCGAAGAAGAACAGCCAAAACCGAAAGCATCTTCAAATACAAAAGGAGTTCTTCATGAACTTCTGGTCGGGTACCATTTGAATGGGGGAAAGCATATGGAAAAGCACCCCGACGTCAACGGCGATTTTCCGAGACAAGCTCATGAAAAGCTCAAGTCTAGCATATCTAAGGAAGAATATAAGACGATAAACGAAAAGGCGAAAGGTGCAGCGAATCACATAAGAAATCTGGTTGGGTCTCACGGTAATGTACATCATGTACGTTGGACATCAAAACCCGGAGACTTGCATAGGACCACTGGAATACATGCCAGCCAAAAAGAAGATGCTTCTGACGTCGTTGTTACGACAAAAAATAAACTTGGCGAAGTCAAACATCATGGAATAAGCCTGAAGGTTACTGACCAGAACACAGGTCACGTTCCCATATCGAACCCCGGAATGGAGGCGACGCATGGTGGTAAGGCGATTCTCGAAAATCATAGAGAAACTCTTCTCAAGAAATATCCTAAGTTGAAGGGAATGGCGAAGCCGGAAAGAAAGGAGTATCTGAAAACTGATCCGAAGGCTGACAAAGAAATTAAGACAATGAACCAAAAAGTTCTAAGTGATATCGTAGATCACACCCATCATGAGCTTTCTTCGATGAGCACTAAAGATTTAGCGAAACATATAAGGACTCAAGTCCTTCATGCACACAAAACTCCGATGCAAGAAAATGGACACTCGCATTATAGAGTTACATCGTATGGGAACAACACTCACCACCACATGGATCCTTCGGCTGATCATGAGCATATATTGAACGACCATAAAAATATTAAGGTCGAGAAAAGAGGAACTTCAGTCGTGTTTACTCACAAGGGCAAACCGTTTGCAAGACACAGAATGAAATTTGAATCACAGTCGGATCCAATGTCTTCTATCAAAGGTTCAGGAGAGATGATATGATCACATTCAAAGAGTTCATAAAAGAAGAACTTATTCTTGAGAGAGGATCCGACTCGAAAGGGCACAAAAGATCAACGGAATCTGGCGCTGGTCTGACTAGAAAAGGAGTCATGGCATATCGTCGTAAAAATCCAGGATCAAAACTCAGCACGGCTGTTACAACTCCTCCTTCGAAGCTCAAGGCAGGAAGTAAATCAGCCAACAGACGCAAGTCCTTCTGCGCCAGAATGAGTGGAGTCAGGGGTCCGATGAAAGATGAAAAAGGAAGACCGACTAGAAAAGCCATGTCGCTTCGCCGTTGGAACTGCTAAAAACTGACAAGAGACTAGAGAACAACGATAATGGTTTCTACTGATGCAAAAACTCAATCTTCGATTATTTCCCGCTACGAATCGGAATTGGACCAAAAAAACATCAAGATAGTAAAGTCATCTCGAGGCGGTAAGCATCTTCGATTCTCATATCAAGGAGATCATAAGAAACTCCTGAACAGTATTATTAAATGTGTGCTCACAGATAGCACATATGTAATCTCAGGAAAATATCGCACCGAAGAACTGACCATCAAAGAATCTATTGATGGTGCGAAAATTGGCGATAAGATCTATATCGTCAATGCAGTGACATCTCGTGGTGAACTCCGCACAAAAGAATTGACTCCTGAACGTATGGGTGTGGCAACTGGTGAAAAGATCGGAAGGTCCCAATTCAAGAAAAAAGTGATACAAGGCATCAATGGTCTCGGTGTTTCGGTTGTCATCAAAGAGTTTATGAAAGATCTTATGGATTCCGCTGAGACAACAAGCGGTAAAATTAAGTCTGAATACATCGAGCAGATATCGGATTCAGATATCAACATTATCTCCAAAGATTTCGGCGAGGTAACAGGCGCGTGGTGGTTTTTAAACGTATACGATAAGACTGCAGATGGAATTATGTATCCCACGCAGAGCAACTCGAGACTTATCGACTACTATGCCACATATTCGAAGAAGCCTAGCCTAGCTATATCAGCCAAGGCTGGCAAAGGTGCACCACCATCAATTGACGCTATCGCCGACATTTTGGATAAGATCAATTACAGAGATTCAAAGAAAAAGATAGCCAAGAACCTTATCATCTCGATTCGTGACAACACGGTGTTAGATGGCATCATTCTTGGTTCTGCCGAGGTAAAAACTCCTGGGTGGAATGCTCTTGTGAAGCTGATTGGGAACAATATCACACCGGCTTCTATTGAGACGTTCTTATCGAAGTATAAAAATGCAGATGAACTCCTGAAAGTTTTAGATCCGCTGTACAAAATAATGGGAAGAGCAGCTTCCTCTGATATAACCAATCGTATTATTGGAAACAAAGCAAAGAGAAATGGACTAATCCTGTCGCCTCTTGCATATCACCTCGTAGACGAAATGAACGCAGATAAAATATATTCTAACGTTCTCAATGAAGCTACAAAGCAGATTAACGTAAGTCAGCTCTACATCAATATCTATAAGACTCAGAAGGTGGTAAAGTATAACATCCAAGAGTTCAAAGACATAGACTTCAAGTTCGAGTACAACGGAAACGCGGGCATGCCTGGACTGAAGAAAATTTCATTCAGAGCAAAATAGTTGAGGAATGTGAGTCGGTTTACTTTCAACTTGCCTTGAGGTATAATATGACTATGTGATTTGAGTTTTCATTATGTCAGTTTTCATCGACCGAAAGTATCTTCTCCTTGTCTCTTCGAAGTTGAGAAATTTCAAAGACAAGGGGAATGATGTATACAACTTCTCCTGCAACTTCTGCGGCGATTCTACAACCAACAAGACAAAGGCGCGAGGGTATGTCTTCCGCAAGGCAGACAGTTACTTCTACATGTGTCACAACTGTCAGGTATCAATGGGGTTCGCAAAGTTCCTCCGAGAGACTGAACCTGGCCAGTACAAATCATATCTGCTTGAGCGTTATGGTGAAACGTCCAAGAATTCACCTCAACCGAGAGAATCCAATAACGTCGTTCTCTTCGGACAATCGCCGCATCAGAAGTTCTCTGATAAACAAGTATTAAAAAACTTAGATCCCATAGACAAATTAAACAAAAACCACCCAGCCCGCGAATATATACAAAACAGGCTGATTCCTGAGATCTTCTGGAGAGACATCTACTATGCTGAAGACTTTAAGACTTTTATGGATTCGAATTTCTCTGATCACGGAAAAGATCTCATTGATAACGACCCAAGACTTGTACTATTCTATCGAAACCGAAGCGGCACCATTACGAATGTTGCGGGCAGATCTCTTGTTAAAGATGATCCACGACTTCGATACATCACTGTCAAGGTTAGTGAGGAGAAGAAAGTCTTCGGACTCGAAAGAGTAGATTTGAAAAAGCCTATCTATGTTGTAGAAGGGCAGTTTGATAGTTTCTTCCTTCCTAACTGCGTCGCTTCCGGTGACTCTAATCTGATTGGAACTGGCGACTATCTATTCTCTCTGAGAGGCAGCAAGCATGGAATTGTTTTGGTCTATGACAACGAAGATAGAAATGCAAACAACATCAAGCAGATGTATAGAGCAATCAAGGAAGGTTATGCCATATCAATGTTTCCGAAAAACATCCCATACAAGGATATAAATGATATGGTGATGGGCGGATATTCGCCGGAAGAGATAGAAAAGATTGTCGATGAAAACGCATTCGCCGGTCTAAAAGCCGAACTTAACCTTACAGCATGGAGAAGAATATGAATGTGCGATTGATTTGCTTCAGCCAACCAACGGCTGATTTTTTTAATGAAACAGGAATGGGAACATTGGAAGAATTGACTGCATACTTTGCTCGTGTGTCGAACCCGACGAATCAACAAAATACAGAAACCTCTGGAAAGCTGATTCGATATCTGATTAACAACAAGCACTGGTCGCCTTTGGAGATGACTCATGTTACGCTCGAGATCACAACCACAAGAGACATTGCTCGACAGATACTTCGTCACCGCAGTTTCTCTTTTCAAGAATTTTCTCAGCGTTATGCCGATCCAACTCAAATGGAATTTGAGGTTCGCGAAGCCAGACTACAAGACGAGAAGAACAGGCAGAACTCCATCGACATTGATAGAACTAATCCCACACAGAGAGAACTAGCCGAAACGTTCAGAATGGAACAAATGACTCTTCTTCGAAATACCAATAAACTATATAAATGGGCAGTATCTAACGGCATTGCCAAAGAACAAGCGCGAGCCATTCTCCCCGAGGGCTTGACTCCTTCGCGCATGTACATGGCTGGAAGCCTGCGTTCTTGGGTGCATTACTGTCAATTAAGAAGCAAAAATGGAACTCAGCTTGAACATATGGAAATTGCCAAGAAGTGCGCCAAGGTATTAGAACCCGTTTTCCCCATGATAAAAGAGCTTGTTGGAGGCTAAATATGAACACCCGTGATGATGTAAAGAATTTTATGATTGCATGTAATCAGCCTATTATTGATTCTCCTTGGATGGATGGATGGAATGACAACCAAGCAGAATTGTACATGAAGCTAATTACCGAGGAATATGGCGAACTTCTTAGTGGTTGGTTAAAGGGCGACCTCGTAGAAATTGCTGATGCTTGCGCTGATTTGATTTGGGTCATTCAGGGTCTTAATCATACGCTGGGTATTCCTCAGCAAAAAGTTTGGGATGAAGTTGCGCGAAGCAACATGTCTAAGATTTCAGAAAACGGAAAAGTGTTGAAGAGAGCTGACGGTAAAGTGCAAAAGCCAGAAACCTATTCTCCACCCAACATCGCATCAATAATCAACAACAACTAATAAGGAGAATAGAATGGATGTAACTCAGTCTATTTTGTCAGACATCGTAGTATTCAACAAGTATGCCAAATTCATTTCAAAAGTCCAACGCAGAGAGACTTGGGAAGAACTCTGTGATCGTAACATGGTTATGCATGTTCAAAGATACCCTAAGATAAAAAGTCAGATTCGCAACATCTATAACAATTTCGTTTACAATAAAAAAGTTCTTCCATCCATGCGTTCTATGCAGTTTGCTGGAATGCCTATTGAATTATCTAACTCGCGCATTTTTAACTGCGCATATATGCCCATGGAACATCCGTTCGCTTTTGCTGAACTGATGTTCCTCCTTCTTGGCGGAACAGGTGTTGGGTATTCTGTGCAAAAGAGACATGTTGATCGCCTTCCTATAATTGTTGGTCCGGTTGACAAGACGAGAAGATTCCTTGTCGGAGATTCCATAGAAGGATGGGCTGATGCCGTCAAGGTTCTTATTAAGGCATACACAACAGGTAAGTCTGATCCTGTATTTGACTTCCGAGACATTCGCCCTAAAGGCGCACTTCTTGTCACCAGCGGCGGCAAGGCTCCTGGTCCAGATCCGCTCCGTATCTGCCTCGATCAAATTCGTCAGGTTCTTAATAACGCAGCTGGTCGAAAGCTCAAGCCCATCGAAGTTCACGATATTAACTGTTTTATTGCTGATGCCGTTCTTGCTGGCGGGATTCGTCGCGCTGCCATGATAGCAGGCTTTGACATCGACGACTATGATATGCTTTCTTGCAAGTCCGGTTCGTGGTGGGAATCGTCACCTCAGCGCGGAAGAGCAAACAACAGCGTTGTTCTTAAGCGAGGTGAGGTAACACAAGAACAATTCGATCATATCTGGAATCTGGTAAGAATATCTGGTGCAGGTGAACCAGGATTCTTCTGGACAAATGATTGCGACCTATTCACTAATCCCTGCGCCGAGATTTCACTCAAGCCATATCAGTTCTGCAATCTTACAGAAATTAACGTATCTGACGTTGTCGATCAACAAGACCTAAATAATCGTTCTGCCGCTGCAGCTTTTATCGGAACTTTACAAGCCGGATATACTGACTTCCATTATCTCCGAAGCGTGTGGAAAGAAACTACCGAAGACGAAGCACTTATCGGCGTTGGTCAGACAGGTATTGCCAGCGGAGCAGTTCTTTCACTGAACCTTGTCGAGGCTGCTGAAGTTGTTAAAACAACAAATGAAGATCTTTCTAAAACGATTGGAATCAATCCAGCCGCAAGAACAACAACTATCAAACCTTCCGGGACCACTTCGCTTGTCGTTGGTTCTTCTTCTGGTATTCATGCCTGGCACAATGATCATTACATTCGGCGCATGCGTCTTGGTAAAAATGAAGCAATGTATGGATACATCAAACAAAACTTCCCAACCCTAGTAGAAGACTGCATATTCAAGCCGCACCTTGAAGCAGTTCTCTCTATTCCACAAAAAGCACCAGAAGGCGCCATCCTTCGAAATGAAAGCTCAATGGATCTTCTTGAGCGAGTGAAGAAATTCAATCTTGAGTGGGTTCGTTCAGGTCATCGTTCGGGAGACAACTATCATAACGTCTCTTGCACCATTTCTCTTAGAGAAGAAGAGTGGGAAACTGTTGGAGAGTGGATGTGGGCGAATCAAGACAATTACACTGGTATCTCAGTTCTTCCTTATAACGGAGGAACGTATGTACAGGCTCCATTCGAGGATTGTACTAAAGAAACGTTTGACGATATGGTTCAGCACCTTCATTCCATTAATCTTTCTGCCGTTCATGAGTATGACGATAATACTAGCCTGACCGAACAGGCGGCTTGCTCGGGCGGTGCTTGCGAGATAAAATAAATAGGATAAGAGGTTATACGAACATGAAGTACGACAAACGAGCAACAATATCATGCGACTCCTGTGATGCAGTAGATTTTCAAATATATTACACGGAGGATGCCGGCATGCCAGAGACTTGTCCGTTCTGCTCTGAGCCGCTAGAGGATATCAGAATTCTCGAAAAGGATGAGTTCGAAGAACTAGAGGATTATATAAAAGAGTTCAACATTGAAGAAGACGATTAACGTCGGAATCGACTATTCTCTTACATCTCCATGCATATGCCTGATGGAAGAGCCTTCGTTTGAGGGTTCTTCTTTCTTTTTTCTCACATCTGAAAAACGTAAAAGCGGAATGTTATTTCCCAATGTTAGGGGAGATTTACATTCTGACTATCTGGTAGAGCAAGAACGGCACGACAACATAAGCAATTATTTCTTGCAGCTGTTGAAGGAACGGACAGAGAAGTTTAGCTTTCATATTACCCTCGAAGACTATTCATTTGGATCGAAAGGAAGAGTGTTTAATCTAGCAGAGAACTGTGGGTTGCTAAAACACAAGCTCTGGGAGAATGAATATATATTCAATACCATAGCACCTACTGCTCTCAAGAAGTTCGCTACTGGAAAGGGCAACTCAAACAAAGACGCCATGTATGCTTCTTTTTTATCGGCAGGAAACCCAGACATAAACAAAACAATATCCCCCAAGAAATCTTCTATCGGCAACCCTGTTTCTGATATTGTCGACGCATATTACCTTGCACTCTATAGCTTTAATAACCCTTAAACCGACAGTATGATTATACCGAAGTTTCAGTAATAAGTAAAGTGAAACTTTCAAGAAAAACAACTTTATTTTCATCAGCAGTGCGGTTATAATAGATCTCGTTGCTTGGAGGAAAAATGACAAAAGATGAGTTGATGCACTACGGCGGAATTGAAGCGGACAAACTCGACGGCGAGTATGATGCAATAACATTTTGCATTACAGAAACGAAAACCGATTCTTCGATAGATATGTGGTCATTGAATTTTCTTAAAGCTCCTCCAACAGCAGAGTTTCAAGAAAAGTCTTTAGGGTTCAAATACACAATATGTGTCATGGATGAAGACTTGAATATCTCTGTGTTTGATGCAATTCTGGGAGATCCTCTGCAGTATGTAAATAACTGCATGCGATCCAGAGAGATGGGGTTGATTGCTAAGACTTCCGATTGGGGGTCTAAGCTCGTTGACATATATGAAAAAATCTTTTCGAAAGGAGAAATGGAAAATGTATAGCCTTAATGAAGTGATTGAAGATCTTAAGAACAGCGTCTGTGTTGCTAAGTTCAAAAAAGCAGACGGTTCCGAGCGAACGATGCGCTGCACTCTTATAGATCATTATCTTCCTGAACAATATCAGGGTAAGGGAATGATGCTCAATGAAGTAGAGAAGAACACTATCTCTGTCTGGGATCTTGACCTGAGTGCATGGCGGTCTTTCCGCGTGGACTCGCTCACCGAGTTCGCTCCAGCGCATCTGCCGGCTGCAAAACAGGTCCTTTGGGGCTAAGTTGAAATTTCACTTTACTTTCAAGTTCTATGAGCGTATCATACTCTCATTGACTTGAACTTCCTGAGCATATTATGAGCAAGACTACTCGCAAAGATGCCGTTCGCGCCAAGATGATCGCCGAGAAGAAGTATGAGCCTTCTTGGGCTTCTGAAGAGATTACTCCTGATCTTGTCATCGCGAATACATTGAATTGGTACAACGTTCACACTGACAACAAGTGGGCTGCTAACATTCTGAACTGCGACATTGGCGTTGCTCAATTTTTCAAGTCTCTGGCATCTGCCAAACGGATGGTTGCTCGCGGGTTCAAACCTTCCGAGCAGAACCTGAAAACCATTCAGCGTATGCAAGATGAGCTCAATGCGCACGTCAAGAAGCTGACACCTGCTGTGGCATCAACGGCAGCTGACACTCGAACCAAGATCGAAGAAGGCATCAAGAATCGCATCGACTATTTCATTGCTGAACTTGAGGGTGCCATCGACGACTATGTTATCGCACCTAAGAGTGGTGAAGGCAAGTTCAATCCCTATGAGTGGATGCAGATTGCTAGTGTCAAACCGACTCATGCCAAAGCCATCTCTGAATACTTCCGCGAGCGAGTTCGCGAACCTTTGATTGCCGAGAGCGGCAAAGACGAAGAACTGGCTGAGGGATACTCAACCTACAGCAAGACTCGCCTTCGCAGTCTTATTGTCTTCATGGCAAACATCATCAAAGACGCCGAACGATTGGCAACCAATCAGAAGGCAGCTCGCAAGCCACGAGCCAAAAAGGCTCCCTCGGCTGCAAAAGTTATTAGCAAGCTCAACTACAAAGAGTCAGACGACAAACTCAAGATCAAGTCCGTCGAACCAACCAACATCTTAGGTTCTACTCAGGTCTGGGTCTATAACACCAAGACCCGTAAGCTGGGAGTCTATCGCTGCAGCGATCCCAAAGGGTTTGGAATCAAGGGAAGCAGTCTGACTAATTACTCTGAGGCTGACTCAATATCGAAGACGCTGAGGAAGCCTGAGAAGGTTCTGGGTCAGGTACTGACTGCAGGCAAGGTCGAGCTTCGGAAGCTGTTGTCCGAGATCAACTCGAAAGAATCTCTGCTGAATGGCAGGATAAATGGAGACACGGTAATCCTCCGTGTTATCAAGTAACCTAAGAATAAGAGAGAGAAGTGCGATGGCAAAGCGTAAGGAACATAATGAGTCCTACGAGTACGATGATGAGTGGGGTCGCGATGAGTACAAGACCTCTAAGAAGAAACAGAAGCCGAGGCAGGCTAACACGTTTCAACCTAACACTCGAGCCGCATATAAGAACGGCAAGTATGACACGAAAGATGATGATCGTTGATCCTGTAGCTCAGTAGGATAGAGCATCTGCCTTCTAAGCAGATGGTCGGGGGTTCGAATCCCTCCAGGATCGCCAATCGGCGAGTGTGGCGGAATCGGTATACGCACAAGACTTAAAATTTTGCGCCTCAGGGCTTGCGGGTTCGAGTCCCGCCACTCGCACACTTGAGTCTCCGTCAAGACTCGAACTTTTATAAATAGATATAGTAACAGGAGATTCCTATGTTCTATATCGTTTATAAGACAACAAATCAGGTCAACGGCAAGTTCTATATTGGAACTCATAAGACCGTTGACCTGAATGACGACTATTTGGGTTCAGGGAAGTATTTGAAACATGCCATTGAAAAATATGGAATTGAAAATTTTAACAAAGAAATTTTGTTTGTATTCGATAACCCAGAGGATATGTTCGCTAAAGAAGCCGAGATTGTGACTGAAGATTTCATTAGCGAAAACAACACATATAATCTTAAGAAAGGTGGATTCGGTGGGTTTGACTATATAAATTCTTTAATTGATCAATCTTGGAAGTCTGAGAATGGAAAAAACTCACTCCATATGCAAAAATTAAATACTGATCCAGCATACAGAAAAAAACTAAATGAATCCGTATCAACAAGATTAAAATTATGGCATAAGGAAGGAAAAATATCTGCTCCTAATTGCAAAGGTAAAAAACATACGGAAGAAAGTAAAAGAAAAATTAGTGAGAAAATGGCGATATCTGCCAAAGGCATCAAAAATTCTCAGTATGGTAAAATATGGATTCATAATAAAAATTTGAAAAATAGTATTAGAATTAACAAAAACGATCCACTACCAAATGGTTGGGAGTTGGGTAGAAAAATTAAATGGGATTAATACGGGACTGTAGCTCAACGGTCAGAGCCGCGACCTCATAAGTCGTTGGTTACAGGTTCAAATCCTGTCAGTCCCACCAATTTTTGGAGTTGTATATGAAAAAGATATTCGAGTTCCTTTTGTCTGCCATGCACCTGATGAGAAGGTTCATGTTGCCGTTGATCTGGATCCTCATCGGAACATTGATTTATAAGCTCATAACACCGGATTGTGCCAGTTTGTTGTGTCTATTCTCCTTATAAATCAATGACTTAGCAATAACCCTCTTAGGTTCACTTAAGAGGGTTTCTTCTTATAAATCAATGACTTACGAAAATTTGCTTTAAAAGTGCAGCAAGACGGCGGGAATTATCCACTGGATCCTCTCGTAGCAAAAAGCGTAAAATTACCGATTCTCATATCCCCTTATAAATCAATGACTTAGCACCATCAACAGCTAAGTCATTGATTTTCCTAGAGTTGTTTTTCTTTACAAGTTGGTTCAACTCCCTCATAATACCCTCGTTGACTTGATGAACTGACTGGCGATTGAAATGGCTCGTGTAAAAATTGATTCCCGCTCGACTGAATCCCGCCTCGCCGTGGTTGGTGCGTGGCTGCGTGCACCGT
>Ga0181357_1000474_pt1 | contig 15149 bp, 18 predicted proteins | sample Fa13VDMM110DN_FD_130094 | JGI IMG/M metagenome (GOLD analysis project Ga0181357, IMG submission 130094) | Freshwater viral communities from Lake Michigan, USA - Fa13.VD.MM110.D.N | ecosystem: Environmental > Aquatic > Freshwater > Lake | place: USA: Michigan | collected 2013-09-24 | reverse complement strand
GTTGCTGGATTTGTTTCTACAATTGTTACACTCATTTTGTTGGTTTTTGTTGGTTTTATAGTTAGCACTAACTTATGCTAATGTCTTAATTTCATAGTATAAATAGAAATCTCCTGTTCCATTTCCGCCTGGATCTGCTGCTGGATTAGTATTATAGATAGTTATATTTAATCCATTTACTGATATGCCTGTTGCAACAACATATGGTACAAATAAATCCAGAAGTCCAGCACTGTAATATGGAGTAAGTTGAATGTATAAGTTTTCTTTATTTGCAAAATTTAGTAAAGGATTATTTACTAGTGTAATTTGATACGCAGTACCAAATCCAGGAAGAGGTACTGCAATAAGATCAAAGTTGATAATATCTATAATACCTTTATTAGTGTTGATAGGTAAAATAGTTGTTGCATCTATATCTAAATCATACTTAGCAATATCACTAAGATCATTAACAATGATGTTCACGTGCGCCATGCGTGCGACTGCTGCTTCAGCGTCTGTTGCTTTTTTGAGAATTTGATCTGGTGAAGCAGGAAATAATTTATTAATTAGTTTGAAGTATCCCATATTAATCGAAGTCTTCTATTTATTATTTTTTAATTGTTTTTTAAAATATAAAAAAGAAGGGGAAGCTGTTAAGCTCCCCCTTTATTTTAATAATTAAAATGATCCCCCAGTGATGGGGTTTCTCATTACAATCTTCAATACCTTGGTTGGGTCTTTCACCCAAATAGCAGGCATAGTCTGAGTCATGTATACGCGATATCCATTGAACTGACCATTAGATTGGAAGCCTTGTGTACGACCCATGTAATCCATAGTACCATTTTGATAGAACCACTTCAACTGATTGTCCCAGCTAAGCTTGAGCAAGAAGATGTTGTCATTCGTGTTATCAGTGATATCAAAGATAATGTAGTTGTAAGAAGACAGAGGATAACCATCAATCATAGGATTCTCAATGTCATTAGTATGAACGTTGTCAAACGCAGGATTCAACACAAACTTTACGTTTGCTAAGAATGGGATAGTGTAACTTGTGAATGCAAATCCAAAATTCAGATCCATTGCATTAGTTCCATTAATTGCACCAATACCATTTCCTCCATTACCCGCATTGATTACAAGACCAGCAGAGATAGCTTCACGCTTGATAGCCTCATTAACCATTTTCATACCACCCATACCAGTCTGAACAATCAATTGACGATTAGGATCTGGTCCTTTGAACTCAACCTTACCATTGTAGAAATTGAAGATCTCAGCACGGAATAACTCAAGAGTAAATTGACCTTTGTTATAGATGCGCTTGTAAGCGTTATCAAGCTGACGCCATAGACCCACAGAGAGACGAATATCATCTGGACCATCTTGTTTGATACGTCCACCTTGTCCCCACATTAAGTAAGTTTCAATGTCAGTAGCTACTTTGGAAAGATGAGCTGCTTCAAGTGCAGTTACAAATGAACGTGTAAGTGTACCATTGTCATATGCACGCTTCACATATTCCTTACCCATTTTAGACACCATAGTCTCTAAAGAAGTAATAGAAGGATCAGCTTGCTTGTCAAACATACGCCAAAGTTCAGTAACAGGAATAGTACCATCAGCATTCAAACCACCTTTCAGCATCAACTCAGCACGAGAAGAAATAGAATAGTGAACGTGAGCTTCAGCACCACCTACGTAGTTGTAATACTCGCGGAAACCAGTTTGAACCATGATGTCAGAGAAACGTTCGCCATATTCACCACGAGCAGAACCTTTGCGGAAGTACTTAGTACCAGCAGCAAAGTAAGATTGGTTGAATGCAGCAAGGTTGTCGTTGTTGACCATCTGTACAGTGTAGATGAAACCATCACCAGCTGGAATAATGTCATCAGCAGTGATGTACAATTCAGCACCGTTGTATTTATCATAAGTGATGATATCACCATGACCAAAGACACGCTTGTTTAACTTCATTTTGAAGGTTGTACCATCTTGCCCAATTGTTGCTTCTTCATCCTCTACATTACATACAATGTAAGGAAGATCTTGAACTATAGGAGTCTGCCACTTATATTCACCACGAGGGTTGTCTACAAGGATGGTGTTCTTACCACCAAATGATGCCATTTGATATAAGGGCATTTCAACTTTTTGAGCCATCGCCCATAGATCCACTGGACCCATATCCATCGGTTCTGTGCCTCTTAGCATGTTGACAAGATGGTAGCTGTCAAGATGTGAACTTACTTGATATTGCGTATCACGTAAGAATAGGCCATTGTTTAAAACTGGTGTTGCCATTTTTTAGATTAGTTATATTAGTTATATTGGTTATCGTTTAAATATGTTTTGTGGTCTTGCAATTTTTCTACGTGAAGGTTTTTCATCTTCCTCATCAGTCATAGAAGACGTAGAAATCTTACGGGATTCTTCAGTCTTTAATTTACGCACTGTGTCTTGCGTAGCTTCTGTCTTAGCAACTGTTTTAATCTGATTTTTATAACCGTCAGGGTCAGCGAGAAGCCATAGAGCCTCTGCGATCAGATCATATCGAGGTTCGAGGAATTGATATCGTTCCAGTAGATGTCCAAGTAAGTTCGTATTTCTACCTTGTATGGATTGATATTTGGGTTGAGTAAGCTCATTAAATAAGAAAGCTTGTGTTTTCTTATCTAATTTGATGCCATTGATCGCCCCATCTTTAAGCGTGCTGTATACGTTATCAACGTATTGCTGAGCTGCTTCTTGTTGTTGATTCTTAGCTGTTTCTTGCTGTTGAAGTTGGTATGCTACTACCTCCTCTTGCATCTTATCCAGCTTGGGTTTGAACTGATTTGCTTTCTTACCAAGTGTACCAAGATCTTTCCAAGTATTAATCTCCTCATCAATCTCATCATCACTACCAAACTGTGTAGTTCTAAGATATTGACGTGCAATTAATTCTTGGTCATTGTCATCACTAGGATCTAGTGAGCGCACCTCTTCTACATGAGAGAGTGCTTTGAATAGACCTTTGAGATCTTGACCTCCATCCGCAATATACTTATATGCGTACTTGAGTTCATTAGGTAAGCTATCAAAGAACGATGCAGGAACATCCTGCTTAATTTTATTCTCTCTATCTTCAAAATTGGCTTGGAGTAACTCCTTCCAATCTTTTACAGAATAGTCATTTAAATCTTTATCATCATCAAATGGTACAATCATACCATCTTCAATGAGTTTTGAGAAGGTTTCTACCATCCCAGATTTATCTAGTTTGGGGCGACCATTTGAAAACTTAGTATCTTCTTCAGTATTATCTAAGTTTACAATATCATCTATTACCTTCTTTACTTGCTCAATATTTTCAGATTTCTGTTCTTTCTTAGTATCTTCACTTTCGTCTTCTTGGGTTTTTTTAGCCTCAAGAAAGCTAGTATCAAGATCCTTCGTTTTAGAAAAAACAGTGTTTTTAGAAGTTTCTGGAGCAGTGAGGATATCACTTACTCCTGGCATTGGTAAGAACTCATCCAGATTGATGTCTGGGGCATTGTTTTCATTGGTTGACATATGGGGTTGGTTTTGATTGTCTTCCTATTATAATATATGCAATTTTAAACTTTAAAAGGTTACCAAGGGTATGATTTTAAGAAATCGTGCGTACTATAACACTACTGTTTCTTAGATCTCTTATCATACTTGTTTTTATTCTCTCTGGCAACTTGTAATTGCATATCTGCGATCTGTTTTTTAGTGCTCAATTCTTCGCGTTTTAAGTTCAAAGATTCAGATTCACGATTGTTTTTATTGATTTCCTGTTCACGCTTTAGAGAGATTGTTTCATCAGCTTGCCGCTTCTTGTCCAAGTATTGGATGGAGTCTAAGTAGTCTGATTGTTGGTTCTGATTCTGATCACCTACTTGAAATCCAGCTCCTTTAATCTCAGCCACATCAATCTGTGTCTGTCTATCAAGAGCGTTTTGTTCAGCTTCATACTTTTGTTCAGACTCCAACTTTTGCTGCTGTGCTTGGATCTGTTGTTGTTGTAAGCTTTGTTGCTGTTGCATCTCTTGTTGACGCTGCATCTCTGTTTTATTCTGAATAGATTTCAGCACATGTGTTACTTCAGACATAGAGTCTGCTTTTACAATCTCAGCTAAATCATAAATGGATGCGCCCGATGTATTGTTTTGAACAGCCAATTGCTTGATCTGTTCCATTACTTGCTTGTGATTAACCTTGGTGGTAACAAATACATTAAGTTCCCTAGACAATAACTCAGTACCATTAAGCTCAAAGTTTATCTTTTCATCTAAGCTAGTAATATAGGAAAGTCTTACGCTTGGTCTACGCGAGTGATAATACTGCGCTAGGTCAGTGCGCATCTGATGCACTCGTGGCATCAAATATTCAGAATGCTGTACAAAGTACATCTCTGTCTGTGCGTAAGAAGCATTTATGCTTTGTTCAATACCTGTGGCAGTTTCTTGAGAATTTACTTGTCCCATGCGCTGAGGAGTGATTCCAATTACTTCATACGCCTGTTGCTTAAAATAATTAGCTAGCTGAATCCTACTCATCATACGTTGAGTCTGCTCAAGATTCAAGACTTGATAGTGATTGAACCCTAGTGCTGATTCTGTATTTGCAATAGAAGTATCCAGTGGTAACATTTGGAAGTTCTTCATGGCAACGTATGCTTTAGCGTAGTTGTTCTTGCCCCAGTCTTCACCTGCTGAATGCTTTGGTAATGCATTATGATCAAGTAAAATCACCGTACCAAGTTCATCAAGCAAGATATCAGATATTTGATTGTTGACTAGGTTATATCCCACCTGGAATGGTTTCATCTTATCTACCAGAGATACAGCGCGTGAGTTGCGATCTGAGAATACAGAACCCTCTACTGGGAGTTTACATCCATAGAGTGTGTAATCACCTTTGAATTGAAATTTCATAGGTTTAATGTTTAGATAAATGGGTTGTATTCCCATGTAGTCTGCATTCCCATAGAAGCTAGGTCTATTTGGTCCTACCTTCAACCCACCCCAGACTTGATTGATCCATATCCACTTGATATGCTCACCTTGTGATAAAGTAGTTTCATCCTTGGTTTTGTTAACTATAGTGTCATACACAGGTGGTACAGTAATTTTATAATCCTCTGTGACAATTTCTTGAAATTTCATTCCATTCTCTGGATCAATCTTGGTAAGATGACCCACCATGCGTTGTGATTTCCAGTATACTGTGGTTACTCTTAAGAGTTGATACGTCCCGAAGTCTTGTAAGTCCTCGCTTTCATTAAGAATACGGGTAATAATATCATCACCAGCAGCCAAGAAATAATCATTAACAGAAGTAAACTGGCGAAACCCAAGACTAGGCCCAGTAACATTCCAATTATGAGAACGGGTACCATCATAAAAAGTACCATCATTTTGATAACCTTGTATAGGATAACCAGCAGCTTTTTTGGGGTAAATGGTTTCAAGAGATCTAAGTTGTTCATCGTTCATTAAATATCCATACTTATCAATTATATCTGATACAGTATGCAGTTCTATTTTTCCTACAAAATTACCTTGGGAGATATACCTAATATCAGGAGACTTATGATAAAACGTAAGAATGGGATTCCACAACTCTAATTCATAATCATCCTCATCCATTCTAAAATGCCAAAACTCTCTGTCTGTGGTAAGCATATCACGAAACGCGCGATTCTCCAACTCCTTAATTTTAAAACGCTCACTGTCTGCTTCGTGTTGATGGTTAGCCCACTGCTCCACTAGTGAGCGATAATCTTTCTTGAAAAATTGTTCAATCTCAGGAAGTGACTTAATATTCTCAGGTGACATCGCTTGCTTGAATTCTTCTGACTCTGGATCAGCACCTTGATTGATCAAATTTGTAGCAAGCTTCATTTCAGCCTGTTGCACCAATGTCTGCTCAATCATTGTTCTCTTTTCTTCAAGCATCTCATTAAAACTCACAGGATCAGTGGTCACATATTGGACCTTGTCAGTGCGTTTGGCAAACTCACCACACATTACATTGATGACATTGGGTATGATAGGATAAAACTTGAGTTCTAGCACAGATGCATCATCTCGCGTGAGTGTTTCTACCAAATCAGAGTATTCATTGTCTTCCTCTACTACATAATCAGTGCGATCAATAATGCCATTTGCAAGTTTATAGTTCTTGAGAAATCTACCTGCGTTTCTTCTAATCTGACGCAGACCCTCCATCTCAAACCAATCCATGTTCCATGCACCCCACTCACCATCTTTCTGTGATTTAGCTAAGAATTGCAAAGGTTGAGTAAGTGTACCCATTCTAGTGTGATCAGTTTTCACACCAGATTTAGCCTGCATTGCGTTGATTACTAATGCCATAACTCTATTATTTTAAATTTCTAAATGCTTGTTTAGTTACTTTTCCTCCACTTGCAAGTGAAGATTTGCCTAAATTACGAAAGGGACTTCTAGATAATTTAGTCAAATTATCTGAATTTTTAGCTTTTTTAAATGAATTTGTTTCAGTTTCAATCTTATGAGCATATCCTCGATTAGATTGTTGAACTTTTGCAAAAGCAACTAAAGCACAAAATGCTACTAGTCTATCTACGTTTAAACCCTCTCTATACTGCTGCATTTCTTTTAGAAGTATTGGATCTTTGATGCGTTCTATACCATATGTAGTTTTAACAATACTACCATCTGGTTTTGTTTCTACATTAAGCTCTTCTGTCAAAAAATTAATACCATAAGAAATCAAGTGTGTTTTAAATAGATTCCCTGTATTGCGCCACCCATATTCTTGAAATACATTGTTGTTAGAACCCAAATCTTTTAGGAACAAGATTTGAGATTTTGGAACCATGTAATGTTGTTTTTTCTTATGAATCATGTGTTGGATAAACAAAGAAATATTGTTCTCCACTATTGTCCATGCTCCATAATATTCAATTAATTTTTCCAGTAGTTCGTGGGTTTTATTAATGTCATCGTATCGCCCACACCAAGATGCTACCAAATGATCTTGTTCTATATGATTCTCTATTGTACCATCTATCTTCTTTTTTGTTATTTGAAGTGGTGTCTTATAAATAAATATAGAACACAATGAGTCTGATGTTGTTGTTTTTCCCTCGCCTATTGGGTCAATAGATGCATAGTAAGTACCCCATGGTGCATCTTTAATGGGTTTTTCCCACATCAATATGGCCCCCTCCTTGTTCTCTGTCCTAGGAGAGAGTGGAAATTCCATGATGGGCAAACGCTTAGTTGGCTTTGCCTCTATCTCACCTTTATCGTTATATATTAGTTCAACAGTCTCACAGTAATATTCCTTATCTTCTATTCTCCTGAGTTGACTAGTGATCAAGTGGAGGGGCCATACTGAAGACTTCCTGTATGCAAACGCCTCTTCAATATTAATAGGCTTTTGTGATACACGAAGTTGATAGTCGTTTGATTTAAGATCTTTCTTCCATTTTTTACGTTCCTCTAGAATCATATCTAGAGAATTTTCAACTAATGAATTGCCCCATTTATCAATACAGGGTATCATACTCCACTGTTCAGGAATGAATAGACCACATAAAGCTGTATCTCCATTCTCATTAATTAAGTTTGTACTTACTGCTAAGACATCCTTAGAATCTGGATTAAAAATTATATCGCGCAATGGTTCACATTGATCCAAATCACCCACAGAACCCGCAACTGCAAACATTCCTGTATATACCATACCAGATTTTAGAGCTGGTAAAAGATATTCTAATGTTTCATTCATGCGAGGTGCAACCCCTGCTTCTTCATGAAAAAAGAAAGAACATGGACCACCTACACCATTGATTGGGTCTTTTTCTAAAGTAACCCCAATCATTACTGACTTCAATCCTATATCTTTCTTTCTACCACCTTGAGTTATCTCAATTTTTTGTTCCCAGTTAAATGTCTTATCTGGTTGTGTAGGGCGATACCAAGCTGTATGTGTATTTAAAAAGTTACGATATTCATCTAAGAAACGCCAAGTACCTTTCTCATTAATAAAATCTTTTAAGGATGCTGCTATCTTATTAATCCATCCTTCTTCAAACCAAAACCCATTAATCATTTTGGCTGCGTGGAAATAAGAAGATGCAATCTGGCGTTTCTTGAGTATGGCTACATGTTTATAGCTATATTTTGCAATATCCTCATATAAAGCCATGTGATACTGCGCATCCCTTACATCCGCGAAACCAAACCTCGCAATTTCTTTATTATAGATTGGAAGAAAGTTAAGCCACATGTAATAATCCCGCGTAAGGTACCAAGTGTTTTCTTTGTTCTTGAATATAACACCCATCCTACACTTTTCTTTTTCAAAATCCCAGTATTGAATGAAGTCTCTTGATCTAATGGGAGCTGCACAATAGAATTTGTAACTATTAAAATGTTTGGCTTGGGAGTTAAAGAGCAAACTTGTTTGGTCAAATTCGTATTTTCCAGGTTCTTTAAATATTGAGCGTAAGAACTGCACAAAGTCTTCTCTTGTTGTAAATTCGGTGTGGGACCACAGTTCTGTAATGACGTCATAGGTAGGTATTTTTATAAATAATTCCATTATAAGTCCATAATTTTACTCTCATCACCACCAATCTTATAAAGGATATTCACCACTGTATTTACATCTTTTGACTTGATCACTATCAAATCAGGATCATTTGGATTGTCAAAATACTGAGTACAATCCTTCCTTTGGAACGCACTCCATAGTTCTGTATGGTGATTGTAATGAAACATCCAATGGTAAAGAGATTCTTTATTGGTCATATGCAAGATTTGCTCCTCCTCTAACTGTCGATTGTTGTTCCTCCATCAGATCTTTATTCACTCCTTTAAAAGATGATCTAATTTGATCAAAGTTTTTTGCAACACTTACAATAGAGTTTATGTTACCGTCTCTACCATCTGTTATGCTTTGTGTTTCCATATACATTGCCAATCTATCAAGCATTTTTTTAATGCCCATATAAGATCTAAGTGTTGGGGTCTCATACAACTTCTTGCAAAACGCTATAGCTTCAATCACTACTTGATCCTCACTACTAAATGTATTATTAATTTGTTTAAAAATCAAAGACTCTCTATCAGTTTCTGATACATCAAAAAATGGATTTAATTCTGGATTAGGGCAAGTCATATAAAACACATAGGCAAAGACATCAATGTAATTTTTAGGATAATTGTCTATGATCACCTTTAAATCTTTTAAGATATAACAGTGTTCACTAGGAATAACTTTCCCATTGACAATATCAAAGATCCTTACCATATTAAACATATTTGACCTTCATTCACTATGAGTTTGAGACTATCTTCAATCTCTATTATTTCACAGTGTTCAATTCCATTTTTACTAATATAGACTTTATCACCAGGGTTAATTCCTGTGACCTCTTCTCCTATAGCAAATACTTCAAGCTGTGTCCACTTAGCAAAGTTATCTTTGTTTATTTTGTCTTGGACATCTTGTGTCATTTCAATAACTGATTTCTCAATGTGTGGACGATTAAGTAGCACACGTTTTCCTTTTAATATCATAGTTTTTTTGTTAATTGATAGTGTTGTATTAACTGCATCACTTCGTCTTTACGATAAGGAACTTGATAAGGAATAACTTCTTTGACTATAAAGTTACCATCATTATCGCGTAAATAGATGGGATATCCATAAGAATCTTTATCAAAGTCTTCTTGAAATATGATGTGATTGAGCGTTAATTTTCCAGGTAAATATTGGGGATTATGTTTGATTATAATATACATATAAATAGAAAGCTGAATTGCATAGTGATTCAGGTTACAATCGTCTAGATGATTCAGCGGGTATAGCATCTTTTGAGAAATACCTTCGTAATTCTTAAAAGAAGTGGCTTTGATCTCCTTGTTGGTTTTATAGTCTAGGATGTCAACTTTGCCATTAACAATAGTGATTCGATCACTCTGTCCTGCTATACCTGCTGATAGAAGATACAGAAAAAATTCTGGATATACCCCTTCATCTAACTTTTGACTTGTAGCTACCTTATCTCCTGACTCATCATAAGTACAAGGAAACACAGGCAGCAGTGAATTATCGTATGAAATTGAATTACATTCTAGTATGTCAGACTCTCTTTGATTGTGATACCAATTTCCTAGTTGTACACTTCGTTCTGATTCTTTTGTCCACACGTCAACAATTTCCTCTGGATTCATTCCATACCACTTGCCTTTCTTATTGCGTGATGCTTTAAGACTAACGCTCACTTTGTCAAAGGGTTGTTTGTAGTGCGAGAGTAGTTTAGTTACGCTTATAAATTCTTCATTTTCTGCTGTTCTGTACGTGTGTGTCTTTTGATCAAATAGTAGTTTCATTTGTATTTTCTTGAGAGAGATGTTGATCAATAATGATTTGCTCTTGATGACTCACAATACCCATCCACTTGTGTATATCACAAGCTGCTGATAATGCTCTTGTCTTAAGTGCAAGAGAACAACCACATAACCCACAACAAGGTTGCGTGCCTGGTACCATGCAATGTGAACCACTCTTATCTAAGTAGGGGCAAGTCTCACATATACTCATGCGTTCTGCTGCAATGTTCTCGACATCAGCGTTTTTGAAGATATTATTCTTTATACCTTCTAGAATCTTACCCTTCTCCTTCCAAATCTTGATTACGTCTTTCATCTCTTTTTCTAGACTTTATTCGATTCTGAACCATATCGCGCTGCTTGACTGCGTTGAGCTTTATGTTCTCTTTAAATATATCATTCATCATCTGCAAACCTGAAGCAGATGGATTCTCCATACAATTACTTACCTTATTTTCATTAATCTTGAGCCTCTTTTCTAATGACCATGTCTTGATGTAGAATGTACCCAATCCTTTAAGAAATACTTTATTGTGTTCTAATGAGCTGAGTGTTTTTCTTATCTTATCCCAGTAGATATCCAACACAGATTTAACTTCCTGTTCAGAAAGTTGCAACTCTTTCGCGATCTGAGCTATTGACTCCTTGGCTTTCTTTGGTCTCAACGTATATGAAATTATATTCTAACAATACATTCCCCTGCTTGACTACAGGAATTGCAGGGTTAAGCATAAGCATCTTCTTACCCTTACCCTGTTTAATAATAAACCCCCGCTTCTGTAATAAACCCAATCTGTTTCTTACAGTCTGTACTTTTACTGGATGCTTGAGTACATCATGAAGAATTTCTTGTCCATATATATATACTACAGCTTCTGTACAAAAGTCCTTTAGTGGCATAGGTCCCATAATGGTAAGCAATGAAAGATAAGTGAGATCAGAATCAATCAATAACTGCTTACGTAAAAATACCAACTCCGTAATAAGCTGATACTTCACAGCACTTAACATTGAGTCTAACCTCACCTTCTTCACTACTCTGTTAATCTGCATTTAGAACTTCTTTCTTTAATTTTTTTACTTTAGTTTGATCAGCATCCTCCTGCTCAGGTTGTGTCATCTGTGCAATAGCACCAATTGCATTAATACGCTCTGCTTCATATACAGCTGCATCCCTTTGTAACTTAGACAAATCAGCACGAAAAGAAGCTAACTCAATCTCATCCTTGTACCACTGAACCATCTGCTCTCTAGATGGACGTTCTTGTTTTTCTGACATATTATTTAATAATTTTTGTTGGTTATACTAACGTAATAGAAATACAAATATATAAAGTAAAATTTAAATTTTCCAAATTTGATTATCAATACTAGAAATTTTTATCCCAGTATATAATGTTTTTAATATTAGAGGATGTGAATGGTACCTAATAAACTAATCCCCGCCAAAAATATTTCTACCTCCTACCCCCATGTTGCTACACAAGAGTCTGAAATTCACAGCAAAACATTAAAAAGAATGATTCTATAGAATAAAAAGATAACACTGTCAGTCGCTTCGCTCCTTCCTATATCTTACTCATATCAGTGGGTTCACTATGAATCAGACACTCAGCACTTGGGTGATCGATGGTGTAGTGATATGTGCTGTTACACTAATAGCTGCATACTATACATACCGCCAAATAAGATTGGCAGAGAATGCATAACCATCGATTACCGCATTAACTCTTCGCACCAAGTGTGAGAAGTTAATGGGAAGTCAGTCGCTTCGCTCCTTCCACTATTTCAATCACATCAGTATATATAGCGATAATGTCATCGCTACTACAACCTTGCGGTGATTAGGCAACCGCACCAACGCTATGACACAAATCATCGCAAATTACGTAAGCACTACTTCAGGTGGTGCCAATTGGTACAGTGTTAGCACCAACAAGCTAACGCCAGAACTCATTGAGTATTTTCAGAATCGAGCTGCATCCAAGCCTGATTACTGCAAAATCAATGAAGATTCTGTCAGCTGGTGTACTAGCTTTGAGTGGGCTGATCAGCTTGCTTTGAGCACTTACATCAGCAAGACGTCGGGTCAAATGGGGCTTAAATGCGAACCAATCTTGACTGCAGAACAGCGTCGAGTTGCTACCGCAGAACGCAAAGCTCAGACAACTGCACCCAAAGCAGTTGCAGCAGCCATCAATAACGTAGACGTTTCTGCTGAGTTTTAATTCGTAGCATCCAAGGGTAGCAGAGTTTTCTGCACCCTTTTACACTTCGCTTTTATATGCAAGCTCGATCGCTTCGCTCTCTCCTGTTATCAACTCATATCATACGCTCGCTTCGCTCGCTTCAGTTGTTCCTTCACATCTGAGTATAGAGCTATGATATTATTAATTGTTACTAACTCTAAAAACTAAATTAAGATGAACAAAGTTCAAACTAAGTGGGGTATTTCTAATATACGTGTTGGAAACCTTGAATTGACAACTATTAAGTTAAAAGTAAAGAGTAGTTTTCCTGTGGAGTTGTTACCTGATGGAGTTAACTATTATGTAAATTCAAAAGGTTATTTTATTATTACTCACGAAGTTTTGAGTATTCATTCTAGAGGAGTAATAAGTTCAATTGTTGATTTACTAAAAAACCATTCTTTTAATCAAGTTAATGCTAAGTATGATAGGATGCAAGATCCTATAGCATATGATAATAAGATGATGAAAGCTCATTCAGATTATCATTTTGACTATGACTTTGACTTTGCTGAATTATAGTATTGTAGAGGGAAGTTTTCATACTCCCTTTACTTTTTGTATTAAAATAGTACAAGTTGTTAAAGTATCAATACTTTACGTAAATGTATGAAAGTGTTTTCCCGAGATTATTGTTATTAAGTGGATTAAAATAGCTACGAAAGCTATATAATACTTGTACTTTACTAAGCTATTTCGGTCGCTTCGCTCCCTCGCATTGCCTCCTCACATCTGATCATATAGATTATAATCTAAACAATTAAAAACAAACAACAAATGAGAGCAAATCTAATTAACAAGTATGACAAGGTTACCAAACTTGGTACAGTCGCAAGAATTTATGTGTATAAAGTAGTGACAGCTACTGATGCAGAACTCACTGATTTTGAATTAAGTCAAGGAGTAAACTACAAAATAGATGAAGAGGGTAGTCCACTATTCTTCACTACTAACTTCGAAGGTAATGCAGTTGATTTAGTTAAAGGTAAAACTAAAGATCGTACAAGTGGTATGCTTGTAGATGCTTATAGATCAATGAGTAGCGAAGACTTCGAACTTAAGCGTAGTATATATACTCGTAGTACTACAGTAGTAGCTCCACGTGCTATAAATGCTAAAGCAGTTAGTCAAATTGAAGTTGAAGGAGAGTTTTAAGTAAACTGTGTAAGTGATTGAGTGTGAGGGGTCTATACCTCTCACACTCTTTTACTATAGTTACTTGTTCCACATGAAACATCAAAAACGCGGCACTAGATAACTTAATTCTTACTTTACACATCAATCCATCAACTCAAATCACACTAATCAGTATCCTTGAACTAATGATAGGATCAGATTTCTATTATATGTTATCTCTTATAAGTAGGGTAGTATCCTATAGATCAGGCGGGTCTCTTAAAAATTTCTACTGATTACAAATCAATAGACTAAACAATAATGTCTATTATTAATGCACCACAACTCACGTAGCATAAGCATCTTAAATGGTTGAAGGAATATTATCCCTTTGTAGAAATACAAGTACATTTAAGATGTGAAACTACCTGATTAATAAAACCTTGCTTGAGATTATATCAAAACTAGAGATTAGGGTTAATCAGTTCCCAAGGGTGAGCAGTTGTGATATCCAGGTTTTAAGACCTGCTGTCGGTGATAGGTCTGACGTATCACAACTGAGTGCAGAGGGATAAAAAACTCAATAACTTTCTAAGATGTTGAGTTTTATTCCCAAAATCCAACCTGTTAATTTGAACCTAATAAAACCCTCTTATATAATACAAGAGTGTGTAAAATTGAAGTGTATAGGGTAATGCAGTAAAGCTTCTAATAGGGTAATAATAATTAACTGGTCAATGTTGGCAAATCACTACTAACTTGGGTGATTACTTTTCAAGATTTGGTTTTATAATAAAGTTTTAGGTGTAATACACAGGTGAATCATTCTACCTATATTAAAGTGAATGAACAATAGAAAGCAACTACCAAGTTGTAAAAATATAAAACAAAATGGATAAATTAAAAGAGCAAATAATCTATACTATAAACAAAGATTGTAAAGATATTGATGAATTAGTAAGTATTTTAAAATGGGCTTTAAACAAAGCTGAAGGCTTACAAGATTTAAAAAACGAATGTGAGCTTAACGGTTTAGAAAATCAAACTTATGAGTGTTAATCCTACCTATTGGAAAATGCGTAATGGTGAGTTAATATCCATAGATGATATGGATGTTAACCACCTGCGTAATGTTCTAAAGATGATTGTGAACAATAGTAACAAGCATAATAAAGGAGTGTTTGAACTTGTTGGTGATATGGCTAATGAATTTAATGACAGCCATTTAGCTGATGAAGATGATGAAGATGATGAGTTAACCATTTAAAATACTAAAACAAAATGAATAAAGTCTTACACATTATAATAATGTTCACAATGGGTGCTATTGCTGGATTATTACTCTCACCAATAGTGTATCCTAAAGATCCTTGTGAGTATCAAATGATATGCAC
>Ga0181357_1000473_pt1 | contig 15151 bp, 18 predicted proteins | sample Fa13VDMM110DN_FD_130094 | JGI IMG/M metagenome (GOLD analysis project Ga0181357, IMG submission 130094) | Freshwater viral communities from Lake Michigan, USA - Fa13.VD.MM110.D.N | ecosystem: Environmental > Aquatic > Freshwater > Lake | place: USA: Michigan | collected 2013-09-24 | reverse complement strand
TTTATTTTGTGATGGTGCTTCTATTTCTACTATTGGTTATTCTGTTTTATTTGCTGTTATTGGTTATACTTATGGAGGTTCGGGTGGTGCTTTTAATTTACCAAATATGTTTAGTGGAACTGGAAAAGGAACGATGCCTACTTGTTCTTCTACTATTGCAAACGGAGGAGTTACACTAGCACCTTCTGTTAGTCCTGTAATGAGTGGAGGTAATCAAGCACTAACAACCGCACAATTGGCGAGTCATTCACATAATATTACTTATCCAAGCGGAACTAATTACGCTCAAGGTGTTAATTTTGCGAATAATACTACTACTGGAGGTGCTTCAAGTAGAGCAACTGGAACAAATAACGCAAACTTACCTTCACCAACAGATACAGCAGGGTCGGGAGATGATTACTTACCCCCTTTTGTTGCTTTTACATTTATAATTAAAACTTAATATCCATATAATATAAAATGGATCTTGTAAAAACTTATAATTCATCTTTAAGTAATGAACTATGTGATGCCTTAATTCAAGAGTTCAACAATAATACCAAAAAAACTGCTGGTGTTACTTATTCAGGTAGTAATACTAATATTAAAAAAACGACTGATTTACATAGTGGATTTTGGATAGATAGAGAATTGGATAGAAAATTATACGAAGAATTAGGTAAAAAATTGCAACAATATTATATTGATATTAATATTTATTCAGCGGTATATTTACCTTATTCATCTACTAGCGATAGTGGGTATAACATTCAACATTATACCGCTAATGAAGGATTTTATACTTTTCATAGTGATTTTTATACAGATCCATTAAGAGGGTTTAGGGTTCTTACTTTTATTTGGTATTTAAATGATGTTGAAGAAGGAGGCACTACCGAGTTTTATGATGGGACAAAAATTAAGTGTGAAAAAGGTAAGTTATTGATATTTCCTGCTACTTGGACTTATACACATAAAGGTAATATGCCTGTTAGTAATGATAAATATATTGCTACTGGTTGGGTTTATTGTAAAAAGATTGATTAAGTTTAGGATAATAATATAAAATTAAAATATATTATTATTATATATAAATGGCAAGTTACCCACCACCAACGAATGATGTTCCAATTTTTGATTCAAGATCTTTTTTATCTCTTGATGAAGCATTAATAGAAGAATTACGATTAGTATTACCAAATCTCTCTGCAGTTGCACCCAATAATAACAACCCTTTTGTTTTTGCTATTAATGATACTCTTAATGTGAAAAACGCTGATAGTAATCCAACAGGATCAATTAGTATAGATGCCGATAATTCAGGGACTGATTTTGGTTTATATTGGGCATCAGGCGGAGTTAAACCTTTTGTAATGACTACTTTAGATGCTACTGCTTTACAAGTAAGAGATACAACATTACAATTATACGATACACTCACACCACAAACTACAGACATTACTGCTACAAGTATTTCAATAGTTGGAGGTAATAATGCTACTTGGGCGAATATTATAAATAATGTAGGAGGAGGTATACCTTCAATAAACCAAGTATTATTTGTAGGGTCAAATGCGAGTAATCAAGCAATAATTGATTTAAATGGTATAGGTATTGTTGGTGGAACAAATCTTTATAATAATTCATTAGCGTTTGTTGGTAGTGCTGGTGCTATTACAGATTTAGCAACTATTAATGGTGTTGCTTATCCTCCTACTCCTACTACTCCTGCTTTATCGTCTGTATTATCTGCTGGAAACAATACTGGCGGTTATAATATAGATTTTGGATCTGTTGCAAGTATTGATAATGTTTTAAATATTAATGGGTTTGCGTATCCACCTGTTCCTGTTGCTCCGTATGGTCTTACTGGTGTATTGACTATAAGTGATAATGCTGGTGCATTAAATATTACTAATGTAAATGATATTGGTTTATCATCTATTAATGGTAGTGCTTATCCTCCTACATACCCTACACCTGATTTAGCGTCTGTATTGAGTGCTGGTAATAGTGTTGGTTCAACTCCTATAAATATGAACTCCCAAGATATACAGAGTTGTAATGATATAACTCTCGTAAGTATAAATGGAGTGCCGTTTTTACCAGCAAAATTTAGTGGTGTATTTCCTGCTTTTAATGTTGGTCCTGTTTCTAATAACTCTACTAATTACGGAGGAACTGGTGTTAATATATCAGCAGGTAATTATCAAATAACTTATACTATACAATTTGACGGCAATATTACTCAAGGAGGAGGGAGTTATTATATGGTGAGAGGGTATTGCTTTCTTTTCGGTGTCTCGTTCGGTATTGTTAATCCTTCTATGGTTAATAATGGATTTTATCCTTCTCAAACTATTTCTTACTCAGTTGGTAGTGGTTATTATAATTGTCTTACTACTACTGATTACATTACTATTAATAATAACGACACTTTTCAACTTGGAGCATATCAATCAAACGAACAAGGGCAAACTTCTTCTACTTGTTATATTTCCGCTGTTATTCAAGCAGTATAATCTTACCATATAGTATATGGATACAAATGTGTTTGATGCTGTTTTCTGGTCTTTTTTTCTCACAACTTTAGCAGGATTGATATTGAAACTCTCCAGTATGGCGTATAAGTCCAAATGTAAAGAAGTGTCTTGTTGTTGTTTTAAAATTGTGAGGGATACAGAAACAGAAGAAAAAGAACAAGAGTTTATAATGACGCATCAACCAACAACAAGTTCAACTAATTTAAATCAAGAAGAAAAGGTTTAGAATATAATTAATATATCAATATATAATATAAATGTTAGGAGAAGTCATAAAATTTATAATGAGTATAGCAAACTGGTTTATCAAACCAAGACTACAAATAAAACCAGTAGTTCTGTCACCACCAACAGAAGATAATAAATGGACTGAAAAAAAGCAGAAATTTTGGAATGATAAATTAGGAAAGAATCCAGCATATAAATCTAGTCAAGGTTTTTAATTCTATGTTATTTATATGGAGAATAAGATAGAAGAATTATTAAAATATAGTGATCCACATTTGGCACAAGAAAAAGCATATAAATATTTAGGCAAAACTGCTGATCTATTTGTAAGTGATAAACCTGATAAGAAATATATGATATATGATCCTAACCTTAACAAGTGGATCTCATTCGGTCAAATGGGTTTTGAAGATTTTACATACCATAATGATAAGACAAAACAACAAAGATATTTAAATAGAGCAACTAATATGAGAGGTAATTGGAAAGACAATCCATATTCACCGAATAATTTGGCAATTCATATTAATTGGTAGTGCGATGTTTCTCAATCAATCCGTTTTATTTAATAAAAATTAAATCATTTGGTAAATCCATTTTCCAACAATAATAAAAACAATCAAAATTACAAGCATTACTTGGTTTATCAACACCATCAACCTTTTTTTGAAATTGTATTCTTTTTTTAGGAACTATTAATTGCAACTTATTTTCGTTATTAACAAATAATTCTTTAAATTTAAGGGTGCATATTTTAGAGCAAGGGAGAATTAGAATAAATGGTTTATCTAAAGCAATTAATCTTTCAAGACATTTAATGTATGAACTAAATGGTGGATTTGATACTACAATATCTCCTAAATTATTCTCAAAGAAATCAATTGGTTCATCTATAACATTAAATCCTAACTCTTTTAAATATTGTCCACTTTTACCATCTCCATAAAATGCCTCCCAAATAATTTTATCTTTTGGTATATATTCTTTGATATTATCCCAAGCAGATTTAGGAGTCATATATTCATCAAAATTAAGAAATGTATGTTGTTGAAAATTTGCCATTTTATATATATACATTAATATATATATTAAACTTTAGATCAATTTTTTTAAGAATGATTTAATCCTTTTTAACATATGTATCCAACATCGCAGATGATGATCCCATATCGCTCATCGTATTTGCAACGCTATTTTTCTGTTCAATAGTATTAGCATATTTGTCTGTAAGAAATGTATGTCTTAATTGATTTACTCCTACTTTCTTATCCCCGAATATTTTATTCAATCGTTGATTTAATTTTACTGATGAAAGTTGTGACATATTTGCATCAAACAAAAGATAATCTGTTGGATTAATTTTAATCCATTTGAGGAGAATATTTTTCAACTGAACTGGTATATCTAAAGACTGAACCCCATAAGTTTTAGCAGTTTTGTATGAACAGAACACCATTTTATTTTTATCTAAATAATTGTCTTTCTCTCTATCTACATTTGCAATCTTGAAATCAACATAATCTTTAGATCTTCTTGGAGGACAAAAGACACCACCTAGAACTGACATAATAATAAAGTTTTGGATTTGTTGAAGATCCGCTGGAGTTTGGTGTTTCTTTTTATACAATAAATCAGCAGTCTTCTTTAAATCTTCATATACTTCTTTTACCTGTGAAGTATCAACCCAAGATTCTTTTTGTTCTTCTGTCTTCTCTTGCTTGTTAATATCTTTATTGTATTCTCTTACATCTTCTAGCATAAGATCTCTGTATGGTTTTTTATCTGTAATTATTACTAAAGAACTCAAAATCGTTTTACGACGATTTGGAGGAATATCTTTGAGGAATTTTAATACTGGATCAGTATCTTCAAATTTGTCTAAATGGACTTCACCTTCACCAAAGACTCTAGCATATAAGTTTTTCAATATAGAAGAATAAGTTGTTAAACTACTGGCAGATAAACTTGGACGCTTGTTTGAAATATATTCTTTAATCTTATCCATTATATTATTAAGAAAGATATTTATTTAATAATTTTAATTTAAATAATAAGATTAACTTTAGGAATTTTATTTTCTTTGTATATATAAAATGAGAAGTTTAAGTAATGACTTAATATTTGGTTTAGGAAAAGAAATGGAGATAGTTGATTTATTGCAATTGAATTTTTGTGATCTATATGATGAGGACGAATTTAAAAATACAAAAGAGTTATATCAAGATGACTTCTATCCATACGATTTTGAAGGTATGAGAAATGGAACATCAATAGAATTAAAAAGCAGACGAGTAAAAAAGAATACTTATCCAACAACTATCATACCTGTAAGCAAGGTAAGAAATACTGATAAGACACAATTGTTTATTTTTAACTTTACTGACAATTGTTCTTATATTGAATATGACAAAACAATATTTGATACATTTGAAGTGAGAAATATTACTACAGAACGCTTTGGTATTGTTGATAAACCCAAACCGCATTATTGTATACCAGTCCATTTGTTGATTGATCTAATAAATATAATTAAAAATGAATAAGTATATTAATATAAAAATAAATATTATCTTAATATATAAATGTGTGAAGGAAAATTTGTTTATCGCTGTATGTGGTTTAAAAATATGAGATCTACTAAGTCTCATACAGATATGTTCTATCTAAATGCAAAGGACACTGAATGGATCTTTGACACCTGTGACTTTTTAAATGGTTTAGCAAGAGTTGAATATGTCAAGGTCTGTAAGGATTCTAGTTCTTATACAACTGCTACATTCAATTCTTTATTAAAAGAAAAACAACCTAATAAACCGAACCTTAATCCATCTATTAATGACGATTTTATATTCGCTTTAAATGGTTGTTAATACTTTATACATCTTTATCTCAAAATTAAGTTAAAGATGATATAAATGTGTATAAAGGATTAATAAAATTAATTTTATTTAGCGTTCTCTATCATAATCTAACTTTATTTCATTATTAATCGTAATAATCATATAAATTCGTATAAAGAATTAACTTTCATTTAATGTAATCCATCTTTTATCTCTCTTTTAATTATTATTTAATTGTTTCACAATCAACGGGTCAAATGATGGCAAGTTCTTTTTCCCTTTCAACTTTTGCTTTAATACAATTTGTTCTTTTAAATTAGCGGGATCTATTTCATCAGGAGTTAGTGGTGTCTTTTTATTTATTCTTTTGGTTGGTCTATACACAGGATAATCTAAACCTCCAACATCTTTCCAATCTTCTTTGAACCATCGTTTTAAATTTTGTGGTTTATTATCATCAGTATATGTTCCACCTAGTTCTTTATATTTCTTTTGGATAAATCCGCTTTTATATGCACTAGGTTTTGAATATGATTTGTCTGCGAGTTCTTTTGCTTTATTGTATAATTGGGGATTATCGGGGATTCCCTCCCCAATTATTTTTTTGATTCCAATTCACTTACTATCATTTTCAAATGCTTTAATATTATTGCTGATTCACTATTCAATCCTGCACCAGTTGTTGCTACATTAATAGTTGCACCAAGATCAGTTAATGTATTAGATATTTTTCTTAATGAATCTAATCCTTTAAACATATCTTTTGTGTTTTGTTTTGTGAATGCATAATCTTCAGCATTACCCATATTTGATCCTTGCAAGATCGCCATCAAGAAGTCCTGACAATTATTGTCCTTTGCACTATACAAAAAATATTTACCACCCATTAATTTTTTGGCATTATCCATCATCATATTCAAAGTCAAATTTTCAGGAATAGGTGTAATAGGTTGAACTTCTCCATCGCTTTTATTTGTGTGTCCTTCGTCCATATTAATTACTTCAACCTTTTCAACTCTCAACTTCCTACCTGATGCTAAAGTAAAATCCAATTGTAAATGAAATAATTTATCGTATGGTGAATCATTTAAATTCTTTTTGAATTGTCCCAAAGAGACAACATTCATTACTTCAATCAAAGCAGACTGAACTGGATTCCTTACGATAGCAGCAGAGACAATAACTTCATTACCATACTTTTTCAATAATGCTCTTACCTTTGGAGAATAATCATCTCGTCCTTCTGTTACTGCTTTGTAATAATTACCTGCATCTTTAGATACTGAACTCAACCCTGCAACGATTCCTGTATTAACTCCTTTTTTTACTACTGCTTGTGCCTTTGAAACAGCAGCAACACCTTTTTTTGCTGTCTTTACGATTGAATCTAATATACCTTCACCTCCCATACAACAACTATCGCAATTTTTCATTTCACATTTTTCACATTTTTTGGTAATACCTTTACCTTCTTTTACAGCATATCCCTCCTTTTTTGCGTCTTTATAGGAATAATAACTTTTGCCGTTTCCGTTGGCGGTTTGTCCGTCTTTTTTTACTTTATATCCTGGATAAGAAGCATAAGTCCAATCGTCGTATAAATTAAATAATTCTCTTGGTGAAACTCCAAACTTTTTAGCAATATCCACAATACCATATCGTTCATCAAATTCATCAAAATCAACATCATCCAATCTGGGATATGGTCTATATTCTTGATAATCATAAATAAAAAAAGCATCTGTATCGTCTTCTATTGTTCGTATTAAATAGGTTTCTGCTTTTTTCATTTGTGATTTTTCTTTTGGTGTTTCAAGAAAATCTATTGCTTTTTCGTATCTTTTACTAGCATTTGATGTAAGAGTTTGTGTGCGTTTTGCTGCTTTTCTTTCTTCATCAGTAGCATATTTAGGTTTGCGTCCTCTTTTTGCTTTTTCAGTTACTTTGAGAACAACATTTTCTTTTGGTGGTGCTGGAGCATCAAAATCTTCCATTCCCATACTCTCTATTTCTTTCTTTTTACCTTTAGGTTTTGGATCTCCATATTTCTTTCTATAAGATGCCTTGCATTCAGGTTTGGATAAAGCACACCCATAAGAGAGATCATTAGCACTAGCATATTGTTTAACGAATTCAGTCCATCTATTAGGCATTATGTTATAATCTATATTGAGATTATAATATAAAATATTTCCATATTTGCTAAACTTTAAAACTTTTCAGTTGCTCCTTTTCCAATATCACCTCCGCCTTTATGATCTTCTCCCATTATACCATCAATATTTATCTCCTTTCGTAATGCTGGATCTTTTGATTGAAAGAATAATTTTAGTATGTATTCATTCTTCTTAAAATCCACAGACTTATTTAAATCATCAAACATATCTAAAAAGGCAGCAGTATCTAAATACAAATCTTTACTTCTAATATCACAATGATTAATGAAATGTAAATAGGCACAACAAAAATATCCGCAAGCATTATTTAACAAACTTTGAATATCTTTTTCTGTGAATGGCAATTTTTGTCCCGTTTGTTCTAGGATATACTTTTTGACATCTTCAGGCGGAGACACTCCATACGGATCAAACCATATAGGTTCTATTCTACCATTTTGATATTTATTCACTTGAAAACAACACCAGTGTGAACCACAATTTGCTGTGCCATCTTGATCTACTGAACTTTCCATATTTACAAAATAGGATCTATTGTATTTTATTGGTGATGGTATCTCATCTTTAAAACAAATTGTTTCTAAAGGAATCCCCATTCTACTACAAAGTAATTCAATTTCACTATCAGTCAACATTATATTATTAAGAGAGATATTTATTTTGAATTTTATTCCTAAATAAAAAGAATATAGAATGTTTCTAAATCAACCCCGCATTAAAGTTCAAGACCTGCACCTCTACTGAACTTTTGGAATGCTGGTGGAAGAGTGTGTTGAAATTGAAAGTTAGCAGAGAATGGTTGTGATCTTAATGCTGGAGATTGTGTTATAGGCAATAGTGTTCCTCTTCCTGATATTTGTCCCGAATGTTTTCTCATACTATGCATTCCCATACCATAACCACACCCGCTGCTCATACCCATACCCAATCCCATACCGCTTGGACTACCACTAGCATATAATCCAACGCCCATTTGTCTTGCAATACCTCTATCAATAAATCCTGCTTCTGCTTTATTTGCTAGTGCTGTCCCCAAATTTGCTCTGCCTAATGCTCCATAAGTTGTTCCTAGTTTTGAATTCATATCTTGGAGTAAATCATTATGACTAGCAAATTCTGCTAGTGTTTCAGGTGCAGAATGTGTTCTACGCATACCTTTACCGAATAACTTTTTACCAGTTCTTACAACATCATTAACAGAAAACTTTTGATCCAAAATAGGAGTGCCTTTACCGAATAACTTTTTACCAGTTCGTTTAATATCATTCACAGAAAACTTTTGATCCAAAATTGGTGTGCCTCTTCCAACTAACTTTTTACCTGTTCTCACAATATCATTAACAGAAAACTTTTGATCCAAAATTGGTGTGCCTTTACCAAACAACTTTTTACCAGTTCTTACAACATCATTAACAGAAAACTTTTGATCCAAGATTGGTGTGCCTGTTCCTGAAACTTGGTTACTTACTCCTGCTGTAGCGTATGCTTTTGCTGATGCAACAAGAAAGTCTCTTACCTTTTGTTTTATTAATGCCTTTGCTTTTGAAGGACTAGATAATGCATCTTGGTATTTAGACGGATGATCGAGGAAGTCTTCCTCAAGGTTTTTAGCAACAGCAATAGCACCAATTCTAAAAGGAGCAAATTCAGGTTGAGATGCTACTAATGCGTCTACTATTGCCTCAATACCATAACCGATTGCTTGTTTTACTAAAGGTTTAACTACATCTCCAATTTTGTAGGCAATTTTCTTTATTCCTAATTTTTTCATAATTTTATCGCCCGTTTTTCCAAAAATGCCTTTGCCTTCTAATTCAGGTGCTGCTTCTTTGTTCTCACTTAATTCTGCTGGTGACAATAGTATTTCACTTCCTTTACCTCTTGAAAATGCTCTTGTAATAATAGAATACATATCAGGAGATACAACTAATGATGAAAATCCTTCACCCTCCATCGGTGGTTTAATGCGAACTTTATGTCCGTTTCGTAATCTACTCAATTGTTTTGGTGATGCTGAAAATTGAATGTGTGGCATATATAACTATAATGAGATAATAAAAATAATGGACTTTCATTAATATTTAAATAATGTATATTTTTATATATATTATTCCTAAATGCAATTCCGGTTTTGCATAATTAAACTCTTGATCCTGTCAAAGAATCAATATCAATACTACACATATATTCAATAAAGCACCAAAGATCTAGTGCCTTTACGCAGTTGTTTTGTGCGACGATTTGGACCGATTTTGGGACGGATTCTTCTACTGGCAACATTCTTGACACATCAACATAATAATAAGAGTATTCCATATCAAATCCAAGAGAATTGAAGAGACCACTTGTGAGACCATCTGTCATACCCCCATTAACTGCATTTGCTCCGTAAAGTTGATTGTTAAATTGCTCAAAATTGTAACGCTGGGTGTTGTAAATTGCGTTCTGTCCAGATACAACCACATTAAAATTGGTAAGGAATGCAAGCGGCGAAACTGGACCCGTTCCAGCAGGATCAAAAGGACTTTGATAAACTGGAATACCTGTTGGAATACCTGTATTGGTATTTCCTGCAGCAACAGAGTAAAATGGCAAGATAAGGACAGATTTTATTCCAGCAATGCCGTTTGTCAAAAGAGAATTTACTTGCCCGTTGTTTGCACTAATATTGGATATTTGGTATTGATAGACATCTGTATATTTAATGCTCTTGATTGGACTAGACAAATATGCTTGCTCAAAAATAGGGGAAAAAGTATATGCCGGCACATACAAATAGATATTTCTTGAAAGAGGTGCTTGTGCAACACCTGCTGTAGATGCAAGTTGTGAATCCAAACAAACAGCACCAACAGAAATATTTGCTTTAAATAGAGTAGCAGTTCCTAGAGTTCCACCAAATGCTGTAACAGCACCATTTCCAGCAGTAGCAGCAGCGATCATCAAAGGATTAACACCACCAACTGAATTAGATACAGATGAAATAGTTAAATTAACAGCACCTGCAGTTCTTGTAAAAGATGTAGAGGTGTTATTCAAGTTCATCGTCATTTTCAAAAATTGTCCCTTGAGTAAAGGTATCATTTGAAAAAATGAATGAATATGTTTAAGATAAATTGTTGCCATAATCGCAATTTGGAATACACCTTGAGATGTAGCAGCAACAGCATTAGTCTTTGTAAAAACAAAAGACTTCCACACTTGAGTTGCTTGAGCGTTTGTCAATAAACCTGAATATTGAGTTGCTGAACCTGATGCACCAAGTTCATCGTAGTTGATAAACATTTGACGAGACAAAAATCCTAAATTACCAGCACCTGATTTATATTTATTGAATAAAACAACAGATGCTGCATTTCCAGAAGTTACAATATTAGAGTTATTACACACACCTTGTCCGTCAGGAGTTCCAGCAACAGCAGAAAAAGTCCAAGACAAAGGATCATCAGGATAAAATCCAATAGTTGATCCTTGAGTAATCACATCTGCCATACTCAAAGAAGTCATCAACTTAAATGAATTCCACATATTAATAAAAGGTGTCTGTTGAATTATTGTAGTTCCTTGTAGATCTAGGGTAAAAGAGTGAATCATTTGACCGAACCAACTTTTGAGACCAACAGCATAATCCGCAGAAGTAGCAGAAGTTGCTGGAGCAAAATCCGCAGCAAGAATACTTGCTGTTGCTTGCTGTGATGCTATAGTTAAGATCATAGGCGTAGCAAAATACGCCTCTCTGTATGACATATATCTATTTGAATTACTTAATTGTGATGTATCAACGACCGACTGATTACTATTGTAGATCCCGTTTTGATTGTCTAAAATATTTAACCAAGACTTTTGGACGAAAATGTTGGGAGATCCTTCTACTTCCTGTGATAAGTCAAAAACTAGTTTATCGCAACTCATTATATATATCTAATAAGATAAAAAATTATCTCATTAAATTTAATTAAAAACTCCTAAAGTGAAAAGTTGATATTCTTGGGTTTCTTTTGTCTAACCATTAAACTTTCTATCTTTTTATTCATTCTTTCTAAAGATACTCCTCTTCCTGAAACTCTTGGAACAGCAGAAGAAAGGACAAAAGGATTTCTATTTGTAATATCAACATAATCATCAACAGAATTATATGATCCTCCACTAGATCCACCTTGTCCGTTATTTAAAAGGACTCCACCAATTCCTCTGCCTTTAATCCCTCTTGTGTGTCTTGCCATAGTGCCACAACCCATTAAAGGTAAAAATACTCTATTAACTGCTCTTACCATTATATATTTAGATTAGAGATTAATTTTTTCTGCTATTTGTTTTCTAATATTTCGTAATTTCATTATCCCTAAAGTAAGTGCATTAATACTGGTTATTTGTTTTATAATATCTTTATCCTTTTGTAATTCATTTCCTCCTGACTTCATATCGCTCATTAATTTCATTTGTTCTTTAGATAAATCTTCGTAGACTTTGTTTAAATATTGTTCGGTAATATCTGTATTCATTTATATAATTAATACAGATATTTATTTTTTGATTATTTCGGCAATTCCTAAACTTGAACATCACCTCTATCATTTGATGATTTAATTACTAATACTATTGTCATAGCAGGATCGTTGATTTGAAGTGGTTGTAAATTTGTCCCTAAAATAGTAATTCTTAATTGATTATATGTTCCGTCTATCAACTTATTCCACATAAACGCTGGTGGTTTTTCATTTATAATTGCTCCAACTGCAACTGATGGTGTAATAGAATAAATAATAGAAGTTGGTTGAGCGTATGGATTATCAATACCCGAACTACTTAATAATACAGATGAATTAGGTTGCACATTTGGTGCAGTTGTTGAAATATATGAAAGCGTCCCTGCTGTGTTTTTAGAAACATAAGGACTAACTGGCGGGACAAATGCATTATTCGTATTTTGATCCGTTGTAAAATTTACTACAAATCCCAAAAGAGAATTTATACTTGCTGGTAAAACTATAGAAGGATTAAATGTTTGTGTTGGTGGCACTAGAGTAAGTCCAGTAGTGATATTAATTGGAGCAGTAAATCCAGTAAATGATGTTGGAACTAGATATGTATTAATTTGGACTGCATACCGAGCAGGGTTCAAAACAAATTCAGCATAGTATTTATTCAATCCTCCTGTTGTTGCTGTTAAATATGTTCCATTTGCTATAAAAGTAAATTGTAAAAACTGATTTAATGTTACTATTTCATAAATACCATCAGGAATTATAACAGAATATGTTGTTGTAGTTGCTCCTTGAACCCAAGTATAAGAAAATATGTTATTACTAAAAGCAGACGAAATATTAAACCAAGAATAATATATACTAATTGATGATACTGCTAGATAGGAATTTTTGAATAAGACAGAGTTAGGAAAATTATAAACTAATTTGTTATTTTGCCCGTCCTGAACTATATTGGATTGATTTAATACTAAAGTTCTCATTATATATATTAGAATTATATTATTTTTTAATGCTTAACCTTTATTTATTTAGGGGTTGATTGAGAAACATCGCCTCTACCTTAAAAATGGCATTTTTTGTGGTTTATTTAACATTCTGCCGTCTTTATGAAAGACTCTATTAATTGGTAAGTAATCCATACCACAACCTAAACCTGATCCTGAATAATGTCTTGGACTAATTCCTAAAGCAGTTGGTGCTTGTGCTGCTCCAAAAAAGAATGGTTTTTGGAATTCTCCTGATCTCATTTGTGGTATATTGTTAGACATATTAGGGTTCGCAACTTTTGGGTTATATCCGCCACTCATTATAATATAGACAAAGATTAAAATCCAATAGAAGTTAAATCAAACAATAATTCTTTTCCTTGACTTCTTGGCAATACACCATTATTAACCAATTTCAATATAAGTAATTTGAATTTTTTAATTAATTCATTAGAGTTATTACCTGCTAATATCTCTCCTTTACATATTTCAAATTGCCGAATATCTCTCTCTTCTGTGTCTATTTTTGGAGAAGGAATATCAATCCTGTCTAGTATAGATGCTCTTTTTGAAAGTTTATGTAAAAAGGTTCTCTCACTTTCATTTAATCCTTCTAATTCTTTAAAATTTAAAATAGATCCACCAGTTATTTTTCTTATAACATTCGCTAGATTATGTGAAACTCGTTGTGCTAATAATTCTTTTACGAATCCTCCGCCTTTTGTTTTCACAGATATAACACCATCAGCAAGTCTATTACGATTAATTATTAAATTACCTAGTTGTGCATATCTCGCTGGTTTTATAACTACAGAATTATCAATATCACTTGGTTTTATTGCATCACTTCTTACTAATTTAATTGCATCAGCAGGTGTTCTTGTCCTTGGACGACCTAAACCTCTACCTGATATGGTTCGCTTCTTTCTTCCAAATCCCATTCCTCCTAGACCAGCAGTTGATTGTCCAGTTGCGGATCTATCACCTCCTCCACCTGTTCCAAGATCAATTGCTTCTTCTCCAGCAAGAGGGTTAATAGTTGCTGCTACTATTGGAACTGCCAAAGTAGAAGTTACAACCGCTTCAGCAGAACCCATAATCAATCCAATACCAAAAAATGCTTTAATTAATTCATCTTTTTCTTCTAAATGTTGCCTTATAGATGTTCTTGTCATTTTTACAGATGTTGGAGAACTTGGATAATAAAAATCTTCAATATTATTACCCAAATAATCAATATATGCTCTAAGTATTTTATTTGTATATGGTGATGCTCTCGCTCCTGCTTCTATTCTTTCAGGTGGAATATACATAAAATCCCCAGTTGCATTTACAATATCAGCAGCATCATTAATAGGATTATTTGGATCTGCTCCCAAACCTCCTGTAGAAACAACTCCTCTAGTTCTCCAATCAGCACCAAAAGTATTAACTATTTCTTGCTCATATTCACTAGATGCTTCTTCCATCATATTCAGTAATATACCATAATCTTCTAACACCTGAGGTAATGTTCCTACTAAATCTGCTACTTCATTCATATATATTCTAATTCCGTCTCCTTCTAACATTCTTGGATCTACATCAACAAGTCTATCAATTTGTTCTCTTGTTGGAAGATCACTTACTGCTCTACCGAATTGTTGTTTTATACTTAATTTTATTTGAGGATTAATAGTATATTTACCATTTAAAATATAATTTATTCTTTCATCACTAGGAACTGCTTTTATAAAATCTCTTAATCCTTTTAAAAGATATCGTTGATTGTCACTTTCAGGAAGATCTTGCACTATTTCAATAAGTGCTTCGTAATCTTCTGCTTTGGCATACCCTCCTTGCATTACACTTTGTCCTCCTTCTACTTTTACAGGTCTTCCAATAAAATCCCCCTCTTCATACATAACA
>Ga0181357_1000470_pt1 | contig 15171 bp, 14 predicted proteins | sample Fa13VDMM110DN_FD_130094 | JGI IMG/M metagenome (GOLD analysis project Ga0181357, IMG submission 130094) | Freshwater viral communities from Lake Michigan, USA - Fa13.VD.MM110.D.N | ecosystem: Environmental > Aquatic > Freshwater > Lake | place: USA: Michigan | collected 2013-09-24 | reverse complement strand
TTATCTTTAGTAAACTATAATGAATAACAAGGAAAAACTATTATTTTTTACACCTCACTTATCAACAGGTGGATTACCTCAAGTATTGGTAAATAAAATTTCTTTACTGAAAGATGAATACGATATTTTATGTGTTGAACACCATAATCATGCGTGGTTATTTAATGTACAAAGAAATAGAGTATTAGAACTTATTGGTGAAGATAAATTAATCACATTAGATGATAGTAGAAGAAAAGAACACTTCACTGAATTACTAACATCGTTTGACCCTGACTTAGTATGTTTAGAAGAATTTCCTGAATATTTTTTGGAAGATGAAATAACTGCGGTTGTTTATAACAAACAAAGAAAATACAAAGTATTTGAAACTACACACGATTCATCATTTCCTGTTCAAAACAAAAGATGGTTCCCTGACAAATTTTTATTTGTAAGTCCATTCAACGCATTTAGATATTCAGTTTATGACATTCCATATGAAGTTATTGAATATCCTGTTGATTTCAAAACAAGAGAACAAGAAAAATACAAAGAATTATTAGGTCTTGAAAAAGATTGTATACACATCGTAAATGTTGGTTTATTTACACAAAGAAAAAACCAAGGCTACTTGTTTGAAATTGCACGTAAATTACAAGGTCAAAAAGTTAGATTCCATTTCTTGGGTAATCAAGCTGGAAACTTTAAAGATTATTGGGGACCTTTGATGAATAACAAACCTGATAACTGTATTGTTTGGGGTGAAAGACATGATGTTTATAATTTCTTACAAGCAGCCGATTTATTTTTCTTCGCTTCAAAAGGTGACAGACACAATAAAGAATTAAATCCAATTGCAATAAAAGAAGCATTGGAATATAGAATGCCAATGATGATGTTTAATTTGGATGTTTACTGCGGTAAATACGACATTTATGATAACATCACATATCTTACTGGAGATGTAAACCAGGACACAAATTTATTACTTAAAAAATTTAACATGGATAATTTACAAAACTTAATGCACATCAGCTACGAAAAAGATGACAACAAAATCAATATTTTTTACAGTGGTTACGACCCAATTGATTATAAAGTATCTTTCAAATGTTTAACATCGGGAGCACCAATGTATTGGATGAATTTTAAAGCTGACTCACCTTTGGGTTGGTTTGTAATTCCAATACCTCAACATATTATGAAGTTTCATCAATTGGCAACTTTTAGAGGTTTCTCACTTGATTTTTACAACCAAAATGACGAATTAAAATATAGTCATGAAATTGTTGTAAATGATATCTTCCCAAGATTACCTAAAGTAAATTTTGAACCGTTTGATTGTTCATTTAGAAATTACATAGAATTTTTTAGTGATGACATTTACGGTAGTTTTAACTTAAATGATATGGATACCGTAATTGATGTTGGTGCCAATATTGGTTTATTTGCTAAGTACATGTATTCTAAAGACGCTAAAAAAGTTATTTTAGTTGAGGCAAATCCTTTATTAGATAAAAACATTAAAACAGTTTTAGGTTCTGATTATGAAAATTCACCAGTGTATTTGGCACCTTTGACAGGTAAAAAACAAAACATAAAGTTTCATTACTCAACAAAAAATTCAACAATTGGTACTCATACTTTTGATAACTCCAACCCATCATACAGTGATTTAGATTCAACTATGGATTTGGAGACAATAACATTTGATGAAATTGTTAAAGAAAATAATTTGACAAATATTTCATTGTTTAAATGTGATATTGAAGGTGGTGAATATGAGTTAATTGAATCATTAACCGATGAACATATGAATATGATTGAAAAGTTCATCATTGAGTTTCATGGTAACAGTAATGGTGAATTAATACCAATAGTTGATAAATTAACTAAATTTGGATTTGAGTGTGAATTATTTACACTACACATGACTCGTAAAGACAGAGTTAATATTGATGAACCTCACGGTGTCTTAATTACCAAAAGAAAAAAATAATGCATCCAAAAGATATTTTTTTTGAGGGTATAAAAGGTGTTTGTCATGTTGGTGCTTGGGATGGTGCAGAAATTGAAACTTACTATAATAACGGTGTTGAGTTAATTGTTTGGGTAGAACCTATTTCAACAGTATTTTCACGTTTAATTAAAAACACATGTTCTTATAATATAAACCAATTTTGGTTACCATTGTGTTTATCAAATGAAAATGATATTGTAGTAAATTTTAACATAACAAATAACGGAGAAAGTTCATCTTTTATGGAACTTGGTAAGTTACATAAAGAAACATACCCTCATATTATATCAGAATACTCCGTTAAATTATTAACAACAAGATTTGACTCTTATTATAAAAGACAATCCGAGTTTGATTGGAGTAATATAAATTTACTTAATATTGATTGTCAGGGAGCAGATTTAAAAGTTTTACAAGGGTTTGGTGATTTATTAAAATCACCAACATTGACATATATTAAATCTGAAGTAAATTATGGTGAAATGTACGTTGATAACCCTAGTGAAGATGATATTGATAATTTTTTACAAAAATTTAACTACTCAAAACATTCTTGGTATAGAGTAGACAATGGAAGTTGGGGAGATATAACTTGGAAAAAAAATAATTAATTATGGCAAACGGAGTATATAAAATAACAGATGATTTTGAGAAGTCTCTCTCAGATTATACGGGTGCACCCTATGTGGTAACACTTGATAACATGAGTAATGCGTTATTCTTAGCATTATATTATGAAAAAAATGTTAAGAAAAGTATTACAACTGATAAAATTACAATTCCTTGTAGAACATATCCTTCGGTTCCGTGTGAGATTATTCACGCAGGTTTAAAAGTGGATTTTGAACCTGTTGAAGGTAAAACAATCAAAGGGATGTATCAATTAAAAGGAAGTAATGTTTGGGATTCAGCATTGTCATTTACTGCGGACATGTATAAACCCGGTAGTCACATTTGTGTTTCTTTTACAGGACCTTACAAACATTTCAAACTCAGTAAAGGTGGTGCGATTTTGACAGATAGTCTTGAGGCGTATCATTGGTTTAAAAGGGCGAGATATAGTGGAAGACGTGAGTGTTCTTACCATGATGACTATCTTGACATGATTGGTTGGAACTTTTATATGATGCCTGAGTTGGCAACAAGAGGATTACTTCTTATGAACCAATTCTATAATATTGACGGAACTAAAAAACATAATGAGGATTTGGAATTACCATATCCTGATTTATCAAAATATGAGATATACAAACAATGAGAAATTACAAATTCACAGAAAATTGGTTCACCGATGACGGATTGTCGGTCTTGAATGATTTAGATATAACAAAAGAATTACATATTCTTGAAATCGGTTCATTTGAAGGAAAGTCAACCGTATGGTTTTTGGAGAACTTTTTACAAAATAAAAATTCAACAATTACCTGTGTTGACCCTTGGATGAGTTATAGTCAAGACAAAGACAGTTTGAATTCATATTTCAAAGAAAAAAATGAGTGGGATTTAACCAAAAGAAAAACAAAAGAAATATTTTTACACAACATTGTTGAAAGTGGAGATAGTGGTAAAGTTATTATACGACAAGGTTTTTCAGATAAAATTTTACCATCTTTAATCACTGAACAAAAAATGTATGATATAATTTTTATTGATGGTAATCATACTGCACCTTATGTTATGATGGATTCAGTAATGTCTTGGCCTTTGTTAAAAAAAGGTGGGATTCTTATGTTTGATGACTATACTTGGGGATTAAATAAACCAACAACCATAAGACCAAAAGAATCCATAGATTATTTTATGTTAAGTTTTGCGGATTATGTTACTGAGTTGTATTCAAAATATCGTAAAATAATTAAAAAATTATAATGAAAAAAGTTTTAATTGGTAATGGTGGACATGCAAGGGAAGTAATGGCTCAAATGGGGGTAAATTTACTTAGGTTTGTTGACGACCAATATGTTGACAATAACACTTTACCATTATCCCAATTTGACCCAACAAAATATGTTGCAATGGTTGCCATTGCAAACTCAAAAGATAGACATGATATTATACAAAGATTACCAAAAAATACAAAATATTTTACATTCATACATCCAACAGCGATTATTATGGATGATGTTGAAATTGGTGATGGTAGTTTTATTGGGGCCTATTCAATATTAACAACTAACATTAAAATAGGTTCCCATACATTATTAAATCGTGGTAATCATATTGGTCACGATTGTGTAATTGGTGATTATTTTAGTGCAATGCCAGGTTCTATTGTTTCAGGAAATGTTACAATAGGTGATAAAGTTTATTTAGGTACAAATTCATCAATTAGAGAAAAAGTATCTATAGTTAATAATGTAACAATAGGTTTGAATACCGGTATTGTTAAAAATATTAATAAAGAAGGAATTTACGTTGGAGCAAATACAAGAATATTATGAAAGTAAGTGTTATCGTACCCGCATATAAATTTGCGAATTATTTAGAACAAGCATTATTGTCCGTTTTGTGGCAAAAAACAAATTTTGAGTTTGAGGTATTGGTTAGAGATGATTTTTCCCAAGATGGTTCAGAAGAAATTATTGAGCGATTAACCAATTTTTACCCAAATTTAAAACATTTTCGTGCAACTGAAAATTTAGGATTTCATAAAAACATACCATTCTTATTATCACAATCACAAGGCGAATATATCGCTTATTTAGATGGTGATGATTATTTTTTTAATGAGTGTAAATTACAAAAACAAGTTGATTTTTTAGATGCAAACCCCGAGTATTCAATGCACTGTACGGGTTATTGGTTATACACTAACGGTGTTTACACACCCAACAAAACTAATACGTGGTTATGTAGCCCAATCAAAGATATAACAACTGAAGACCTATTTGTTGAAAATTACGTGTCTTTTGGAAGAATGTTTAGAAATTACAAAGATTTAATTAAACCATATATGATGTCATTACCTTATTTGGATTATCCTGTTAATTATGAGTTATCGTTAAGAGGTAAGATACGTGGTGATGAATGGGTTGGTGGTATATACAGAGAACATGGTCAAGGTGTTTTAACATCACTTTCATCTGAAGAAAAAAAACAAACACATAAATACATAAGAGATTACCTATATAATAGACACAATCAAATGAAAAATAAAACAATTACAATTATAGATTCTTTTGTTCATAACAAAGAAGTTGAAGTTAAATTATCACAATTTTTGGATATTTTAAAAGGAAATAATCAAGATACTTTATTAGTGTCTAACACGATTATTAAACCTGAAATTTTATCCAAAACAAACTATTACTTATACGATTCAAATAATAAATTGTTTGAGAATGATTACACAAATGTTAGTAATGTAACTTTATATCATTTAAGAGATGATGTTGATATTTTTGATGTTATGCCAGGTTTACAAAGACATGGTCTACCTGTATTAGTAAATTTATTTAATTCTTTAATATTTGCAAAATCATTAGGTTACACTCATTTTCAAAGATTAGAAGTTGATGATAAACTTTCTGAATCATCTTGGGATTACATAAATACAGTACCATCATTGTGTCACGACAATGGTAAAAAAGGATTATTCTATTTTAATGAAGATGATTCAAGAAAAGATGTTTCATTTCACTATTTTTACTGCGAAATTGATTATTTTCTACAAATCATTAAAAGAATTACATGTGAACAAGACTACGTTAATTATCTAATGGAAAGATTTGGTAATTTAGATTTTAAAATTGCCGAGGAGTATTTGTACCAAAACATTATTGATAATGATGTTGACTCACACATTTTAAGAAAAACTGGTGAACAACAAAAAGTTGATTTTGAAGGAACCTTATGGAATACCGAAACTTCAATTAGTAACATATCCCCCAAATATGAAGGTTGTTCAACGAGAATTTATAAAGTATATAGAAATATTGATGGTGTAAAAACAATAACAAATCAACTATCCGTAGTTTCATACAATTATAGTGATGCACCAAAAGAAAGAGTCATTAAATCATATTTTAATGACGGAACAGAACAAACATTTAATCAATCAGTTGGTGGGAAACATTGTTGGTCATACTATATTCCAAAAGATGGTTTAGAAAAAATTGATGTGTATGAAAATGATAGACATCTTTACAGTGAGATTGACAATAATATTGTTTCAAGTATTTTTTTAAAATAATATGTATAAAAACAAAAAAATATCGTTAACAATAATGTCTTGTAAAAGGTTACATTTTTTAAAACGTGTTATAAAAGCATTTTCAGTTTTTTGTTTAGATAGTAACATTATTGATGATATTATATTTTTTGATGATTCTTCAACTATTGAAGATAAAAAAGAAATGGAAGAATTATTATCCCAATATTTTCCAATCACAAATAAAGTGATAATACATTTTGACGAACATTCATTCCCTGATAATTATAGACATGCAAGAGTTTTAAATTCTTGGAGAGATATGTTAATTAAACATGATAGTGATTATTCTTTTTTATTAGAAGATGATTACTTATTTGTTGATTTATTTAAAATATCTGAAGCCATTGATGCGTTAAATTTAGATGAAAAATACGCATTTTTTAGTTACGCACAATCTTATAAAAGATTTCCTGACCACATAAAACCAATTGAATATGAGAATTATTGGGAATGGTATTACGACCCAAACTTACCTTTGAATGAAAATTTATTTGTTGATGATGTTTCAGCATTACAAGTACAAATACCAAATTTATGGTTAACATATATAAATTGGCCAAGTTTTTCTTTAAGACCTGGTGTTCACAATATAAAAAAATTACTATCAATTGGTGAATTTTCAACAACTTTTAATTCTAAAGAAACAAAAGTTGAATTAGAATTTGCTGAAAGATGGTCAAAAAAATATAAATCTTTATGTCATAAAAGATTTCACATAATTAATTTAGGGTTTGACCCATCAACAAGTTCATACACAATAAACAATTCAAAATAATATGGAATATAATTTTAAAGAAATATGGGAAAAATGTTTGCCGTTTAATATTGAGCAAAAACCTGAAGAATTTAAACAACTATTGGATTTCCTTTTCCAAACAAAAAATAAAAAATATGCATTAGAGATTGGTTCTAACTATGGTGGGACTTCTTTTGGTTTATGTCATTTATATGAACATGTTTTGTCTGTTGATATTAAACACGATAAAAATTTTGATAAAATAAAAGAAATTTTTCCAAACTACAATTATATAATTTCAGATTCAACAACAAATGATACTATAAACTACATTAAAAGTTTGGGTATTAAATTTGACTTTATTTTTATTGATGGTGACCACTCATATGAGGGTGTAAAAAATGATTATGAAAAATATAAACAATTTTTGGCGGATGATGGGTATATGGCGTTTCACGATATTATTCAAAGTCCTGAAACTGAACAATATAATATATTTGTAAGTAAATTGTGGAGCGAATTAAAATTACAATATAAACATAGTTATGAATTTATTTCAACCGAAAAAAATAATTTATATAAAAAAGACAATCAATTTCATCAAATATTAAAAAATCAAAATTATGGAATATGGGGTGGTATTGGTTTGCTTGAAAATCATAAAGTTTCTGTTTTTGTACATAACTATTTAGATAAAAATTGGCATTCTACTATTGAATCTCAACTTAAAAAGTTGACCAAATCAGGATTATATAAAAGAGCGGATAAACTTTTTTATGGTGTTTATTCATCAATTGAAAGTAATTATGATATTTTTTATTCTCAAATAAAAAAATACGATACAGACTTAAAAATTGAAATTGTTCGTTATGATAAAAATAATAATGAATTTAACACTTTAATACATTTACAAAATTATTGTACTCTTAACCCAAATGGTTCAGTATTGTATTTTCACACTAAAGGTACTTCTAGGGATTTTGATGTAAATATTAATTCTTGGAGAGAATGTTTAGAGTATTTTGTTATTGAAAAATGGTCAACTTGTTTAAAAGACTTGTTAAATAATAATAGTAGTGTTTGCGGAGCTCTCTATGTTGAATGGTTTAAATTCTTAAACTATAATTTTGAGCATTATTTTTCAGGTAACTTTTGGTGGTCTACTGCTAATCACATAAACACACTACCATCACTAATTAATTTATATTTAAACGACCCTGAGAATAGAGCAATTGCCGAATTGTGGTTAGGTATGTCACCCCATACTTGGATAAGTTACTATTCAGAATATGTTACTAATTGGTATGAACATTATTTTGACCCTAAAAAATATAAAACAAACTAAATTGAGTTTTTCAATTAATTAGTATAATTTTAAAACAATTGATTTAAAAAACATATGAAAGACTTAATCATTATTGGTTCACATTGTCCTGATTTTGAAAGACAGGAAATATTAAATAAATGTGTTGATTATTTAAAATCAATTAGAACAGATTTTGATATTTTAATATCATCACATGTTCCAATTCCTGAATTTATTTCAAATAAAGTTGATTATGTTTTTTATGATAAAAACAATGAATTTTTATATGATGCAAAATATCAAAACAAACCTTGGTTTGCACCAAATGGAACTGACCTTTACATTGAGTCGGGATTTGTTAATGAATATAACACTTATTTAGCCGTTTATCGTTTATTGATTTCAGGTTTTGGATTTGCAAAAGTTATGGGTTATAAAAAAGCACATTATATAGAATATGATGTACATCTTAAAAACACAAATGAGTTATACGAAAATTCAAAATTGTTAAACAATTATGGTGTTATTTTATATAAAGGTGAAATATCTAAACATCTATATCAATCTAACTTTTCTCAAGGATTTTTTCAATCAGTTGATATTGAAAATCTTGATGGTACGTTTTTATATTACAATAGAGAAAAATTATTAACTTTATTAGAAAACAGTTCAAATAAAATCAATGAAAAAGTGACACAAGATATTCATGAAAAGAATAAGAAAGGCCTTTTATATAAAGACATTAATGTTTTTATAGAACAAGGTTGTGATTTATTTTTATCTGAAACAACAACAAAAGAAAAAAGATTGACTTGGGCGGTACCTTTCTATAATCGTGAGAATGAAAATCTTGATTTTTTGGTTGTCAATACTTTTTCTAAAGACCCCATTTCAGTTAAGATAATTGTTAATTCAAAAATTTATAATTTTGATAATCTTACAGAATATGCTTGGTCTTTATGTACTCTTGGTTCAATACATCTTGATTATGAAATTATAATTTACTATGATGGTAAAATAAAAAATGTCATTAAAATTAATGATGAAAATAGAGAAGAATTTAAAAAATTAAGTCATTCAACAACTAAAAAATAAAATGAAAATAACACAAGTAACACCAGGTCTTATATCAATACCTCCAAATGGTTGGGGAGCAATTGAAAAAGTAATATGGAACTATAAACTTCAATTTGAAGAAATGGGTCATATATGCGATATTCAATACTTAAATGATGTTGATGTTAATAATACAGATATCATTCATCTACACGTTGCCAATTTAGGTATTGAAGCCCAAAAAAGAGGTATACCTTATATCTTCTCATTACATGACCATCATGTTGTTAGACATGGTAAGGATTCTCATACATATAAACAAAATTTAGAAGCAATTAAAGGTTCAATAGTATCATTTACACATGCAGAATTTTTAGTTGATTACTTTGAGGAGACCGATAAATTGTTTTATTTAACTCACGGTGTTGATACCAAGTTTTTTGATTTACCTTATAAAGAAGATTTCAAACATAAGTTATTATGTATTGCTAATAATGGTTATGCTGATGACCAAACTATTGATAGAAAAGGTTTTAGATACGCTATTGAAGCCGCTAAAGAATTAAATATGGATATTACAATTGTTGGTCCTCCAAACAATATGAATTTCTTTAACGCAAATCCTGATTTATTAGAATACGGTAAATTAAATATTATATCACACAATCCAAGTGAAGAAGAATTATTAAAAATAATTAATGAACATTCAATATTTCTTCACCCATCCGAGTTAGAAGCTGGTCACCCAAATTTAACATTATTAGAATCAATTTCATGTAGAGTACCTGTTGTTGGAACATACGATGGTAACCATAAAATAGAAGGTTTATATAAGGTAGAAAGGTCAACTGAATCAGTAAAGAAAGGTATATTAGAAGTTATTGAGAATTATGCTCATTATATGATTAGTACCGAAGTTGATAGAAAGTATTATGATTGGTCAACAGTTTGTAAAAGATTATTAAAAATGTATGATGATGTTCTTAAAATTCAAAAAGAATACACGTCTGATATAACTAAAAATTTATTAATTCAAGCGTTTAATGATTCAAAAGAAATTAAACCTGAATTAAACGAAAGATTAGCAATTAATGTACATTTTGTTGATGGTCCAACCGTTGATATTCAAAGTAACTTAGATGATGAATATACTATAGATTTTTTTGAAGATGACAACACGTTAACATATACCACAAAAATTAGAAGTAATATGTGGACCAAGTCAAATAAAAAATACCATAAAGATTGGAGAGTAAGAGTATCTAATTCATCAGGAACAATACTCAACCGTACATTTCCTTTTGAAGGTATGAGAGTTTATATTGCAATAGATTCAGGTTCATTAGGAGATTCAATTGCTTGGGTGCCGTATATTGAAGAATTTAGGAAAAAACATAAATGTCATGTAATTTGTTCAACATTTAAAAATTATTTATTTGAAACATCTTACCCTGAAATTGAGTTTGTTACACCAGGTATTGAGGTTAAAAACATATATGCGATGTATAAATTAGGATGGTTTTATAATCGTGATTTGGAACCTACTTTACCTAATACAATACCATTACAACAAACCGCTAGTAATATTCTTGGATTAGAATTTAAAGAAATTAAAACAAATATTGATTTTATACCTACTGAACGTCCATTCACGGAAGATTATATTTGTATTGCTACTAATTCAACCGCTGGTTGTAAATATTGGAACAATCCAACAGGGTGGGTTGACTTAATTAAACACTTCAAATCATTAGGTTATAAGGTTATTAATATCTCACAAAATGCTGATAAGTATGATGGTGCTGAATCATTAGAGGACGACTCAATGACTAATACAATGAATGTAATTCATCATAGTAAATTTGTTGTTGGTCTTTCAAGTGGACTTTCTTGGTTAAGTTGGGCGTTAGGTAAACACGTTGTTATGATTTCTAATTTTACGGAACCTGACCATGAGTTTACTTCTAATTGTACAAGGATAACTAATCCATTAGTTTGTAATGGTTGTTGGAATAACCCAATGTTTTTGTTTAATAAAGGTGATTGGAATTGGTGTCCTGAACATAAAGATACTGAAAGACAATTTGAGTGTCATAAATCAATTACCGCAAATATGGTAATTAACGAAATTAAACATCTATTATGAATATAGAAGTATCACACGGAGAAATAGTTGATAAACTAACTATTCTTCAAATAAAAAAAGAAAACATTACAGACCCAAATAAATTAGATAACATTGTAAAAGAATATAATTATCTTTTATCTGTGGTTGAAAATGATTTGGGTATTTCAACATTGTCTCCTGAGTATTTAGAATTACTTTCAATTAATAAAGAACTTTGGAAAATTGAAGATGATATTAGAGACAAAGAAAGGCAAAAAGAATTTGATGAAGAATTTATTAAACTTGCACGTGCGGTTTATTACACAAATGATGTTCGTGCTAAGATTAAAAAAGAAATTAATTTGAAATTTTCTTCAGGATTTGTTGAAGAAAAATCTTATAATAATTATCTGTAAGGTGTTCCACCAACCCAAAATACCAAACTTTTTCTAACACCCTTTGTTACGGGTGTTACTCTATGCAATATACAACTTGGGAATATGGTCATGGTATATTGTTTTCTTTCAACTCTTTTAATTTCTCCACCAGGCCATAATTCTAAATCACCACCTTCATATTCGTCAGGATTTGTTAACAATACTGACACAGATACTTTTCTTTGAGCACTTGGACCATGTCCTGTATCTATATGCCAACCATACTCACCATTATCTTCATATTCAGTATATTGAATTGGTTCTCGTGCCATAATTAATTCAAAATTCCAAAGTTGTCCATTAACAGATTGTATAACCTTCATTAATTTGGTAAATAACCACATGGTTTCATTTGTTGGGTATATCCATTTAACGTTACTTTTTCGCACGTCTTTATTTACTTCACCAGCAAAATCATCATTAACAACCCTTCCTTCTTCATACTCTAATGAATTAATTATATCATTTAATTCATTAATTTCAGGTTGTGAAAATTGGTCATCAACATTTGCGTGTTTGGTAATATCAATTGTTGGTGAATATGGAAAAATAGGTATTTTATTTGACATAAATAAAATATATTAAACAAAAAATATTAAGTAAACTTCCAAATTAAAATTATGAAACTCTAATGTAAACGGTTCCACCATTTGCAACATTATTAATAGGCCCTGTAGTTAATAGACCCGGCATTGTTGTTGGTGAACCAGGAAATGCTGTAAAACCACCTCCTGTATCATAATCAACATTTACGGCAGGTGAAAATGGTGGTGCACCAGTATTTAAATTAACCTGTAATTCTATTTGATACCAATGAGGTATACTTGCTCCCACTGTCCCATAAACCACACCATTAAATTGTTCCTGTGTATCAGCGTTTGGTCCACTATTTGAACCTGATGCTAAATTTGTAACATCACTAAATGTTACATCAATAGTTGATACCCAACCAGGTGTTCCTGATTGGAAATTAATGTCAATTGCAGTTACAGAATCTATATCATAAAACATTGATATGGAAGCATTTTCTGATACAGTTCCGCCTGCTGGACTTGACGGTAACGGATAAAATGCCGGATAAAATGTATAGTCATTAATAAAACCATCATCATATATGTAAGTTGCAAAGTCATATATACCAATATTAGCACCACTAGGTACAAAATTTACTTCAGCAATGATATCATTATAACTAATAGGGTTACCTGGTGATGCTGGTCCTGGAGGAGTTGCCATAATTAATAATTAACAATCAACTGTTGATGATGGTCCGTAAATACTTTGTAAGTGGGTTCTTAATTCAGAATATCCCGCAGTAAAAATATCAGTACTTTCAAATGTTGTAAAATTAACAACTTTTTTATATACATAGTTACCAATTTGTTTATTGGTAACAATATTATCTTTACTGTTCTTATCTGCCTCTGAATTATATATTTCAATCCCAAATCTAAAAACATTATTAGACTTATCTATTAAATACGTACCTATTCTTATATACGCTTCAGTGGTGATTCCACCACTGGTTCCTATTTGTGTTGTTACCTTTATTGCCATTTTATTTTTTTTCTAATTCTTTAATTTTATTATTCAATTCTTGGATTGATTGGATAAGGAATGGTACCAATCTTTCGTATGATATTGTCTTATATTCTTTATCATCACCTGTTTGAAGAAATATTGTGTTTGTGACAATTTCAGGTATTAATTTTTCAACTTCTTGAGCTATTAATCCAAAGTCATTACCTCTTCTCATTACATCTTTCCAAGTATACGACACAGGTCTTAATTTTTCAATAATTCCTAAACTGTTTTCAAGGTCTTTAACATTATCTTTTAATCTTTCATCTGATGGTGTTGTTGAAAAACCGATGATGTTAGCTGTTGCGTGGAAGTCACCATATCCAGTATTATTTGTCATTCTGAACATTTCTGTTCCACCTAATGAGAATCCGATATATGATGTTCCACTATTGAACATACCTGTACTTGTATTCGCTGTCCATGAGAATGCTGGTGCTCCTGCCGAACCTGAAACTCCCGACCTGTAACCCGCACAGTTGTGAACAAATGAATCCGAACCTTTAATGAATAAACAACATGATGATTGTATTTGTGAACCATTTACTGCGTATACGATATATAAGTCGGATGCATTATTACATATGAATGAACCACCGCTAATACCTGAAGTACCACTTGGACCACTTAATCCTGAAGAACCTGTTGTACCTGAAGTTCCTGAAGAACCGTTTGTACCTGAAGTTCCTGAAGTTCTTGATGCTCCTGATGTACCTGCATTTCCTGATGCTCCTGATGAACCTGAAGTTCCTGATGAACCTGAAGTTGCTGATGCTCCTGATGCTCCTGATGCTCCTGATGAACCTGATGTTCCGCTTGTTCCTGATGTTCCTGATGTTGCAGACGCTGCTGACGCTCCCGCCGAACCTGATGTACCTGAAGTTCCACTAGTTCCCGATGTTGCTGATGCTCCTGACGCTCCTGATGAACCCGCCGAACCTGATGTTCCTGATGAACCTGAAGTTGCTGATGCTCCTGATGTTCCAGCGTTTCCTGATGCTCCTGATGTACCTGAAGTTCCACTTGTTCCTGAAGTTGCCGATGCTCCTGACGCTCCTGCAGCTCCTGATGAACCCGCAGTTCCTGATGTTCCGCTTGTTCCTGATGTTGCGGAAGCTCCTGATGTACCGGCATTTCCCGATGCTCCTGACGAACCACTTGTTCCTGTTGAACCTGATGTTGCCGATGAACCCGCAGAACCTGATGTTCCTGACGCTCCTGACGCTCCTGAAGTTCCTGACGTACCAGATGTACCTGATGTTGCGGAAGCTCCTGAAGAACCTGCGGAACCTGATGTTCCTGATGCTCCTGATGTTCCTGAGGTTCCTGATGTTCCTGATGTTCTAGACGCTCCAGCAGTACCTGCAGTTCCTGATGAACCTGAAGTTCCACTAGTTCCCGATGTTGCTGAAGCACCTGACGCTCCAGAAGAACCGCTTGAACCTGAAGTTCCTGAAGAACCTGAAGTTGCCGATGAACCCGCTGAACCTGACGTTCCTGAAGCTCCTGAAGTTCCTGAAGAACCTGAAGTTGCTGATGAACCCGCTGAACCTGATGTACCTGAAGCTCCTGATGTTCCTGATGAACCTGAAGTTGCCGATGAACCTGCAGTTCCTGAAGCTCCTGATGAACCACTAGTTCCACTTGTTCCACTCGTACCTGATGTTGCAGATGCTCCTGACGCTCCAGCCGAACCTGAAGTTCCTGATGTTCCACTTGTACCTGATGTTGCA
>Ga0181357_1000469_pt1 | contig 15181 bp, 20 predicted proteins | sample Fa13VDMM110DN_FD_130094 | JGI IMG/M metagenome (GOLD analysis project Ga0181357, IMG submission 130094) | Freshwater viral communities from Lake Michigan, USA - Fa13.VD.MM110.D.N | ecosystem: Environmental > Aquatic > Freshwater > Lake | place: USA: Michigan | collected 2013-09-24 | reverse complement strand
GATGAAAATGAGTTTAAGACTACTCTAAAAGGTAAGACGTTTGGTGAGATAATGAAACACATTATCAGTAAGAACCCAAATAGTGTTAAAAAGGTCACGACTTCTTCTAGCACTGCTTCTCCAAGTACATCCGCTAGCTCAACGACTAAAGTGCCATCTGCTTCGGGCGTTTAAACATTTCTGAATAAATCGGCGCGCCCCTCCTTGATTTTATTTTAGAACTGCTCTAAGTAAAAGAGGATGGTAAAGAAACTGTGTATCCTAATTTTCCTGACTTTCTAAAACTCTGGATATTATAATACTTAAAAACTTCCCGTGTTCGCGGAAATACTGGATATTATAAATATACACCGACAGACTAAAATGTTCAGAAATTGAATGTTGACATTGTAAAAATAGGCACCATAATTAAACATGAGCATTTTTCAGAGCACGAAGATAATTGAATTAGGCAGTTGTGCATTTAGACAACCAAATGCTTCACACTCCCATTGTAAATTCCTACACGGCTACCGTCTCATATCCAAGATCTGGTTTGGGTGCTCTGGGTTGGATGATAAGAATTGGGTAGTAGATTTTGGAGGTCTTAAAGGCCTCAAAGAAATTCTTGAGAAACAATTTGATCATACACTTTGTGCTGCCGCAGACGATCCGCTCTTACCCTTATTCCAACAACTACACGCTGCGGGTGGATGTGATCTTAGAGTGATGGATAAGGGAGTAGGCATTGAACGGTCTGCTGAATGGGTATTTGAAGCAGCTGATGCTTATGTTCGTAACACATCACTTGGTAGGTGTTGGGTTGAGCGAGTTGAGGTTTGGGAGCATGAGAAGAATTCTGCAATTTATGAAAAACCAGTGAGATCAGTTTCAAGTTCGGTTTCTTTCAGTGGTCCATCGGTGCAGCTGATTAACGAAGCGCCAATTGTTAATACTGACAACGCACCATTCATCGGGCCAGCTCAGCCTGTTGTAGACCCCCGTGCACCCATTGCTGCAGCTGTTGGTAATGTGACATCTGAAATAACACAAGGTCATAACATGACCAAGCCCGCTCCGGTGGGTAACACATACTCAACCGGATGGACCAATCCATTTGGTGGTACCAGCTGGGGTGCGTAATGCGATATAACATTGAACGGGATGGTAGGAACAAAAAAATAGAGAATGATATTTTCTCTAAAATGAAGGAAATTGTTGGTCCTGAAATCGCCCCAGAAGTTAATAATTCAGGGAAACTCTTACCCTCTGATAATAGAGTTGTAACCCCCGAAGATGCTATGAGGGAGCTTTTAGAGTTGCAGAAAAAAGGATTACTTTAATCCTTTTACTTTGGATACGATGTAGCGGAGTAGCTTGCTTCTGGTTATATCTTCCTCCGAAAAGGCAAACGTGTGGATACCGTTACCACTACTATCATCTCCATTGAATACGTCAAAGACACTCCTGAAGCATGTCTTTGCGATATCAGACTGTAAAGTGTCACCTATGATAAACATCTTACAATTTCGGCCGAAACGTGTTAGAATTGTAATGATCTCGCTCATTTCCAGATTCTGAGCTTCGTCAATTATAACGACACAATCTTTAAACGTGGAACCCCTTAAGAAGTTTACTGGTATACATTTAATGAGATTGCTTTTTAGCAAGTCGTCTGCGATATGAGAACCTATCAGCTCGTCGCACTTCTCGAGCAGCGGGATGCTCCAGGGTTTAAATTTTTCATCAACCTCACCCGGCAGACTCCCTAACTTTCTTGTCGCGCTCTCGACAATACTTCGAATGTATAATATCTCATTGCACTTCTTCTGTTGCAGCATCTTCAATGCAACAAGCACCGAGCAGTAAGTTTTTGATGTACCCGCAGGGCCGTCACATATAATCATGTTTGTATTTTCATCCTCAGCTAGAGTAATAAACCCCAGCTGCCTTTCAGTTAAGTGGTACTTTTGTTGAATTCTGAAGTTTAATTCGAGGTTTGTCTCAACCAGATCTCCACTGCTACGCTGTTTGAGCTTCTTACCAGTCTTTTTCTTTGGCATCGTTAATATTTATCTTTATTTCTAGAAACAATCGCTTATAATATCGTATGGATAAACATTTATTATTGTCTGATGATATGATCTTCTACACCGTAGAAGGAGAGGGTAGGCTTATAGGATATCCATCAGTGTTCATGAGGTTGTCTCTCTGCAATCTTACCTGCATTGGCTTCAAGAGCGAAAGCTCCCCTTATGGGTGTGATAGCTATATTAGTTGGTCGGTTAAGAATAAGCGCAGCTTTGATGAGATATTCAAACTCCTGGAAGATGGTGGCCTCATAGATAAGCTATACAATGGTGCGGTATTTAAATTAACCGGCGGCGAACCCTTAATTCAACAGAACAATCTCCTCTCGTTCATCAAGGAATTTGTTACCAAATATGAGTTCGTACCCAGAATTGATTTTGAAACTAATGGCACCATAATGCCTGACCCCCAATGGGTTGATATTTTCAATGCAACGTTCACCACCTCACCTAAACTGTCCAACAATGGTGATCCAGCAGAAAGAAGATATAAGCCAGAGGTGCTCCAGTTTCATGCGGCGAATAATTCATGCTTTAAATTTGTCGTTAGTAACGATGAAAACATTAAAGAGATTTTTTCAAATTATATCGACCATAAAGATATTAAATTGCCTCGCAGCTTAGTGTGGCTGATGCCTTGTTGTGGGTCTCGAGATGAGCAGACCAAGGCTATCTCGTGGGTTGCGGATAAATGTAAAGAGCATAATTTCAAATTAAGCCCTAGATTACACTTGATGATTTGGGATAAAGCCCTCAAAGTATGATCTTTAATGGTTGAATTTTTACTTTAGTTTACATAAATTTAAATATGCGTATAGCAATATCCGGTTCCGCTTGCCAAGGAAAAACGACACTTGTAAATGATATGCTCAAGGAGTGGCCTCTTTACTCCAAGTCCATCGAAAGCCACCGCAAGCTAGTCAGAGATGGTAATATCCCGGTCAATAAGATGGCGACTAAGGATGGTCAGTGGGCAATATTAAACGCTTTAGCTGACGACCTCAAAAATACAAGAAAGGGTGACAAGGTAATTTTTGATCGTTGCCCTATTGATAATTTGGTGTATTCAATGTGGGCAGAAGATAAAAAGAGCTCAGACATAGATAAGGAGTTCATAAGCAAGTGTATCCCTATTGTCGCTGAAGCTATGCGTCATGTTGATATCCTGTTCTTCATTCCTATCACCAACGTCGCCCCTGTTAAAGTTGAACAAAAAGAAGGTCGAGATATCGATCCTGAATACATTACAGAGATAGATAACATTTTTAAAGCAATTGAATATCAGCAATATAAGAAAGTGTGCCCTTTCTTCATAAGGGACGACCAACCCCCGATCCTGGAGCTGTATGGAAACCGCGTGGAGCGTATTCAGCTAGCTAAACAATATTTGGATGTAGATGGTGATTTGATTGATACACAACAAAGCGTGTTATCACATGAAAATATTCAAATTGCTGAACAGTTAGTGAGAGAGCAGGTGGATGCTCATATAGATGAGAAGAAAATAGCAGAGCTCGCCAACCTCATTATTAGACCTAAGTAACCTTAGTAGTACTTGATAATGCGTGCGAATGCTATCTTGGAGTTGAGGCTGCTGTTGGTCCATTTCGCAGATAAGGTAGCGAACCCGGCATTACCGACCACCGCCGTGTAAGTTGAAGTTAGGCCGGGACTAAAACTTACATCCCCTGATATGTTTACTGTGTAGTCACCAATATTAATACTATTGTTGTCATTTATTCCTGTTGGTATGCTTACGAAGTTGAAAACCGCATGACCGTTTGCAATCGCGTCTGTCACCGCTGACACAGACTGAATATATACGCGACTCCCTAGAAATACACCTGAAGCTATTGCAAGCTGGCTGGTGAACGATTCAGTCAGATTGGCAGATGTTTCCCCTATTAAAGTGCTGAGAGATTCGAACTCGGTTGAGCCCACCAGGTAATCGGCGCTAGTTACTATACCGTTTGTGACTATAAAGCGATTATAATAATTCTGATCAACAGTAACGCCAGCTAAACCACTGCTGTATATTGCATCAGCAGATAATGTGCCCACCTCGGCTGTAATAACATTTATATTCGCAGCGGTTAGGGACCCTTCGATAGATCCACTGCCGCTATCGTTTAATTTAATGACTCCTACGTTCTTCCAGTCGATCGTGTTCGTCACAGATTCGTTTTGAACGATCAGTTTCGACCCGTCAACTATCTCAAAAACACTAGGCAAGTTGTTGATGTTGATTATATTTGTGTCTGTGGACATTTTAGATATTTACGGTTATTATTATCAATAAGAGCATATGAAAAGCGCGGATGACATATTATCTGTAGTTCACTCTGGTAACATAGGGGATATCATATATTCCATACCCGCCTTGCTAGGCACGCTAGAGACCACGGGTAAATCTAAAATTGACTTTCATTTGAGGCTTGATACACCAGTGTCTTACAGTGGTATCCACCCTTTGGGTAATGTTCTGTTAAATGAACGATACGCTGTTAAGTTATTGCCCCTTCTAAAGCGCCAGCCTTACATCAATAAGGTTTTATTGTTTAAAAATCACAAGGTAGATATAAATTTAGATGACTTTCGGAAGTTGCCTATAAGATTCCAAACCGGTGTGATACCACGCTGGTATTTCTGGTTATCGCCGGGCTCTGACTATGATTTATCCAAGCGGTGGATAGAGTCAGATACCGACTTGGCCTTTTCAGATAAGATCATAGTATCCCGAACGCAGAGACATCGGAGCCAGTTCATATCCTATTCATTCTTGAATAAATTCGCCAAAAACATTGTTTTTGCCGGTGTGAGACAAGAATGGGATTTGTTTAAGAAGGAGTGTCCGGATTGCACCAAGTGGATTGAATTTGAAGATTTATTGAAAATGGCCAATGCATTCAATAGTTGCAAGTTCTTCATTGGCAATCAGGGCATGCCTTATACATTAGCAGAATCTATGAAAATAAACCGCCTGCTGGAAGCTAATACAGATGCTCCTAATAATATACCATTTACACCAAATGGGAAAGACGCGTTGTCGCAAGAGGGATTTGAGGCGTGGGTTAAATTCTTTGTCAAGCAAACAGGGATATGAGTCAAACTGTTTTCGTCCAGACTGTATTTTGCCCAACTCGAAAGATGTTGGATTTCCAATTGAAATCCATTAGGTCTCTCCATTCATATCTCAAATTACATCCATTTGAGATGGATATCATTTTTACGGGTTATATTGACAATGAGTATTATGATGAGCTTATCACTGAGATAAAGTCTCTGTTTTATAAGAGATGCCAATTCCAACGATATGAGAAAAATTATGGTAAAGCTCATGTGGTGAACACTACGCTCAGATCATACCTAGGAGACCACCCTGAAACTAAGTATATTTTCACATTGGATTCCGATATTTGTTTTCACGAACACGAATCCAATATCTTTTCGAGATTAATAAACTTATCTGCAAAAGTATCAGATGTACAGAAAAAGCCCTTTGGTCTTATTGCGTGTAATTTCACAGGGGATAACGCTCACTGGATACAAAAATTTGAAAATAAGGCAGTTGTGGGTGATGAAGTTATCACTTGGCCTACATCGCCCGTTGGTATCGCAGGTGGTTGTATTTTTATTAATACAGATGCTTGGAGGGTGATTGGCGGCTATCGGGTTATGGGTGTATACGCTCCTGATGATGCCGCTTTGATGCAAGATATGCATCGTAATGGTTACGGCATAAGCGTAGCTGAAACTATAACAGTTCACCACCCCGGCACACATGACGATCCATACTATCAGACATGGAAAGAAGCAACTTGCAGAAATGTCCAACACCTGGGTGAGTCTCAAAACCACTGCGATACTTTTTGGGCTAAGACAAAGGTGATGGAAGACGCAAATACTAAATTAAAACTATCAGATGTGACGTTGCTAATAGTTGATTGTTGTGATGTTAATCGTGCAATAAAGGCTATAGAACACAGCTGCAAAGAGGTTGAGTATGGAGCGGTCAAGTTGTTAACCAGTATCAGCACTGATTACAAATACGCTATTGCGATCGATCGCATAAATTCTAAAGAAGAATATTCACACTTCTGTATCAAGAAGATGGGTCGATACGTTGATACTAGCTACGTATTGTTAATACAACACGATGGGTTTGTTATTGGAGGCAAGAAGGCTTGGATGGGTGAATTCATGGAATATGACTATATCGGTGCTCCGTGGAATTATACCGATGGGCTAAACGTGGGTAATGGCGGATTTAGCTTGCGCAGCAAGAAATTGTTGGATATATTAATGGATGAACGTATTAATCAGTATCACCCGGAGGACCACCACATAGGGCGCACATTTAGACCTCTCTTGGAGAGTGTTGGTATTAAATTCCCAGCAGAAGAGTTAGCTTGGAAGTTCGCCATTGAGTGTGGAAATAAGTATGGTTGGGATTATAAGGGTCAGTTTGGCTTTCACGGTTTCGATGTAATAAGTAACAACGATATAAAAATATAATGAAAAATATTCCACTATTTAAAGTTTTTTGTAGCCCCGATGTATGTACGGCCTTAAAACCAGTATTTGATTCAGGTTACATAGGGCAGGGTCCTAAAGTAGAAGAATTCGAGAATAAACTAAAGTCTAGATTAAACCTGGATTATTTGCTGACAGTTAATAGTGCAACTGCTGGTGAACACCTCGCGTTGCACCTGTTAAAAAAACCTTCATCCTCTTGGCCTGGCATTAACCAACAGGATGAAGTCCTCGCCACACCATTAACATGCACAGCATCTAATTGGCCTATTTTGGCGAATGGATTTAAAATAAAATGGGTCGATGTCAACCCGCGCACGTTGAACATGGATTTAGATGATTTGGCTCGGAAAATTACGCCAAACACCAAGGCAATCATGATCGTGCACTGGGGTGGGTATCCTAATGATCTTGATAGACTAAAGGAAATTCAGAATAAAGCTAAAGAGATGTATGGATTTAAACCAGCTATTATTGAAGATTGTGCTCATGCATTTCTATCCAAGTACAAGGGTGACTACATAGGCAGTCACGGAAATATATGCACATTTAGTTTTCAGGCAATTAAACATCTTACGTGTGGTGACGGTGGAGCCATAATATTACCTCATTATGATTTATACAAGAGAGGTAAGTTGGCGCGTTGGTATGGTATAGATAGAGACGAAAACAGGAAAGATTTCAGGTGTGAAACTGATATCACAGAGTGGGGTTTTAAATTTCACATGAATGATATCAATGCTACTATAGGTATTGAGAACATGAACCATATAGATAGAATAGTTGAGAAACACCGGAGTAACGCTAGATTTTATGAGTTGGAATTAAAGGGAGTAAACGGTGTTGAGTTACTCCAATGCGACGATGACCGATCATCGTCATATTGGTTGTTTACAATCCTGGTAGACAGACACGCCGATTTCATGAAAGCTATGAGCGAAAGGGGTGTTACTGTCAGTAGGGTTCATGAGAGAAATGATAAACACACATGCGTTCAAGAGTTTAAGACACAGTTACCCAATCTGGATAGTGTAGTAAAGCGCATGATTTGCATACCTGTTGGTTGGTGGGTGACTGATGAGGATCGGTCGTATATTGTGGAAAGCATTAAAAGGGGTTGGTAAATGAAATACTCAAACCCCGACATAGATAGCTCTTATAGGGTTAATAATTTAGGTGAGACGTTGTATAATTATGTACTCACGCATAAACCTAAAATCATCATAGAGTTCGGCACGTTAAATGGATACTCTGCTGTGGCTATGGCTATGGCGTTACATGAGTTAAACCAGGGAGGTAAAGTTGTTTGTTATGATTTGTGGGATAAATACCCATTTAAACATTCCACCATAACCCAGACAAAAACAAATATAGACAGATACGATTTATCGAATTATGTCGAATTGAAGGATCAGGACTTTAATAGTTGGATAATTGAAGATTTTGATATGATTCATATCGATATATCAAATGACGGTGAAAAAATAATGAATGCATTGCATAAGTTAAGATTACAGCTTGTCTTGGGGAAACATATCTTAATAGAGGGGGGAAGTAAGGAAAGAGATATGGTGCATTGGATGGTCGAGCACAAAAAAACACCCATTTCATCAATAAAACCATACATTGATTATACTGTAATAGATGCGCGGTTCCCGTCGATTTCTGTAATAACAAATTTTAAGAAATGAAGAATATAGCAGTTGTTGCAAGCGGGTGGCATTTTTCTTATCATTTCTATTCATCTATATCGCAACAAATATTACCACCTGGTTGGAAGATGGACATGTTTTGCATATCTCACCGAAATCCCGCATTTTCAGCTGAGGAAAAAATAAAGTCGACGCCAACCGGGAATAGGTCACATCTGGATTTAAAATTGTACGATAGGATCGCATATGAAACAGATATATCCCAGCTTGGGTGGATATATAAGGAATATGATAACACAATAGGTGACTGGGGGTGCTCTAATCAATGGTTAGAAGAATCTGATTATGGTGATTATGATTTGATTTTGTTTACGCACGATGATAATTTGATATTATCCTTGACTTGGTTTAACGATATGATTGCGTCTGCTGAGACAGAAAACTGGGAAATATACACCAATAGTAGTGGGGCACCTATTGGATGGTTGCGCGGATCCTGTGAGTTTTTTAAGCCGTCTCTACTCGATAAGATAGGTGGTAAATTTGATTTGTCTAAAGTGAGCTTAAACCGAGTAGGAAAAGTATATGGGTCTATAGATATTGCAGAGCTTTCGGATTGGAATAACACAGTTGATCCATTGATGTCCTTCATACGGTCTAACAACATACCAGTTAAATTTGGCTCTGAATATTACAGGGTATCAAAATATTGTCTGGAGGGTGAACGTGGATTCATATCCAAGACGACTCACAGCAACACTCAGTCTGAAAATTCGGGGCTTGTATCTGTTGGGCTTATATGACAAAAGACTTTTTAGTATTAACTAGTAATACAGGGGGTAAAGATACCTTAAGGGACCCGGATACCGTGTACGAGTCTTGTGATTATGTTGCATTCGTTGATACGCTCAGCCCCCTTAAAACATGGAAGCAGATTAAACCATATAACTTCTCATGTATAGACACATATACACATCGTAGGAATGCTAAGGTGTATAAAGTGTTATCTACATTATTTTTTCCTCAATATAAATATATTGTCTGGCATGACGCGTGTTTCCAACTTACAATTGACCCCGTAGAGATAATTAGAAAGTATGGAGAAAACGACTTATATTTAACTAGCCACCCATTAAGAGATTGTGCTTATGATGAGATGCGAGTTATTCGCGGTGTGGCTGACGATGTTCAACCCGTGTTAGATCAGGAGATTTATTATAAATCTAAAAATTTTCCACCTCATTACGGGTTATATTCAATGGGTACTTTTTTGAGGAAGGTATCACCAGCTGTGACAACTCTTGAGTTGAAATGGTGGGAGCATATTTGCAAATATAGCTCACGTGATCAGTGTAGTTTTACGTATTGTCTGTGGAATACAGATATTAACTCAGATACGCGCATTCAACGAATCACATTAAATGGTACCTGGATAAATAATCAATACTTTGCACTTGTAGGCCAACATTTGAAGTAAAATTGATCCACCAGGTATAATGCAAATAAAATTTAGTGTTATCTATAGGTGCTGTGGGGATGAAAGTAGCAATTCTCACCATAAGCATATACGACCTCATTGGTTTGATAAGAGGAAATGTTTCCAAAGCTTATTGGATAACATCCAAGATATATCTGCACTTCACATAGTGCACGACGGTGAACAAGGTGAATTGTATAATTATATAACGTCGACTAAGCAGGTAGTAGATAACATCCACAATATCAATCATCATTCCAACGAACGGTCGCTTCTGGAAACCCTTAAGTTAGCTGATAATTTATTTGCAGATGGGAACGATATAGTCTACTTCGTGGAGGATGATTTCTTACATTCTCCAAATGCTGTGGATGTTATTATCAAAGGTGCTCAAAGCTTTGGTTTGGTTACTGGGTTTGATCACTTAGATAGATATAAACGCACCGATGATGTTACGCATGGTCGCGAGTTTGTAGCTTTCTCCGGTAAAACTAATTGCCATTGGCGCACTGCAGAGTCAACTACGTGTACCTGGGCTTGTGATAGAGATACCTGGAATAAAATACGAGGCGATGTGTACGAATACAAACTTCAAGATAGGGAATTGTTTAGAAGCTTAATTAGTAAAGGTGTGCGATTGTGGACACCCATACCAGGTGTTTCTACAACACTGGATGTGACGACATTTTCACCCGGTGTAGACTGGGCTGGGATTAATAATTCAATAACTATTGATTAATTAGCAGATACAATTATAATTGATATTATGATTCTTAATGACATTAAAACTTACGACGGTTCTCTTATCCATGCTCGGTTCGCGTACAAGCATTTTCGCGATAAGACGCTTCCTATCGGCAATATTGTCGCCTTTAGAGCTCCTATGGTAGTCGAGGCTGCAGGAATGATAGATAGTGAAGATCTTATCAGCAACGATTTCATATACAGCGATGACGCGATTAACTTCTGTTGGGAGATTCCAAATCTAGATCCTTTCGGTGCTGTCTGCTTTCAGCGATTGTTCAATACACAGATCGCGAACATTTTGAGCATAAAATATATCAAGGCACCGATTGAGGTTGATGGGGACGACCTCATGGTACACAAGGAACATGTTCAGGGTGGCGTGGCTCAGATAAAGGGCAAGTGCAGTGTGAGCATCACGTACTCTAAGAATAATGTAGCTCTGGGTCACACTGGAATTAATATTACTGCAGGTAAGAAAGCTCCGGCGTTCGCATATTCTACTAACCTCACAGACCAGGAAGCTCAATCTTTCATGCGGGATGTTATTAATACATTCTACGCTCTGGTAGACGATATCTTCATTGCCACTACAAAGGTGATTTGCTGACGCGGGTATGAAGACAATTTTCGACTACATCAATTCCATCCTATACACGAAGAACTCTAATTCATTAGAGTCTGTGGATGATGAATCGCAGTTTTCTGCGTATATGACTAATCGTTGGATTAGCATGCATTCACCGGAGCTGACTATCATAGTCAACATGACGACTAATAAATATTGTGGTATATTTGACAACAAGAAATCCTTGTTTGATTTTTACCTATCAATATTTCCCAAGCTTAAATACAAACGTATCCAATATATCAAGAAAGCAGCAAAGGAAAAGGAAAGTGAAACAGTGGATGTAACTCCCTTAATTGCCGTAAACATGGAATGCTCGCAAAGGGAGATTAAATCCAACAGAATTTTAGTTGATTACTTGAAAGAGCAGATTAAACAATAACAATATATGCCAGCAAACATAGAAGCGCTACCAGTTCAAAAGAGCTCCATTGACTTAGCCGAGCTACCTAAAAATAGCTTTAATTCTGTCCTATATGGATATCGCCTAAAGGCTATCCTAGATGATGTGATACTTGTTTCATTCACAGACGAGTCTACGGATGGAACTTTGATAAAGCGCCGCGGGTTATTTATACCTATTAACGCCGACACAAGAGCTTGGCGTATCGGTAAGGTGCTGCTGGCAGGGCCCAATGTTAAAATGGCAAAAGTAGGAGACTACGTTATTTTTCCAAATAATTTAGGTATTCCTATTTCAAACATGGAAATTGAAGGATACGGAGAACTGTCTAAGGGTATCTTCCTGAATGAACAAAGAATTTTCGGTATCGCGTCCGTTATAGACGACAATGAGAGTATCGCTTGCATCGTTAACCCTTCTGCAACAAAGTAATGTTGTAGAGATTAAGTTCAACAGGCGACGGCTTAAGCCTGGGTTTCCGTCTACTCGGCGAATGATATGTACTGGTAGTTTGCCTCTGCTCACTAGCCCGGAGGGTAGGATTGCGCTTAATTTTAAGTCATCGTTTAACCGACCTAATTTTAATCCAACTATCAAAAATTTGTTAATTACCTGGGATGTGCTAATGCAAGATTATAGGTGTATCAATATGGATGCGTGCGAAATGTTTGCAGTAGTACCATCAGCGAATTTTTGGGAATTTTTTAATGAAAAGTTAGCACTAATGTCCACCAGGGATAAAATAGAATTTATGAATAGATGAATATAGAAATCGCCCAAGCAGAGCTTCTATTCAATTCCCTTCTTCAAAAGGATATATCCATATCCTTGAATGGTAAGGTTTTGAAAGAGGGCAAATTAATACTTTTCAGTATTAAAACATTCTATCTTAATTTCAAATTTAAATCTAAGCTGAATAGTGAAAAAATGCCTATTCAGGAATTACCATTTCCTTTTAAGGTTACTAACAAATGTGGATCTATTATTTTGTCGTATAGAACCGACGACTTTATCAATAAAAATATAGACATGGATTGTGCCTTATCTATGTGTATGCCGCCGAAGCCTTCCAAACTCTTAAATTCTGAAGTTAAAATAAGAGTGATAAAAAGTGTTGAATGAATCTTGCATTTGCATTATATTTTAATGCGTGATAGATAATTGTATTTCCCATTTTCCTACAGGTTACACTCCAGCCGACCATCAGATCATTTTGATTAAGCGCATAGAGAACGCGTTTAAATCTGGTAAGAAATTCGTGATAGTTAACGCTCCTACTGGCTCTGGTAAGAGTTTTTTGGGTAAGACTATTTCCGGCACATGCGATGAGCCATCATCGAAATTCACTTCGATGATTCGTACATATGACGCCTTCCGTCAAGATTATGGTGGTGTTTACACGAATGAAGCCGAATGCTCTAATGAAAAGAGCCATGGCTCTTTTGTGTTAACCATAACAAAGTCACTTCAAGATCAGTACGCTACCTTGTTTGATGATACACATGTTGCTAAGGGCAAGAGCAACTACATGTGTGACGTAGACCCTAACTTTGACGTAGAAACCGCACCTTGCGTAACCTTGCATAAGTTAAAGGATGAGTGCTGGGAGAAGAATCGGTGCCCATATTATAAAGCTCGCAATGACGCTATCCTATCTAGATTTTCTGCATTGAATTATAAAATGTTTCTCGCGTTACCTGCTCACGTGAAGAAAAAGTCATTTATCATATGTGATGAGGCATCTGAGCTAGAAGATGAGTTGGTGCGCCAATTTTCAGCTGAGATTATATATCAACGCTTGAAATCCTGTGGCGTTGTGTATGATCCTTTATACTCAGACGATTATAGTAATACGCGGACATGGATTAGTGAAATTGCTGCAAACATAACTAACCGCGTAAATGAGTTAACTAATAAGTTAAGTAAGAAGCGATCCACCTTCAGCGCGGCAGATAAAACTAAGTTATCATATTTGAAGAATTTGCACAGTTCGTTATCTACTGTGGATAAATTGTGGACTGAAACCGAATTTGTCATTGATAGGACTGGGTTGAGTGTTAATATCATGCCGTTATATGTTAACAACCTTTCACATCATGTATTTGGGCATGCGGATAAAGTACTTTTGATGTCTGCTACTATTATCGATTACAAACACTTTGCCAAGACATTGGGTATTACAGATTATGAATATATAGAAGCACCTTCGGAGTTTGATCCTAAAAAGTCACCGATATACGCGTCCACTAAGTACCGCCTCAATTATGAAGGATTGAAGAAGGCTTTGCCTGCTGTAACCGAACAAATTAAGCAAATTTGTAAACACCATAAAAATGAGAAGGGTATTATTCATACCCACACCATGAGCATTGCAAATTTTATGAAGGATGCGTTGGGTGATGATAGTCGCTTCTTGTTTAGGAGTGAAACTGATAACAATGAGTCTATTTTAAATTCACATCACACAACAGGCGAACCCACGGTTTTAGTTAGTCCATCCTTGACGCATGGTGTCGATCTTAAAGATGACCTGGCGAGATTTCAGATCATTGTAAAGCTTCCGTACCTCCCTCTATCTCAGAAGAGGATCAAGCGATTGTTCGACATCGACAAAGATTGGTATGAAAATAAGATGCTAAATTCGCTAGTGCAGGCATCCGGTCGCGCAACGCGTGGTATCGACGACCATTCAGTTACGTATATAATGGATGCTAATATAGTAGATGTACTAAAGCGCACCAAGCACAAGTTACCGGCTCATTTTGTAGATAGATTTCATTAAAGATCGTGCTGTCGTTAAATATTATTGAATGTTAACGGCAGCATTATGTTATACTGGGGTGGGTTATTAAAGCTCAAGCATATCACTTTGAGATAAAGGATCTGATAACTAGCTTTGTTGCTGCGTTCGATAATGTTGTTATTAAGCGTTACAATAAAAATAGAGTCCCCCAAAGCTCGCTTCAGGTCCGATACGTATATTCTCCCAAAGAAAGAGTTATTTATGACCTTGTAAACAAAGCCCAAAATATAACTTTACCAGTGGTAGCTGTGTCGATTACAAGTGTAGCCCGCGCAAATGAGCGCGTCTTTAACAAGATCCCTGGGTTTTACTTCAGTAAAGCAGGTTCAGAATCAGGTGTAAAACAGCCGACTACATCATTTGTAGGGGTGCCTGTGCCTGTTGATATATCGGTTTCTATGTCAATAATCACAAAGTTCCAGGCTGATATAGATCAAATTTTATCAAATTTTATACCGTACACCAACCCCTATATTATATTATCGTGGGATATACCTTCGAGTTTTAACTTGGTTAATCAATTTGAGATAAGATCTGAAGTCTTATGGAACGGTAGCGTCACCTTATCATACCCAAACGATATAGCAGCATCAGCAAAGTATAAGGTGTCCGGTGATACTTCATTTACAATAAAAGGGTGGCTATTCCCCGAAGCACCCCAAGATCCCACCGCTAATATATTCTTCATCAACACCAACCTTTATAGTTCTGGTGTTTTGTCTATGTCATCCACCTATGGTTCATTGACAGGATCGACATACACATATCCGACTAGTACATTGTTGTATAATGATCTAGAAACCATTGCGATGTCTGGCTTTACCGCTACAAACACAATATCTTCTACTATTATATCATAATCGCTCACCCGG
>Ga0181357_1000467_pt1 | contig 15197 bp, 9 predicted proteins | sample Fa13VDMM110DN_FD_130094 | JGI IMG/M metagenome (GOLD analysis project Ga0181357, IMG submission 130094) | Freshwater viral communities from Lake Michigan, USA - Fa13.VD.MM110.D.N | ecosystem: Environmental > Aquatic > Freshwater > Lake | place: USA: Michigan | collected 2013-09-24 | reverse complement strand
CGGCACGTCAGACTGCATTGGTGTGTACAAAGATCACTCTGCAATTATTGACTTCAAGCAGACCAACAAGATGAAGCAGCGCAAGTGGATTGAAGACTACTTTGTGCAGCTTGCAGCGTATGCTTTGGCGCATGACATATCACATGGGACCAAGATTGAGCAAGGGGTGATCATGATGGTTGCTCAGGACGGCCAGACGCAGGAGTTTGTGACCTGTGGCCGTGAGTTTGACAACTACAAGGACATGTGGATGCGCAGGGTTGAGAGCTTCATAAAAAATAGCCCCGAAGCGTGAGCCTCGGGGCTTAAGTCCAACTTCAGGCAATCTGCGACTAGCGCGATGTTATTTTGCCCGCGCTGCGCGCATGTTGTCAACTAAATTTGGGTAGGGTCTACCTGCTTTTTTTGCAGCAGCTTTTGCAGCAGCTTTTTTAGCAGGAGTTAATGCTTTTGGCTTACCAAGACCTTTTGGTCTATCTTTATCCCAGACTTCTTTTTTCATATCAGCACTTTGCTTTTTTGGACATGCCGCCCATGTTCATCTTCTTGGCTTTCGCAGGGGCTTTTTTAGCCATGCCGCCATCCTTCATCTTGCCCTTACCGTCAGCAGCGAAAGCAGGAACTTTCTTGCCGTCCTTCATAACCATTTTCAATTTGGAGTCCATCATGATATTTCCTTTTAAAGTTAACGTAGGTGACGCAGTTTGTACAACGCACTAAGGTATGTGGCCAAAGCATCGTCGATGAGATTTTGAATGGTTGTGTCCGATTTGTCTACAGCGTTGTAACGCAGTTTCTCAATGTCGTCCATGTACTTTTCTAAACACTTAATGATGTCGCCCTCATCCTCGTATTTGAGGTAAGGGATCTCAATAATGCCGTGGCGGCCTTGGTAGGCTTCTGTAATGGCATCGCCGTGATCGCCCACTGCCGGGTAGAACTCACCCAGAGCACTGTGCTTGGCAAAGCTTCCGGCCCCTGTTACGGCCAAGTGCGCACGATGCGCCACTTCTCGGCTTAAGAATAGCGTGGCTACCAATCGTCCAATCATTTCCATGTCGTAACTCCGTTATTGTCTTGGGGCCTGAATCTGGGCTTGACGCTGCTGCAGTAACCCACTAATTGGGTCATTTGGGAACATTGAAGGATACATCAACTGAATGTTGCTTCCACCGGCTCCGGGCTGCGCAGCAGGTGCTGTTGGCAGACGTGGATTGAAGTTTGTTCCACGTGTAGGCGGAGCAGGAGGCATGGCTTTGAGCATCTTCTGGGCGCTTGTTCCGGGAACTACGGGCAGGTTGCCCAGATTGCCGACATCTTCTGGCTGCTCACCCATTGCGGTCTGTGAAATCTCCTGCGCTGCCATGCGTTTTAAATTAGGAACGTAAGCAGATTTTGGAATGCCAATCTGTTCCAGTGACGCTGCCAGCTTCTGTGCTTCCGCAGGTGTACTTACATGCGTAATCCGCTTGGCAAACTCAGCGTCTTCCAGCGCTCTGGTGAAGATGCGCTGATAAATCTGGTTCTCCAAACCGCCAGCCATACGCAGCATGACTGCCAAAGCACCCGTAGTTGGGTTTATACGGCCCACAGCGGCCTCGCGGGCCGTGGTTGTGAGGAACTGCACACCTGCGCCAAATAAACGCTTTAACTGCTGATCTGAAGTTTCAAAAATAGGAATCTGCCCAGTCACGTCGGCAAAAGCATTTACACGGCGTTGCAAATCGGCCAGTGTTTTAAGATCGTCCAAGTGCGCTGTATTTTTGAACAGTATCTTGAGCGAGCCTTCGTTGTTGTCGATAAACGACTTAAGAGCACCACCTTTTTGAGCACCGCCGGTAGCAACGTCAAACACTGAACGGCGCAGGGCAGCCAACATTTCTGGATCTTTTTCAATCCCGCGGACCAGTGTCTGCATGGTTGCAGGATCACGCAAGGCAGTTTGCAATGTCTGTGAGGGATCAGCACCGGGACGGGTGGCCTTGGCAAGCAAGCTGTCAAGTTCTTGGTCCTTGGCATTGACACGGCGGGTATCAAGCTCGCCCATGCGCTTGACGTAGTCATCGGCAAACTTCACTTCGTCTTGCAGCTTCATCTGCAAGTTAGCGGGCAAAGCTTCAACAATGTTTTTGTTCTTGTCCAGAACTTGGCGAATCTTTTTGGGGTCAACCAAGCCGTCAGCAGTGACAACGTTTTTGCTGCGCAACCAATCGATAGCTCCGCGCTCCATGATCGATGCGGCTTGAGGAGAACCACTAACAGCAAGCTGCAACTGTCTTAAGTTGTCGGCGCTTGAAAAAGCAGTCTGGAGCAAGCGCTCGTTGGGCAAGAGGAATTCATCGCCGCCGCGTGTCTTCTGTGTCAGAAGCAGGGGCAGGTTCTTTTCGTAGGCAGCAGCATAGTCATCCAAGACCATCTTCATGCCGTCGTACTCTTGCTTGATCCGCGGCACGTTGTTCAGGACTAAGCCTTCAATGTCCTTGTAGACGGCGTTGCCTGTATCGATGTAACGCTGTGCATCTTGAATGCGACTGCTGCCGCGCTTCATTGAGCCGTTGTAATTGATCACAGATTGATTGCGGAAACGCATGGCTGACTGCAAATAGTCAAGCGCCTCTGGCAAGTTTAGATCAACCGCTGTATTGGCTTCCGCGATGCGTGCTGCATCTGCACGAAGCTGTGTGGGATTAATCGTAATATTGCGTCCGGGACCACCCAGATTACGAATCGTAATATTTCCCTTGGCATCTGGAGGAGGAAGCAGTTCTCCAAAGCCTGCTTGTTTTTTCCCAGCTTTTGCCTGCCCTTGAACCGCTTTTATCAAATCATCACTGATTGTTGACAAGGTTTTTGGATCAATTAATTTACCTAAACTTTGAAGCTGGTCATTAAGCGTCTGTTCTGTCAACTGAGCCAGCGTGTCCGCCTCTAGTTTTTGTCGAGCAATTTCTTGTGTGCGCACAAACTTTTGCAGCAAACGAATAGGCTCAGGCACTTGAAGACTTGCAGATGGCCGCTCAGGCGTGTACTTTGCAATCAATTCCTTGGCCGCTTCTTCAATGTCACGTGCAGGGAACAGGGATTTACCTTGGTCACGCGTAGGCATCGGCAGACCTTCTGGCGACACAGCTTGCTTTAAGCCCATACGGCGCAAAATATCACCGCGTGCCTTGGAGTCCATCTCCATGCGGGCCATCAACGTGCCGCGCAGTTCATCGTTCAGCAGGTCAATGTTCTGTGGGCCGAGGCGCTCGGAGATTGACATCACTTCCGCGTCTGTCAGGTCCTTTTGGCTCTTCAACAAGCTTTCAAAAAACTGTTGACGATCTGCTTGGGCCGCGGTAAACGCTTCTTGAATGGGCTTGCGTGCTTCTGGCGAGAAGCTTGCAAACAAGCTGTCCAGCGCTTGCTGGTTCTTGTTGATACGCTCTTTGGTGATCTCTAGTTCCTTGGGGCCAAGCTGCTGCAAAAGTTCTGCTTTGCGCTGCACCAAGGGTGAGTACATTGTCTTCTCGGCAGCATCAAACATGAAGCCTGCATTTGCAACGCGGGGATCGGCTAAGGCTGCTTCAAGTTGCTTCAATGCTTGCTGTGCTTCGGGGCTCTCGGAGATAGGGCCAAACACCTGTGCCAACTTGCTTTCCGCACGTTTCATCAGCAGGGTTGGAATCACGTTGATGATAGGAAGCTTGTACATGCCGGGCAGGCCCTCAAGCGTTTCTCTTTCAATCTCACCAAGACCGCTAGAAGCACCCTTAACTTTGTCAGAAAGAAACTTGACACCGCGCACAGAAGGCAGGTTTGCAGCAGCTACAGGAAGACCGATGAATGCGGCTGCGGGAAGCAACTCTTCATAAATCTTCTTGTAGGGGTTGCTGTCGTCTACTGTTTCTTTAACCGTTTGACGAAGTCCTTCGTACCCTGCACCAAACGCGATGTCCAGTGCTGCAGCCGTTCGCGGACTTTGTTGAACATATTTGATAGCATCATTTGCAATTCCTTTTAGGATGCCTGTCGCGGGCGCAGCCGCAGAGACAAGCGGTCTAACGGACCCAGCATAGGCAAGAATGCCAGTGAAGGGCATGGTTCCACCAACGCCTTCGCCAACGGCGCGAGCGTAGCGCTCTTCAACATTCCTTGGGGCTTGTACACCCTTGTTGAAAAGTCTGGTGAATTGAAATACATCTTTCTCATCCATTCCCATGCCTTTGCCGATAAGGCGCTGAGCAGCATCAGGAATAGCAAAAAGGGCTGAGTTGAAACCCCATGAGAGATTGTTTACAAGGCCGGTAACACGATCTCCGCCTTGCGTTTGTATATTCGGCGCAGTAGGACCACCGGCCCGGGGGTCGGCGGTTGTAGTAGGAACGCCCTCGGCACGACCGACAACCTCCCCGGTTGCAAAGTCAACCATCTCACCACGGGAATTCATCAAGGTTGGCATTATTGGGTTCCTATCAGGCCACGCAATTGAGTAGGATTAAATTGTTGAATCGTGTTGTTTGGCATTCTGACATGCACCGTCGCACGAGGGTCCTGCAATTTACCAATACTGCTTCCAAGGAAGTTAAACATGATACGTTGGCCTTCTTTGTCGGCCGGAATAACAAACGGATCGTTTTTTGTTCCAGTGTTAGGAGTACGCATCACATAGTCGTTGTTCTCGTACCCCAACTGAGTAAGCACTTGTTGTCTACCGTTTCTCAAAGTTGTTTCAATAGCACCGAGTGTCTTAGCAGCAAGTTCTTTGTTTTGGAAGAAGCCGGCAGGATTGTTGATAGCTTCAGCAAGTTCTCTGGCCCACTCCTGCTCCTGCACAGCAACTCTACCACTTTCGTTAGCAGCCGCAATACTCTTAGTGAGACCATTTAGCATAGTCTTCATTTGTGTCTTTGCCGCTTCTTGATCAAGGTCAGGCCTAATTAAGCCAGTGGGGTCAACAGGAACAAAAATGTTGTTGACCTTGTCTTGGAACCATGTGCCGGGGCTATACAGTTGTGCGAACAGGCCCTTGACATCATCCACGCCTCTCAGACTGTTATCTAAAGAACGCAAAGTGTTTGTAAGTTTGACGCGCTCACCCTTGTCTGTTTCTAAGGCTGCAGGCGCTTGTCCGCGGTTCTCGACATACGGATTGTCTGTGTCACGCAATGTAAAGCGACTCTGGATAGCAGACTGTACAGTTGGATCTTTTGGATCAATCGACACACCAAGGAAGGTACCATCTTTGGTTTCAGCAATACGCATACCCCCGACGCCGTCTTTGACGATAGGTGTGCCGGGGCCCTTTTTGATTTGCTCTAACAACAAACGGAAGTCGCCATCGAGCACCTTCATCTTGATCTGCTGAGCGTACTTGTCTTGCTCTTGGACATCGCTAAACGCTTGTGACAACGCCGTAGATTTGATCTTGAGATCGCGGTCCTTAGACTGTGCAATCAGCGCCATGAATCCTTTGGGCAAACCAGAAGCGGCTTCACTTGCAGCCATCGCAAATGTAGGCTGACGACTAGACGCTAACTTGAAGCCGGCATCAGCCAACAACAAAAGCGCATTTGTCTTCATATCTTCTTTGTCGCTGCCTAAGATCTCTGAGAACAAAGGCGACAATTCTGCATAACCTTCTTTGATTCGTTCTGCGCGGGTCTTTTCTTTGACGCCTGCTTTAAGTTCACGCTCATTAAACAATTTCATCTTTTGGTTAATGAAAGTGCCTAGTGGATCAGTATCAGCTTTATCAGCCGCGGCTAGTTGGCGTTCATCAATCGCGGTCTGCTCTGCTGCTGTTGTAACAGCAGGTGCTACAGGAGGAGGTGCCGCCTGTTGTGTACTAGAAGGCGAAGGCATTCTGTCAATTGCGGACAGTTGTGCCATCTTGTCGTCGTAAGAAGCCTTTTGCTCAGCAGACATCGGAGTGCTGGAATCCTTCATGAAAGGTAACGCGGACAACGCACCTGTTCCAAGAGCCAAGGCAGGAGACATACGGGACAAAGCTTCTGCTACACGTGGGTATTCCTGCGCAGTGCGCTGTACACCCATCTTAATGCCTTCAGTAAACGTAGGGCTCATCAAAGGACCCATTGATGTGTACGGGGCCATCTTTGTGCCCACGCCTTCAACAATCGTGCCGGCAGGCCCTTGGACCAAGGTCTCTCGTCCTTGCACCGACAAAGGCATAGGAGGGCTACCGCCCGTGACGCGCTGAACCGTAGGCTGAGCGCGCATGGTCAAGTTGCCCAGATACTGATTTATCGCAGGGCCGTATTGAGCGGCCTTGTCACCCATGAACTGAGCAGCACGTGTGAACGGTGTAACAAATGCACCTGCAGCCGCCGTAAGAGGGGGCATGCCATCAGGAGTGGGCGGAGCCTGCTCAGCCCCGCCCTGTGGAAAAGGGCCAGCGCCCTCCATTCCGGGGGGCATTCCTTCTGGTGGCATACCGCCTTGTGGCGGCATCATTGGAGGGGGAGCCATTTGTTGGCCCTGTGGCAGCGCACCGATACCGCCTTGAGGAGCAGCCAGTTGTGCCTGCAACAAAGCAAGAACTTCTGGTGGTGTTTCCATGGCGGCTTCTTCGCCAACCATCTGCGCTAATTCTTGTACACGTGCATTGGTAGAACGCATGTCACCGCGCAATGTGTTCATCAAGATTTCAGGATTTTGAGGCGTGCGCGCCATCTGGGGCATATCCGTTTCTGGCTCCTCGGGCATCTCATCTTCAGACATCTCGTCCTCAAACCCAGCCATGATGCCGCTGTTACGTGACTCTTTTGACAGAGGCATCGCAAACATGGCGCGCTTCAAAATCTCATTCTTCATGATGCGTCCTTAAAACAGTCCACCAGCGGTTTTTGCTGCCGCTGCTGTAGACAAAACACCTGTGGCTAAACCAGCGATCTGCTGGAAGGGGCTTGGTGTAGCCTGTGAGGAAGTCGTAACGCCCATTTGAGTGGACGGCGCGCCTTTGTAAATGTCAGACAAGAAGCCCAACTGCTGATATGGCTGCATGTTTTGCTGCAACTGGTTTTGACGCTGAGCATCCAACTCTGCCTGCTGTTGTTTCTGTTGAGTAGAACCAAGGTTAAACAAGAAGTTGACATCCTGCTGGCCCAAACCTTGTGCAGTTTGTCCCAACGCTGCGCTCTGTGATCCCAAACCTGCTTGCTGCATGCCCAACGAGCCAAGGCCTTGAGCAAGCTGAGAGCCCACACCAAACTGCTGAGCAGCCAACGAGCCAATACCTTGACCGATGTTGCCTAGTTGGTTGTAGCCCGCCATTTGTGCTTGCTGTTGCTGCTGTGCAGTAGACAGAGCTTGGCCATAACCCTGTTGCATGGCGTTGGCAATTGCTTGATTCTGTGTTTGGGCCAAGTTACGACCCAACTCCGCGCGCTGAATGCCTTCACGTGTGCCACCAAATGCACCAGCCTTTACTGCTTGGGCCTGCAATCCCTGACCTTGAATCTGTGCTTGACGATTCATCTCATCTAGTTGGCCTTGCAAAGCCACGTTCATGAACGGATTCATGTACTGGGAAATCTGCTGCTGACCAATAGGCTGCGTTGCACCCAAAGTTCCTTGAGCCGCGAGCCCTTGCAAACCTTGCGCAGCATCGTATTGGTTGCGCGTGTCTGCACTGCGAAGTACATCAACCCCAGTAGCCACGGCCTGTTGCCCTTGGCCTAACTGGCCATAAGCATTGGTCATGTAAGGCTGATAGGCACCAATACCTTCTTGACCACCACGAATGGCGTTAAGTTGATTTCCCGACATCCCCGCAATTTGATAATTGGGAGTTAAGAACCTACCTTTGCTACCAGCAAGGTTTGTTGCATCTACCTGTGCTTTAGCGCTTTCCAGCAGCGCTAATTTTTGCGCCTCAATCTCAGGCGCTTCACGGATAAATTGTGATTGGGATAGGACGTCTGCCATGTTTAACCTCTTGCTGCGTTCTTTTCAAGTTGATTCATTAGCGCATACATGCGTTTTGCGCCTGCGCGTCTGTCGCCTTTGCCAGCACCGCGAACGGCTTTGGCAGTCATTACGAATTCGCCGTCAGACAGCATTGCAGGGATTGAATCAGAGGTCGCGGTCCCCGGGCCATCAATTTGACCAGTCTTCCTAGGATAACCGCCCTGAGCCAAACCTGCAATACCACCCATGTTCATAGGCGCAGGATTTCTTTGTGGCAATGGTGGAAGATTTACCATTTCAGGAGTTATCACAGGCATGCCTTGCATTTGGCTAGGCATTTGTGGAGGAATAACCATTTTAGGCATCAGTCCTGTAATACCGCCGGTGTATGGAGACATTGTTCGGCTCAACGGCCCTGTTGGGAAGGTAGGCGTGTTGCGTGTGAACATGTATGAACCGCCGGGCACGCCTGCCACTCGTGGGTCTGTGGATGCGCTTCCTATGGGAACTACAGGAATTTTAGGTACCGTTGGCGGCACATATGGTGGCTCCACTACGACAGGGGGCACGTAAGGAGGTGTTACCACAACTGGTGGCAGTACAGGAGGAAGAACCACTGGAGGCTCAGGTGTCTTGTTGTGGCTTAACAATCCTTCGCAAATGTAAGTATGCGCATCATCTACCGTAATGCGTACAACGTTGCCTACATCGGCCTGAGTCAAGCTGCGTACAACATGGCCGCTCAGCATATCGCCAAGGACTACGTCTTTTGCAGTAACCCACTCGTTTGCTGCTTTGAAAAACTTGTGGTCCAAGCTACAGACAAATTCAGTGTCACCTATCTCAATCTTGAGTCGTGGAACATCAGGCACGATGGACACGTGCGTAACAGGATGGTCACCCCATGCCAGTGTTGTCTCGTGCTGCGTTCTAAGGACGTCGCCAACTTGTAGATCACCCGCCGCCTTAAGGCTACCATCTGCCAACAAAATACGCATCTCTGGCGCAGGGCATGTAGGCTTTATGGGAGGCAACGGAGGCTTTACGGGAGGTTCCACAATAGGAGGTACAACCGGAGGTAACGGATCTATGACTACCGGAGGCGTAACAATACGGTCATCGGTAATAACAATCTCAGGAACCTCTGGGCCCACTGGTGATTTGTTATGACTTAACAATCCTTCGCAAATATATGTATGCGCATCATCAATTGTGATACGTACAACATCGCCTACCGAAGTCTGTTCAATGCTGCGAACAGTTTTACCGCTCAGCATGTCACCGGGGATCACATCTTTTGCAGTGACCCACTCGTTTGCGGCTTTAAAGAATTTGTGATCTAAGCTGCAAACAAACTCGCCATCCTCAAACGTAAATTTAAGACGTGAAGCATCAGGCACGATAGATACATGCGTGACAGGGTGCTCACCCCATGCCAAGGTGTTCTCATGCTGTGTCTTGACTACATCACCAACTTGCAGTTCTCCCGCAGGCTTTAAATCACCGTTAGCCAACAAAATGCGCATTTCTGGCGCAGGGCATGTGGGTTTTTCTGGTATTACAGGAGGCAACACAACAGGAGGTAACTGATCTATAACTACCGGAGGCGTAACAGGACGGTCATCAGTAATGGTAATTTCAGGTACATCGTCGCTAACGCCCCCACTATCAGAAACTACTGGCGTAAGAATATTTCCGGGAGGAATTACTAAAGTGCTTCCATCAATTACGGAAGTATTTGGTCTATCTCCAGTAATGGTAATCTCAGGTACGTTATCGGTTGTAGGCGTAACAACCAGTCCTGTATTAGGATCAATGTATACGCCATCAGGAGTAGCCCCTGTTCTGTTGTAATCAAAAAGGTCGTTAATGCCGTCGCCCATATAAGGGGTGCTAACAGTCAATGTATCCGCGGCTCCTGCAACTTGATCCGCGGTAAGTGTTTGACCGCCAACAGTTAACGGCGTGTAAGGTGTATCGTCTCCGGTGCCAACACCACCAGTACCCCCAGTTATAAGATCTAGATCAGCAGCAGTAAAAGGTGTATTAGCAATAGTGTTTCCAACAGGACCCGCATCTAAACTACCTGCTAAAGGTGCGCCAATTTCCCAAGCGTTTGCAGCGGCATTGTATGTAGCATTTCCTGCATCTATTTGACTTTCCGTAGCTAAAACTGTTCCGGGAGTTGAGTAAAAATCATTTACATATTGTGGCGCTTCCGCAAACCCCGCACCGCCAGCTACATCTACTCTATACCCCCCGCCGCCACCGGAATCGTAATCTGAGTCTCCGTAGGTTTGACTAGCACGAAAAAAATTATCATCATCCGGAGCAAACTCTGGCAACCCTGTATTGGGATTAATCGTGCCACGGCCGCCCATGCGTTTTAACATCTGAGCTTCTGCAGGATTGATGTGCGCCAACATGGTATCGCCGTCCCGGCCCATCCTAGCAATCTCCGCAAGACCACCTTCGGCCATGAGCGTTGGTTTAATTACAGAACCATCGTAGTAATTAACACCGGGCAAATTTTGAACGTAGTAGCGGCTGGGATTTTTGCTCATCAAATCACGCGCTGATCCGGGGCCCCCGGTCAACATATTCTGGAAAGGTGATATTGGCAAACTCTTAGGTGTAAATCCACCAAAGGCACCAATAGCACCAATACCAACCGCGGTCATCGGACCGTAAGTAGACAACACTCCGGGCATTGCTGCTTTGTATGCGTTTTGATATGCGGCCTCGCGCATAGCAGGTGTAGCATCAGGAATGCGTGCTGTTAAATCTGTAACAGCCTTTGCCGCTGCATCTTGGGCCGCGCCCATACCTTGCTGCTGAATGCCAGAAGGAGAAATGTTTCTGTTATAAAAATCTTTAGCGTTGTCAAAAAAGCTAGGCTCAGCGCCGGGAGCCATTTTGGCCAAGGAACCTTGAAACTGTGTTGCGTCCATTGGATTACCAATAGCAGGAGCAATTACATTTCCTGTCGCAGCAGTGGGCAATGCCGCTGCTTGCGTGTTAATTGGGGGAGCAACTGCATTCCCAGCAACAGCCGTTTGTGCACTTGCATTAAGAGGCGCTTCACCAAATGCGCCATAATTTGTGGACGTAGGTGCAAAAGGGTTTGCAGCATTCTGTGTTACCACCGCGCCGTTAGGCATGGTAATTTGTTCGGCCGGGCCACCGCCCAAAGTTATCTTTTTAGCTGCAAATGGCGATTCACCGGCAGGCGCTGCATTAGGATTGTTAAATACTTCAGGATTGGCTTTGGCCAACTCAGTACTGTAAGCATCGCGGGCCGTGCTTGTTGTAACGTTATCCCGCAAAACATCTGTAGGTGCAGCAGGTGCCGCGGATGTTGGTGAAATAGCCTGTGTAAACCTGTCAAATTGACCACCAATAGTGGTTGGGCCTGTATAACTACCTGCCGCAAAAGCATCAGCACCGCCCATGACTCCCGCGCCAATGCCCGCAGTCAAACCACCCATTGCACCAGCTTTTAAAGCTTGGCCAATGTTTCCGCCACCAAGCAGTGTAGAACCAGCCGAGCCTACAAAACCGCTGACCGCGGCTACGGCTGCGGTGGATGTTGCACCCATGAAACTAGCAGCAGCAGGGCCTAAGAAAAAGCCAAGGGCCACTGTAGTAATAATACGGCCCACGGTGCTGCTTGCAAATTTCTTGACGGCATTGCCAATAGATTTAAATGCGTTGCCAATTTCTTTAAATAAATTAAAGAACTCGGGCAGTCCCGTTTTGGGATTAATTGTTCCGCTACCGCCCTTGCGGCGAAGCATGCGTGCTTCGGCCGGAGTAATGTGGGCCAGCATGGTGTCGCCGTTGCGGCCATAGCCGGCAATAGCTTTAGAAACAGGAGATAGCTCAGCAATACCACCTTTGGCAAACGCTTGAACTCCTGCAGGCTCCCCAATCATCTGATCCACTGCCATGTTCAATGCAGCAAAGAATTGCGCATCAAACTGCTCTGGCAGGATTTCGTCAGGCGCGCCCATCTCTTTGTACTTGGCACGAATCTCGGCGTACTGCTCTGGGTTGGCCAAAATCTCATCAACCATGTTGTTGAGCAAATCAAGCGCCTCTGGGGGCAACTCAATTTGTTCTAACGCAGACCTAAACGCAGCAACTTCTTCAGGAGCCGCCTGCTCCGCACCTGCCAACATTTGATCACCAAACTCCTTTGGCGATACGGTTTGACGCATCTGCTCATAGACCGCCATCGTATTAGGGTCAGCAAAGGGATTTGCGCCTTGTTGTGGCATTTCTTGGGTGGCTTGAGGTGCTGTGGCCATTTTAATTCCTTGGGGGAAAATGTTTGTTTGATGTTATCATTTTTAGTGCTTTTTAGCCAACTTTCCAGTCAACTCCGTCAGAGTAAACAGGCACTTTAACCGCGCCTGCTCCAACGACAGTCGCACCAAATGTCGGGGCTGAAGCATCCGTAACAAAGGACCTAGCGCCAACACCTGAAGTAACCGCACTTGGAAGTGTCGCAACCGTGTAATTTGTAGTTGCAGGAATAATTCCAGATACAACCAACTGCGCCAACAAATTGTCCAAGCGGTTGAAATACAAGCGCAAGACGTTGTTAAGCTGGTCAATGTACTGCTGGCTGTATTCCTTGGTTGCCAACGGCAAACTAGGCGCTGTAATCCGGCTAAGCTCTGTTTCAGACGTAATGATGTAGCTCATCGTCTGCCATCCTGCCGGATATCAATACGCGTTGCACCAAGCTGCCATGATGTGCCAAGCTGGTTAGAGCCCACTTTTAAAATCATCTGACGACCGCGCACACGCGTGTATACCTGACCAGTAAAGCCTTCAGTAATCACATACTGCGCGCCTGTCAATTTATCGACGTTTGCAGCAACAGGAGTTCCTGTGCCGGACCCCGAGTTGTGCATTGGGTAGAGCGTCATCGTAAGCTGCGGTGTGGGACTCGCATCAGAACCCGAGAAGCTTAAATCAGGCAACATGCGCCAAACAAAGGCAAAGTTATTACCATCGCCAATATCAAACTCCGCCGATGAAATATACGCATCAATTGCAGCCGGCGTGCCCGTAGCATTGTCGTCGTTGCCGAACTCATGATTGACAATATTGCCTGTCGTAGCGGTTAAGGGGCTTGCAGCAATAGGGTAATTTCTTAGCCCGGAGTCCAACCAAGCAGTGCGGTTCATTGTGCCGTAGTACCATGTGTTTTCAAGGTAGTTGTATATGACATACCTATCAATTTCCGTGCTATTTGCAGAGCAATAGAACCACCAGACCTCGTTAAAGCCTTCGTTGGTGCTGCCAAAGCACTGCTGATTTTGCGACAAATTAATATCTTGGTATACGTATTTGCGCAAGTCGCAGTTCAAAGTATTAATACGTCCATCGTAGGAATAGAACTTGTCCGTTCCCATCCAGTACACCACACCAGACGCTTGGGCCACGGCGTTTTGACCAAGGATCGAGATGTTGTCACCCAACAACTGGACGCCCCACACAAAAGGAGGGCCGAGGTACTGCAGTGAATACACGGTGGAATCTGTCCAAACCACAATCTCCTGACGAGTCTGGATGGCCGTAATGATCTCTGTGCCGTGAGACAACCGGATACTTCCTGCCTGATTAGTGGCAGTTGGAGACCAATCCACCACCGACTCCTGATCCGACCAGCGAATTAACATGGGGTCTATTGCGTTTGGAGTTGCAGAAAGCGGATCATTTGTACCAAAGCAAAACACAAATCGGCTGACGTCAGATACAAATAAGAAGTTCTGTATCACCGGCACAGCCGAAGCCCCGTCTAAAGATGTTACAGGAACAGCATTTGGAAGTATGTAATGCGTGCCTGATTGCGTTCCAGATGTATTAATTGCTGCTCCGCCGGGTGTCAAAGACAGATTAAATGTTGTACCGCCGGTGCCTTTGACATAGTACGTAGTTCCCACACTTAAGCCTGTAGGCAAGGCAGAAGGGTAGCCAGTGTTAGTCAAAATAACAGGGGTTTTATCTAAAAGGCTTACGGTGGATGTCACAACGGCAGGAGAAGCAATTGTCACGGTGAAAGATGCGGGGGCCAAGCCAAACGAAGCATCCCAATAGTACAAAGGACCACCGCGGAAACCAAGAATTAAATCTTCACCAAAGTTGCTCTGGCTCCATAAGCGAAGAGCAGCGGTAGATGTACCACCAAAACCCCAACTGCCCGCGTTCCACGCGCCCGCGCCCCAGCCTGTTAGCGGTGTCTCAAATGGCAGGCCTGTATTGATTTGATAAACAGCTTGCACTGTTGTGCCACCCCCAGTAGCGGTAGAGGTGGCAGCTACCGTGGTAATTGTGTATACGTCAGGATCAATAACGGTGACTTGAAATTCAGCGTTTAAATCAAGGCCACCCACAGGAGCCACATTGCTAAACGTTACAAAATCCCCGGTCACCGCGCCATGGGCAACGTCGGTAACCGTCACCGTTGTGCTTAAATTTACAGTGGCAAAAGGATTGCTAAGTACCGCAGCAGCCCGAATAGGGGTGATGTCGTAATAGTTCCCACCATTTTCAAGGTAAAACTTCAGGTTTGTGCCTACGCCTAACAAATTAAGGTTAGCAAGCGTAATCCAGTTCCACAAAGAACGGCAGACACCCAAGAAGCTAGAAACAGAGATCCGAGCCCAGCCACCAATCTTCTCTGGCGTGCCTTGACGGAACCGTACTTTGTCGGACTGATACCACCCACCCTCGTTTGTATAACGAGTATTCTCCCGGTTGACGCCCGGCTTCAGAAGAATTTTTTGTAATGGCATCGGTCAATCCAGTAGGGCGCACTCAGCCGTGCGTCGTTTTAATAGCCCCGGCAGTACCTTACCGCCACCCTTAGTCCAGAGCATCAGTTGTTCTTTTGCTCCTTCCCAATCATTGGCGTTGATTTTCCTCTTTAACGTAGATGTTTGCAAGCGTCCCGTGCCTAAATTGTAGGCAAAGTCCACGATGGCATTGCATTTACGAACGTCAGTAATTAAGCCGGGGCAGTTACGCAGAACACCGGGCAAGTACGTATGCTCAAGCTCAATCATCAAAAGGGCGTGCGCCTCTTCTTGACTCATGGGCGGGTCTTCTAGCGTTACCTTGCGCTTGTCTGCGTAGTAGGTAGAACCGTAGCCAATCGTAGCTACGTTGGCAGGGCAAAGATACGGCTTGGAGCGAAAGCCCTCAAACCGCTTGCACATCTCTGCGGCTAGTTCTAAATTCATAGCCCGCGCTGCTTCAGAGTTCTGTCG
>Ga0181357_1000462_pt1 | contig 15270 bp, 28 predicted proteins | sample Fa13VDMM110DN_FD_130094 | JGI IMG/M metagenome (GOLD analysis project Ga0181357, IMG submission 130094) | Freshwater viral communities from Lake Michigan, USA - Fa13.VD.MM110.D.N | ecosystem: Environmental > Aquatic > Freshwater > Lake | place: USA: Michigan | collected 2013-09-24 | reverse complement strand
TGAGACGCCTACACCTACGGTGACGCCTACTGAGACGCCTACACCAACGGTGACGCCTACTGTGACGCCTTGCGATGACGGGTTTGGACTTACTCACAACTTCTCATTTGATGGTAATGTAATTACAAGAGCGTTGAGCAGCCAGGGCGCAGTCGCCTGTTTTTGTCCTGGGTCTACTATAACGAATTGTGGTGACGATATATTCGTATGCGTCTCGCCGACGGCATCGGCTACACTTACAACTTTAACTAGGGTAGTATCATGTGGAACTTTTACTGGATCTGTTAATGTCATCTATTGCAGCGGGGTCACGTTACAGTCTCCCCCATTAACAGCTACCTTCGGTCTTACATACGATCCTATCGAATTAGTCTATGATGTGTCAGTTGGTGCTACTCTTCTGTATACAGGACCTGCCCCCCACACACTCACCCCAATAGGAGCCTGCGCAGGGTATAGCGGCACATTCCACGGCTTTACTTTAGCATGAAGTATATAACATACGGTAACTTTGCAGCTGTACCGTTATTCGAATTGTGTTATAATAGTTTCAAACGTCATTATCCTAATGAATTGTTAACGGTCTATTGTCTTGATAAGCAATTCCATGATTACTGTATACACAAAGATGTAATAGTGGAACCCTGGTTTACCGTAGCCAGCAGTGATTATCAGTACTGGAATCTAGATGTATCATCTACCTATCAAAAGATTAACCGAGAAAAGTTCAAGATATTACTACATGCTGTTACAAGCGACCCGCAAGTTCTATATTTTGATATAGACACTATTCATGTTGGGCGTATCGTGTGCTACCTCAATACCCTAGAACCTGGTTTCTATAGTAGTGTTTATGATAACAATGTATTCTGTGCGGGGATATTGTTTAGTAATAATACTCCGCATTCATTGAATATTTTGACTAGTATGGATTATGATGATGAAAAAGTTCTAACTCATCTATTCTATAAAAAGTTACTAGCCATAAGGAAACTCGATAAAGAGGTGGTATCGAATCCAGCCTACGGCACCGTGCCTACTCGTAGTTGCATAGTGCACTATCCGGGGGTCACCGACTTGAGTATTAAAGTAAGGATACTAAATGGAGCCTTAGCTAAATCTCTAGCTTACAATACCTGAGAATTATAGTATAACTTATTTCAGTAACAAGTTATTAACCTTTCCTGAGTCGTTTACTAGAGCAAAGGCAGAACTCGCTGTACTCGCATAGGTCGCAGTACTTGCCGTTGTTTAACAAAATATCAGGTCGCTGACAAGTTCCGCCATAGGGGATCTGACATTGATTTTGACCACCGGTCATTTCTTCTACATATAACTTGTACGCATCTCTCGTTATCATCATTGTGGAGTTGTTGTTGGATTTAGTTGTGTTGGATATCTTAGCCATTATGGTTTTGATATTAACTCCACTCCGACTTAGCTTCACGCAATTTCGCAGCAGTATTTATAATCCACGACTTTTCCTCGGTTGATCCCTCTATATTTAAAATTTTTGAGACGCTGTTTATGACATCTTTTGCTATTACCGGTTTGAAACGGTTATAATTAGGTGGATATAATGAATCGGCTACACTAAGGATAAGAGTTTTATCACGGAACACATGTTCCAGTACTTCTTGGGCCCGTGTCGGTGCCATAATCTTACCTTTATAATCTATAAATATAGTTGTAAACCCCTCGCGAGATTCCTTCGACGAGCCTATTAATTGGTTTACGAACGTCGATAAATCTTTCACCGGACCTGTGTCAAACATATGGATTGCCAATTTACCGAAATGCAACACGATCGGGGTTGTAAATAATTCTAATGCGTCATATAACACATCTGTATATTTTGATATGGTTGGGTTTGCATATGAAAGCTTATGGGTAGAGCTGCTTCTATAAGATATTCGATTGTCACTTGACTGGATATAGCTGAGTATGTAATCCAAATCAAATAGCCTAACAATATCCATATTGCTTATTACGTCGGCCTTCGTGCCTATGTAAAGTAATGGAAGGCAATATCCGTTTTGTAGTGCGTCGGTTTCATGTGTAAACTCAGGGTAATCACCGGCGGAGTAGTGGTTCTCCTCGATGAACTGTATGATAGCCTTTGCTGCTGCCGACGCACCAGTTTTTTTGACGTACAATACTAGGTCATAACTTGAGTTCGTGGTGAGGCGAATACATAGGTGTACATCTTCTTTCTTATCTAGGAGGAAAAGAAGATTGCCCGCGCCGCTGCCTGAGATAATTTTAATTTTTAATTCAGCAGCTATATTCATATCTACCTTTGTCATGTATGTTTCGCGGATGTCACTAAGTTTAACTACCCCTATAGTTTCGGAAGGCACGCCCTGCTTGACGCCTTTCCAATACAATACAGCTTCACTGTTAGCACCAGCTAAGCGAGTAGCGACAAGTAAGCCCCTCGATTTCACCGCTTGCTGGTACCTGTATCCGGGGCGGTTGTTAGATGATGAATAATACTTCTTACCATATTTTAGGTGTGCTTGCCGTGTTTTTTCTGTTGTCGCGTCACCTACAAATGCAAATTTGGGGTAATCGCGTTTCAAAAAGGCCTTGCGAAGCTTATACTCGTCAAACAGGGCCTGGCGAGCGGCTTTCTCGATAATGATAGCGTTCATTGATTAATATTTAGTTCGCGAGCGAAGCAGGCGGGTGAATAATTCCGTATTTATCCGCCCCGTTGTCCCAATCATTGTATAGGTCTTCCTTGGTAGCCTCTACAATGATTTCAACACTTTCAGGTGCAGCACGCTTGTAAGCAACTCGCCTATAATCAAAACCACCATCAGCACCCACAGACATACAGGAACACCAACGGAAATCGTGTTGTGCTCGGCTGAAGATTACATCTTTGCAATCGGGGCATTTGATAGCGTCAATTTTCATAGTGTATTAATTTGTCGATGCTAGATGACTTTGATCTCTATACCATCATTCAAAAGCTGTATAGAATCAACCCCATACGATCCCTTTATGAATGTTTTTTCTTCTTCAGTTAAGTTTTGAACTGTAGTGACATACAACTGCTTGGTACTGTTTATGCGAGAACCTAACCTACATCCGCAACCGATGTGGATAGCATCGAACGAATACATATATGCTTTTAACAGTATGAACGCATCTATATTCTTACCTCTTAAGAAGGTGCCGAAAACGTTATAATCAGTGATTGTCATAGGATGAAATCAACTTGAATGCGAATATACTTAATATGTAGTATGCGGGGAGGTAAATGACAGATGTAAATAAACTAGCTATCAGACAGATCCAAAAATTCAAACAGTATTCGCATATCAGAATTTTTATTATAAACGAAGTTCTATTATTGATGCCTAGATAAGTTAAGAGTGTTAACTCTGGTCTCGCGTCTCTATCCTGGAAGAACTTAACGAAGAATTTAATGCGAAGCAGATTACCATATTCGGCTAATGCGTCGGTCTTAAACCATATTAGCAGTATGAAAATTATTGTACTTATGATTACTAAATGATTTGCAAAGTCCATATGCAAGTATTTAGGTATCAAGATATTTTATATCACCATTTTTATCTGAGTAGCTTACCGATCGAACATTTATCTGTTTGAGAATACTAGTACACCCTGGACACGGCTTGCTGTTGGCTAATTTGTTGTTGCGGTCTACTCGGAGGACGGTGATGTCCATACCACTCAGGTCTTCCTTGTCAGCCTTCAAGATTACATCTAACTCGGCGTGCACCCCAACTTCACCTAAGTGATATGGGTGCTTTAGCGTCTCTGGGTGGGTCTTGCGCTTATTCCAACCAATGTGAACAACCTTGCCCTTCTTAAGCAAGAACGCCACATGCGATGTCCTCAATTCGCGATTTGTCGGACACATGGCAAAAGCTATTTTTTTGACAACGGTTTCTACGTTACGATTCATATCAAGACTTGAGGTCTACGTCGTGCTCGGTTTTGAACTTGACTTTGTCAATGAAAAGTTCAATATCGTCAACCTTATAACCAAAATCATCGGCAATTTGTCTCGTTAAGCCTGCATCTTCTCTAACCAGAGTTAGAATTTCTTGAATAATTTCGTCACTCTCATCCTTGTAAATTGTTTTCATTTAAACCTATTTACAAAAAAAAGAGCGAGAGTGTGAAAACTCTCGCTCTTTTTTGATTTTACTAGCTTAGGCTTTGACCTTACGATTGCGATTGACCGCAGCAGCAATCACCGCCGCGTCGACATTATCGAGGCACGAGGAATTGAGCCCGGCGCGCACCTCGGCGAGGGTCTTACCCTTACGGAGAAGCTTAACCGCCCCCCGGCTGATGTAGGAGCTGCAGAACTGATCCACCGACATACCCAACGCAGCTGCACGCTGGCGGGGATACGACGGGTGAGTCGGGCGTTCAACGCCGGAGACGCAGCAACGAAGTGTAGTGGTTGTTCCGCGCGCAGTGCCGCGGACCGTTGTTTTTGTGGTGTTTTCCATAAATTTGTACTGGTTACTAACTGACTATACTATAACTACTAAACTTACTTTTGTCAACTACTTTTTTTACTACTGACGTAACTCTTTTGACTTACATCATTGCTACATTATAAAGTATTAGTATAAAAAGTCAACTACGAAGTAAATATTTCAGTAATGACTGTTCCAGAATACATTGCCGCCGGCACCGCGGCTATCACCTGTATCGGGTTTATATTGAAGGCTCACGCCGCTGGCTCTAAGCACCTAAGACGGCTAGATGTATTGATTGAAGATGTGGGGTGCATTAAAGCAGAAATGCATTCAAACGGCGGCAGTTCATTGCGCGATGTAGTTGTCGGCATACAAAAAGAAGTAGAACGCAACACTAATTTAACTAAAATTATAGTTGGTAGGCAACGTTGGATATTAGATAATAGAGACGAGCCCATATTTGAAGCCGATAAAGAAGGCAAAGTTGTTTGGACTAATCAATCTTATCTCCGCACATTCACCGTCACACCCCGCGAGGTCCTCAATAATGGTTGGAAAAACCTAATTCATCAAAGTGACCGAGAAAATGTAATCCTTGAATGGGAAAGCGCTATTGCAGACAGCCGAGACTTTGAGCGTGAATTTAAAATGTATCGGGGTGAGAATTCGACTAACATATCATGTGTGGCGACGATGACCGAAGACGGTTCTTACATCGGATCTATTAAAATTTTGTAGTGGACTTTTAACTCCTATCGTAATATATTATTACGATATGAGTTACAACTTATTCCTCGATGACGTGAGGATGCCCCAAGACGTCAAATGGGTAAATCTCCCGTCCGTAGAATGGACTATTGTAAGAAATTACGAAGCATTCTGCAATATAATCATCCAGCGCGGCCTCCCTCGTTTTATAGCGTTTGACCATGACTTGGCGGACGAGCACTATGGCAATGCACCGGTTGATAAATATGGCGAAAATGATTACACGAAATATAAAGAAATGACGGGTTATGATTGTGCTAAGTGGTTATGCAACTATTGCATTGACAGCACCCTTTACATCCCTGATTATATTATACACAGCCTGAATCCTATCGGTGCTGCTAATATTGATTCGATTATTCAATCTGCTAAAAAATCACAACTATGAACCTACTAATTACAGGTGCTGCCGGGTTTATCGGTAGCAATTTCGTAACTCAATTTATAAACGATACTAAACTGAATAAGGTGATCGCTTTAGATAATTTAGATGTAGGCAGCGATCGACGATATATGGATTGCTACACCAATGAACCAGGATTTCTATTTATCAAAGGTGATATATGTGAACCCCATCTAATTCGTAGTATACTCCGAGACCATGAAATTACTCACGTAGTTCACTTCGCTGCCCAATCTCATGTAGACCGCAGCATCAGTGGGCCTCTAGCGTTCCTTAAGACTAACGTGGAGGGCACGGTTAATCTACTAGAGAGCTGCCGTCACGAGTGGAAAGACTTTGCCGGTAAGAAGTTTGTTTATGTTAGTACGGATGAAGTGTACGGAAGTATTGATAAGGGGCAATTCACGGAAGAATCCAACTATGCCCCCAACTCCCCCTATTCAGCTAGTAAGGCTGCAGGAGATATGTTTTGCCGAGCTTACTATGAAACGTATAAAATGCCAGTCGTCATAACCCACTGTTCAAACAACTACGGACCGCGTCAGCACATGGAAAAGCTGATACCTACGGTGATGAACTCATTGTGCACGAGAAAGGATATACCCGTCTACGGTTCGGGTAAGAATATCCGCAATTGGATATACGTAGATGATCACAATACTGCCGTCATGGCGGCATTGGTTCGCGGTAACCCCGGTGAGACTTACAATATCGGCGGCGATGTAGAAATATCTAACATTGATCTAGTTAAGAAGATTTGCAAAGCATACGACAAAATAAAAGCTCATTACCGGGAGTATCAGCTTTTCCATGTAAACTCTGAGAAATTAATTAAATTCGTGCAAGATCGTAAGGGTCATGACTTTAGGTATTCAGTTAATAGCGACAAGATAAAGAAGCAATTGAAGTGGAGACCCACTACTAATTTCAATGATGGTCTCGCGAAAACCGTAGAATATTATGCAAATCGGTTGATTATTCCAAATACCCCACTATAATACTATTGTATGAACATTAAAATACCCACAAAGGTCGCGCGTAAGCTTGTTGCTAACAGCAAGATTACAGCCGGTCTTATGTACGACTGGAATCGCAACAACAATCCGCAGTGCAAGTTTCTGCCGGGTGATGCTGTGATTGTTAAGAACAAGAACAACTACAACGAGTCAGCTATTAAGCGCAAGCTTAATAAGACGACTGGTCGCGTCATCGCCGTTTCTACGGTAGATGGTATCCGCATGAATAACGAGACACGTCACTGGACCCGTTATTATATCGCTGATGACGACGGCCGCGTCAACGGCCTCTACAGCTTCAGCCTGATCAAGGCCTGAACAAGCTTAACACAAAAGCCAGTAGATATATTCTACTGGCTTTTTTTCTTTTCCTATAGTATGATACATCATATGGAAAATAAAGACAAACAAAAATTCTTTGTATGTGATTGTCACTCCGAAGGCGTGCTAGTTTATAAATTTGCAAATGAAGAAACGATTTATTTTTCGATCTACACTGAGGGAACCGGTGGAACGTATTCCAATTGGAAGACCAAACTCAGGTCTATATGGAAAATTCTCAAAACTGGTCATCCATACGCAGATCAGTTTGTCTTCAGTCGACGTAAGGCGGATGAATTTGCGAACTACATAAAACAATTACATGACTAAGGAACAAAAATTCTTAAACGCGGCTTTGGATCGAATGTTTAAAGCTGTCGGCTTTGAAAAGTACGACAAATCGTTTACCGAGAATAGCCATTGTTGGTACACATTGCGAACCTGGACAATTGAAGAGGAGTGTGAGTACAAACAATGGTTCACCACGGAGTACTTAAAAAAGTTTAAGGGGAGTAAGAAGTATGCGGCATCCGAAGCAAGCTGGTTTCTGCTCAGCTATGGATGGAAAGTTGATTACGGTGATTTGTAATCATTTCGGTTTGTCCTTCTTGAGGTATTTATTAATTTCAGTCGCCATTGCCGTCGCAGAATCATACAATCCAGCATTAGCTAATATAACGTCAGCCCGCATATAACTACTGAAACCGTCATCACTTTCAGCAGAAACTAGCAACCCTATTTTGAAATTGGTTTTCTTTAATATGAGCATCTCCACGGCACGTGTTGCCGCTTCGACTGGATCTAAGCTGTCAGCGGTTTGCACGGAAATTCTTAGTTTGCCAATTCCTATTTTCCATTCCATGGTGATATAATAATTTAATCACGACAGCTCAAAAATCTAAAAATAAACAGTGACCACGAACTTCAACTGCACTACACTATGTGTATGGAATTAGAACATATCGAAAGCACAACGTTCAAACAGGTGAGTGAAATTGTCGTTCCTGACATTTTTGCCCATCGTCGCAAATCCGGTCTCGACAAAGTTGATGAATTCTTTAACGGTGGTTTGCTGCCTGGCAGCACATTCACTCTCACGGCACCTGCTGGAGGTGGTAAGACCACCTTCGCGCTCCAGCTGTTGGAGTCTATGGCTAATCTCAATTATCGTGTTGGTGTTGTCAGCTGCGAAGAGAGCATCTTCCAAATTGCTTACACCAGCAATCGCCTTTGTGTTAGTAAAGTAAAGGTCGCCAACATGAGCGATGTGGATAACATTGTTGCCTGTATGAAGGATTTTGATGTCCTCATCATTGACTCGTTTCAGGGCCTTCATTCCAAGGAAGATGGATATCGCGACAACGAACGATATTGTATCCAGAAGATTGTGTCGACCGCGAAGCAAACTGGCTGCACGGTTGGCATCATCTGTCATTTGACTAAGATGGGAATCCTCAAGGGAAGCACGGTTATCCCTCACGCGGTTGATATGAATCTCAAGATTGTGCTGTCTGATGAAGAAGGAACTAGTAGTCAGCGCACGTTCGTCATTGAAAAGAACCGCTTTGGACCCTGTAACGAGCTTCAATGCGATCTGACGGACACCGGATATGCATTCGGCATTGTTGCAGAAGCTACCAATGTGAAAGTACCTAAGCCTAAAGTGACACGTCGTATGGAGACTATTGCCGCCGTACTTGAAATTGAAGGTCCTATCACTCTCAAGAAGGTGATGGATATCGTCCACGGTGATATGCATAAGGCCCACAATGTGCTGCGAGAGATGGTCCTTAACGATAAACTAGCTAAGCGCGGTCATGGTAAAGGATCGAAATACGTTTTGGTTCACTAAATATCTATATGAAGACTAGTGTACGCATTCGAACACCTAAGGTCCGTGAAAAGAAATTAGGGCGGGAACATGCAGCTGGTCAGTGCTGGCAAGATACGGGTGAGATACAGATAGATCCACGTCAAGATTCGCGGAACTATATGGATACACTAATACATGAAATGCTTCACTGTTTCTTCCCTGATCTAGAGGAAGAGGCGGTACTCTCATTGAGTAGTAAATTCACAAAAGAGCTATGGAAGCGAGGATATAGACGGATACAAGAATAAATATTTTAGTTGCAACCTTTAAACAAATCAGTATAATATAAACTACAATATGAACTACAACACAAAACTAAATGAAATCACACACCAAGTATTCAGCGAGATGGCTTACGGTGCTGCGCCGACAGCTACGCCCATTACTAAGGATGAATTGCTGACCAAGATTCGTGAGATCGTTGCGGCTAATGCGCCTATCAAGTTTACATCGGTTACCGATGCGACCTACAAGAAGAAGAACCCGCTAGGTACCATCTACAAGGTGTCTATGGTCGATGGTCAGCTCAACGCTGATTATGGTCAGGAGAAGGAAGCAAAGATGCAGGCCATAGACCCAGCGGCTGAGTATAGTGGCGGCAAGTCCTACGGTCAGCATGTCACTGGATCGGTCGTCGAACACAACGGTAAGACCTATATCCAGGTTAAGCCGATTGGTGCACTTGCTCCTAAGTTTGTTGTGCGTGATAACATCGGTCGCTTTGCTTCTAAAGAGAAGGAAGAGGTTAAAGACTATCTGGCGCCTAAGCGCCCGGCAGGCCCTACTGACGTGGCGGTCCGCCGTTACCAGATGGACAGCATCGTCGCAGTGGAGCTTGATGGTCAAGACTACAAGGTCTCCGACGTTGAGGCGATTCGTAAGCAGGTTCTCGACACGGTTAACTTCTAAAATAAATACTCGTTAGATCTTGATTTTTGGTTTAGCGAGTATTATTTTATCCATATGCACTTATTCGGAAGCATCCCTACTACTCAATATGCCTGGGAATGCTCATTCGTAACTAAGATTCGAGATTTCTCAGATGGTGTGGCGTTCTTAGACTTTGCAATTGATTTTGATAAATTCATCGGGGATCACAACCCCCAATTCAAGATCAACCTGGTTGTGATGAACATTAACATAATAGACTTTACCGTGTATAACATTAACCACGTCGACGAATGATAACATTTACACGCAGTGATGGACGCGATATGGCGTTAAAGGTTGGTGATCGTGTAGATTTTCTAGGCCGCAGCCTAAGCTACAAGACTCCGTGGCACATCAAGTTGTGGAATAAGTTTTACTATACATTCATTTCGCGTTTTGTATGGGCTGACCGCAAGTACAAGATAATGGCCTGGTACCAAGTTCATACTCAGGGATATGCCAACCGAGAAGTTTACGATTTTTATTCGTATCATTCTGATTATGTAATATTAAGGCTTAAAGAGTTTAAGAAATACGCAAACTCCCATCCTTCTGATTTAGTGTCTATCGAAGCTTGGCATAAAATCATTGATGAAATCATTTGGGCATTCGAATTCACTAAGAAAGATATATGGGATTACATTCCTGATGAAACCGTAGACCACACGTATATTGTTCACTCCATTATCAACGATGAAATAACGATTGAACCTGCCCAAAATTTATCACCGATAATAAATAAGGGGACAGAGCTATACGAGAAGGATAAAGTACGTTACCTTGAAGGTATGAAACTATTCGCAATACACTATAACTCATTATGGGACTAACCTATGAGTAATGGAAAGGGCGATAATCCCCGCAACTGCCTTTCAAAGCAGTTCAAAAGTAATTACGAAGAAATCAATTGGGGTAAAAAAGTAGTTGATCTGAAGCTAGAAGTATCTGATAATTTTACACATGCAAATGACATCGATAGAGTATCTGACGAAGGCCGCACAGCCCCACCCACTACTGAGTGTCGATGATGAGAAGAAGCTAGGTGCAGACATCCGTCGGTGGAAAGACTCAACTGAGCCATCGTTGGAAATGATTCAAATTGGGGAGCGTGCCCAAGAAAAGCTTATCTGTTCCAACATTCGGCTAGCGATCAAGATTGCGAAAGATGTGTCGGTCACTTGTCCTAACCTCTTCGCTGACTTAACATCAGCAGCGAGTCGTGGGTTAGTGATTGCGTCTAGCCGATTTGATCCTAATGGAGGTGCCAAGTTCAGTTACTACGCTAGCTTCTGGATCAAACAGAGTATCTTCACGTTCCTGAATAACAACGATACGATCCGCGTCCCTAACCGTATTTATAAGCTCAGGAAGCAGATCTTCGCATTTGTAACCGAGTTCATCGAGAAGAGTGGTACCGCACCGTCTAATCACGAAATATCTGCACACACGAAGATTGCCGAGAAGGATGTAAATGCCATCATGGAGATCAGCAAGACTGTATCCCTTAATGCGACATTTGAATCGGGTGAGGGTGACGCTGAGGAGTTTGGCAATATAATTGAAGACACCAAACAACAGACGCCATATACTGAAGTGTCTATGAAGGATGAGTTTCGTTTATTGAGTGAATATATTGCTCAATTGACTTCTCGCGAGAAGTATATACTGACTCGTCGCTTCGGGCTAGATGGCGACGATTGTGAAACGCTTGAGGATATTGGTGGTAAGTTCAAACTCACGCGTGAGCGTATTCGCCAAATCGAAGAGGGCGCGCTGAAGAAGCTGAAGAGTCTAGTGGAGACTAGCGATAGTAAGATGTTAGCTATCTTTGTATAAATATTTATATGCGCCAAGATGGTATAAACAATATCTACGAGAGTGCTATCTCTAAAACGACAAAGACAGCTTTAAATGAAGGTCTTGGGGGTAGTGATAAGTTTCAATCTAAAGTCAAGGTCGTAGTCGATGGACCCAATATTGCAGGTATCAACCAAGACATCAACGCGAATGATACATTCATTACATTTGAAATAGATCTAGAGTTCCGAAGCTGGGGACTTAAGGATATCAATGTATATATAACAGATGACATTAGGGTATCTGGTCAAATTGTCACTTGGGGTGATGATCGAGACACAGAGGAGGACTTTAACATCGTTATCAAAGCCTCTGACGTGGAGATATCATACGACTCAGATGGTAGCGGCATCGTCCCTCACGAGCTAGAGTTTACCTTGCAGGATGGTAAAGCAGTAGACGTGATAGCTCACTTCTATTTTCCATCGGTTTAATCAATTGCCCTAAAATCCGGAATTTTGTCATAACACGCCTTGCAGAAAGTCATGCCTGCAAGGCGTCTTTCTTCTTCAACTTTCTCGATAGTCTTCTTGCACACTTCGCAATGGACTATCTTCTTATCTGGTGTTTCCATATCAATAATACTTAACAAAATATCGTGACTACCGCTTCAATTTATATTATAGTAAACACAGTATGAATGAATTATTACTAATTATCGCAGTTGTAGCTAGCGCTGTGATGGGATTGTTGTGGATGGATTTGTTGTACGATATTTTCAAAATATGGAGAGGAAGAGATTAATATGAAAACAAAAACATGGTCGGATAAGACTGCTAACGTTAAGGGCGTATGACTAAAGGCGATCTCCGTCACGCTCAGACTCAGTTGTATATCGCAGATCCGCAGTACTGTCAGCTATTACTGGACTGTAGGGATATCTGCAATCAAATCTATATCGCTAGAAATATCTCCCTCAATGAGGATTCTATCCTTGACGCTTTAAAGAAAATAGATACAATCATGCGTGACAAAGAAAGTAATAACTAATATGAGAACCAAAACGCTAACTCCTCTGTACTCTCGTACTAACACTGGCGCGGTGCAGACGTGGTCGATTGAGACGGAACATAATAAGTACCGCACACATTATGGTCAAATAGACGGCGCTATCCAGACGACAGAGTGGACAGTGTGCCACGGTAAGAATAAAGGTAAGGCTAATGGTACTACAGACGACGAACAGGCTGAGGTGGAAGCCTTCGCAATGTGGGAAAAGAAGATTGCAAGTGGGTACTTTGAGGATACTAACTGCATCGACAACGAGACCTTCACCGAGCCAATGCTGGCTAAGAAGTACGAGGACTATCAGGATGACATAAAGTTTCCAGTATACTCACAGCCTAAACTGGATGGCATCCGTTGTATTGTTAAGCGAACCGGCATGTGGAGTCGTGCAGGCAAGCCTATTGTTAGTGCGCCACATATCCTTAAACACCTCAAGTATTTCTTTGAACGGTACCCAGATGTTACTCTCGACGGTGAGCTCTACTGTGATAAGTTAAACGACGACTTCAACAAGATCTGCAGCTTGGTCAAGAAGACTAAGCCTACTATGGATGATCTCAATGAGTCCGAGAAGACTATTCAGTACTGGATTTATGATTGTATCGATAGTGTGAAGTATCCGGCAATGGGTGAGAAGTTCAGCGATCGATACGACTTTATCTTTCGACAGGTTGTATCCACGGACTCAATTAAGATAGTAGTCACCGCGGCGGTGAGTAATTACAATTTGCTAGACTCCTTGTACGGTGGTTATATCGAACAAGGGTTTGAAGGTCAGATGGTGCGCCTCAACGGTAAGTACGAGAATAAGCGTTCTAAGAATCTTCTCAAGCGTAAGGAGTTTAAGGATGACGAGTATACTATTCTAGGGGTGGTAGAGGGAGATGGAAATCGCACAGGAATGGCTGGAGCTATGCTCTTTAAGAATCCAAAAGGACTAGACTTTCGATCTAACATCAAAGGCAATCGAGACTGGCTCAAGCAGCTGTGGAAAGAGAAGGCTAGTTTGATTGGCAAGCAAGCAACAATCAAATACTTCAACCTTACTCCGGATAAAATTCCCCGCTTCCCCTACGTAACTTCTATCCGCGATTATGAATGAGAGTTTGCTTTAAAAAGAATTGCAAGGTAGATAACCGATACTTCGACAAGCATGAAGAGGGTTCGGCTAAGGGTATAAAATGGTCAGAAGATGGAATATTCTACTATCTAGTTGAATTTGCTGATGGTAAGTCTTATTACATAGACAGCAGTCACATAGATGTATTGCGATGCTAACTTATGAAGTGGGCATCTCAGTGGTGGTAGGCGCTGCCGTATATGCCTCCCAGATTAAATTCGTATCATGGTTCATATTTGACTATTTCTATTCTAAATTACTTTTATACCGTGCCTCTCTATCCTTTTGCGCGAACCACCCTTTATAAGCATTAGCATGCACCGGATCCCTCATTAGGATACTCTCAGCTTCGGGCCATCTATCTTTAATCACATCACGCGCATACTTGAATGCTAGTTCTGGTGTTTGCATTATGATCGGTTCTCCCTCAGGCCATCTCCGCTTAAGAACCATATTTGCATAGAAATATGCTGCAGCACCGCTCTTTATTATAGAAGACTCACCCTCTGGCCATTCGCCTTTAATTATATATTTGGCATAATGTGCTGCGTTTACTGGCTCTTTCATTATGAGTGGTTCCCCCTTCAACCATCGCTTACTGTCGCGCAGGTCCGTGGCGACCGCATACGCAAGATGCGGATCGGCGAGTTCAAGTACTTTATTCTCTATATCTTCTTCTGTATATAGAGGCACATACTTAAACACCTCTTCTGGTATATCATATGCACCTAGTATACTCCCAATGGTTACCATAGAATTGTGTCGGTCTCTAATTTCTTTGTACCCAAACTTACCTACTACCGCAGCAAATTTATTTATAACATTAGATTTGTCTAAAACGAAGTATATAGCAGCTGTATTGAGGTCGTTACTCTCATTATTATCATTATAATAGTCATCGGCATCAAAAATCCAAGCACCTGTGTATGTATTAAACAGATTACCAGGGCCTTCGACCTCGCCATCGTCGTCAACCGGTAAATCGGAGTCATCATAAGAGATACACCATTTGGTGCGTCTCCCGAGTTTAATAGATGCTTGCTTTGTCTTAATATAGAATACTTCAGCTTTGTCGTTCTCAAAAACCTTATCAGCTCCCTTAGTTATCTTCTCTCGGTTACGCACTACCTGGGCTATGTCAGCGTTTAGCTCACTATAGAGACGATAGGAGAATATATCCCTCCTCAGGGCCCCTTCGACCTTATTGAACCGTCCGATTAAGTCGTAGGCTTCGGCATTAGAGATATTGTATTTTTTCATCAACCGCTCAGTGTTGACTTCTGACACTACTAATTCGCTTAGTAAGGTGTATGCCTCCCATATAAGTTGACTATCTCTAACCATATGTGTATATTTATAATAAAGAAAGTTCTACTATTTAGTAATTTTGAGTATATGGCGGAATAAGACGCTAATCGTAAGACATCAAGACTGCTAGGATTAGGCAGGATAACGCGTAGACGAATGATGTCGGTAGATGAGAAACCTAATCGAACTCTCATCGT